>MWVZ01000019.1_pt1 | contig 15623 bp, 20 predicted proteins | sample 1047221 | NCBI WGS metagenome assembly MWVZ01 (sample SAMN06349980, study PRJNA376086) | soil metagenome | isolation source: MS6-5 sample Antarctic (ecotone) soil | place: Antarctica | collected 2015-01-13
ACCTTGTCAAAATTTTGACAAGGTTAGCCAAGCTGACTACATCGCGCCGGAACATCTGACGGCGACACTTGGCAATTACGACCGAAACGCCTTTGTGCAATTTCTTTTTGACCTTTTCCCTGATTGCAGCGACGAAATCCAAGCCGTTTTGAAAATGTATTTTGTCGGAACGTATCAAGATTACACCAGCTTTCCAAGCATTGACCGATTGAACCGCGTTTGCAGAGCAAAGCTAATCCGATTCAACCGGGCTACGGGCAAACGGCTCAAAGGCGATTTTGATACTTCATCTTTACCGGCGAAACTAAAATTAAAAGAAGATTTTCAATATAAACAAATCTATTTTGGCGAACATCTTTTGCCGAAATTCCCAAACAAACCGATTGCCATTGTCGAAGCCGAAAAAACGGCAATCGTCGCAAGTCTCTGTTTTCCCGATTTACTTTGGCTTGCCTGCAATTCAAAATCTTGGCTCAAAGTCGAACGAATCAAACGGCTCGGACAACGGCAAATCATTCTTTACCCGGATGCGGACGGCTTCGACCTTTGGCAAGGCATCGCGTCTGAAGCACGAGCGCAAGGCTTGACCGTGAAAGTATCGTCGCTAATAGAAACACACGCCACAGACGCACAGAAAGCAAACGGCTATGACCTTGCGGACTTTTTAATAAACCAGCAAACGGAAATAAATCAATTCAATAATTTTGTTGACCGATACAATGCAAAGCTCGAAATGGTTTTGAATGATGAATCGTTACTCACTGACTTTGAAACGATTCTTGATGAGCGAAAAGCGATTGCCATTTATAACGGCGAATCGGAAACCGAAGCCGAAAGAATATGCAGACAGCCGGAAAACCTGCGAAGCGTGGCTTTGAGTCTATAAAAAGGCATACCAATGGCAGCCTTCGACAATAAAAACGCCTCACAGAGGCAAGGAAAACAGTAATGAATACGATGAATACGACAAATACAACAAAAACAACCAGTGAACAAACGGCAGACGGTGAATACAGACTTCGACCACTGAAAGCCGTCAATATGGCAGATGTGGTTTCTAGGGGATTCCCAGACCCACTGCGCTTAGCAACCTGCGTAAATGACGCGCAGTCAAAACAAAAATACACGACGATGCGGCACAACCACAGCTTCTTGGTTATCAAAACAAGCGAAGGCGGCAACCCGCACGTCATCGCTGAATGTTATTTGGAGCAAGTAGCCGCTCAAATCTGTGAACTTTTAACAGCTGCGGCGGATGCTGCTTTGACTTTAGAAAACGCGCCTGGTCAGAAATAAAAATTATGGCAAACTCACAAAAAACAAACGGACAACAAACGGCAACGGGCAAATTCGCGCACGGCAACAAAATCGGCAATCGTTTCCCAAAAGGCGAGACGGGCAATCCTTCGGGACGACCGAAACTCACACGCCTTACCGAAGCTCTGCGCGAACAATTAGCCGAAGAAATGCCGAACGCGTCGGAGCGAACTGTTGCCGAAGCGATTGCCCGTGCGTTGATTCGTGAAGCCATAAGCGGCAACGTGCAAGCGGCTAGAGAGATTGGCGACCGAACCGAAGGCAAACCGAAACAATCGATTGACCTTGACATGCAAGTTTCCGACTGGCGAACCGAAGCGCAAAAATATGGAGTAAGCGAACAAGATGTTATCCACGAAGCAAAACTACTTATCGAATCCATTGATGATTCAGGCAGCGAATAACGCGGTTGCCCGGCGCATTGAACTCGAACGAAGCGATGCCGTGATGATGGCGCGGCGCGGCGGTATTACGCCGGACAACTGGCAATCCGACTTACTCCGAAGCACTGCAAAACAGTTGATTCTAAATTGCAGTAGGCAGTCGGGCAAATCAACAATTAGCGCGATTCTAGGCGTGCATCAAGCGGTTTACACGCCCGGCTCGCTTGTCCTGCTATTAAGTCCAAGCCTGAGGCAATCGCAGGAACTATTCCGAAAAATAAAGGACATTTACAACGCTCTGGAATCACCTTCATTACCACAAACAATCGAAGAATCGGCTTTGAGATTGGAATTATCGAACGGCTCGCGAATCGTCGCTTTGCCAGGCACGGAGCAGACAATCCGAGGTTTTTCCAATGTCGCTTTATTGATTTGCGACGAAGCGGCGACGTGCGAAGATTCGCTGTTTTTCGCTATTAAACCGATGCTTGCCGTGAGCGGCGGACGAATCATTCTGCTGAGCACGCCACGCGGCAAACGCGGCTTTTTCTTCGATGTTTGGTCAGAAGGCGGCGCGGGTTGGAATAGGACGCGCATTACGGCGAATCAATGCCCGCGCATTGCTCCCGAATGGTTGGCGCGTGAAAAAGAAGCAATGCCTGGTTTTTGGTTCAAGCAGGAATTCGAGTGCCAATTTGTCGAAACACTTGATTCGGTTTTTAGTTTTGACGATATTTCGGCGGCACTCGATCCAACTATCAAACCGCTGTTTGAAAGGAGCTAATTTAATTATGTTTTATGGCGACGAAGAAAGAGAAACAGAAATAGAAACCACAGTCAAAACCGAGAAATCGCTTTTTATCGGTCTTGATTTGGGGCAAGTTTCGGATTTTAGTGCTTTAGCAATCATCGAAGCCGTGCGTATCATTACGACCACAAAAGAGTCGAACGAAGAGACCACGAAAGCCGAATTGACGAATTTGAATTGCGTCCATCTGCAACGCTGGCAGCTTCGCACTTCTTACCCGTCAATCGTCGCCGACACCGTGCATCTGATAAACGGTCTTGACCCGAGCCGCATACCTGACCGAAAACCCGTTCTCTGCGTTGACGCAACCGGAGTCGGCGCGCCGGTGGTTGATTTGTTCCGGCGTGAACGGATTAATGCCGAACTTGTGCCGATTCAGATTGTCGCCGGTGCGAACGTATCAGAGGAAAACGGAACATTTCGCGTTCCGAAACGCGATCTGGTATCGGTCGTGCAAGTCGGTTTACAAAACCGGATGCTGAAGATTGCCGCGACCCTTGACCTTGCCGAAACACTTTCCCGCGAGTTGCAAAACTTTACGGTCAAGATTACGAACGCGGCTAATGACGTGTATGGCGCGTGGCGTGAAGGCACGCACGATGACATTTTGCTGGCGGTTGCGCTTGCCGTCTGGAAGGCGAATCAACCCGTTTACGAACACACAGAATATGAATCAGTAAGTTACCCGCTTTATTGAAAATTAACGACAAAAAGGAGCAAAAATATATGCAAAAAATAGAAAAAAACGAACAGTATTATGACGAAATCCGCAAACAAAAAGAGGCGGAAAACAAAGAAAAACTCAGCCAAACCAACCGGCGGCTTGAATCCGAATTTAACCGCGGCGAAAAAGATTTTATTAAAAGATTTAAAGGAGAAAACAATGAAAAAATTAACAGAAATTAAAAAAGAACTCGATTCGACTAACACGCGAATTGCCGAACTCGAAACCGAGCTTAACAAGCAAACGACGACCTTTGAAGCCACTCAAGCGGCGTTCATCGCAGACAAGGCGGATTTGGACGAGCTTCACGCCGAACAATCAAAATTAACGCTCCTCGCGCAAGCGATTGAATCGTTAGAAGACAACAAAAGCGAACTCCAAACGGCTTTGGATGAAGTCGCGGCAACCGAAACGCGGACTGCTTTAATCGAATCGGCGAAGGCGGCAGCACATCAAGCTGAAAAACTGTGGGCGGAAGCACACACTCACCGTCTTGAACTTGATGACGCGATTGGCAAGTTCGCCGAAATCTACTTAGACAAGTTGCTCTTGTTTCGCGCTAAACAAAAGGATTATATGAGATTGCGCGGACAGGTTCAGCCGAACCAAACGCTCGGACTTTCAGACGAGCTTGTCCGTCTGCTCGAAAACAACCATTTGAATTTTTCGCCAATTCGTTTTGGACTGAGTGTGGACTCGTCAATACGGACAATTGAAGTCGAGCGGGAAAAATCGGAATTAGCCAAACGCCAAACTGAAAAAGCGCGGCAAATGTCGTCCGGACGGTATTAACATCGGCGGCACGGGGCAAGTCTCCGGCTCACTACCGCCGATTTGCCGGGCGTAACAGCCCAGCCCGGCAATTATCAACTTTAGATGTCAGACCGCAATCCTACCGACAAACAACCTGCTAAAACCGCATAGCATCCGCCGACAATCACACCAGGCATACATAAGCCGCAAGCGTAAAAAACTCGCGGCTTTTCCTTTCACACTTAAGTGTGAATTCCGGTCTGCTTGAAACGTGGGAAGCTGGATTTAACCATTGTAAACAGAAAAAGTTGAGTGTAGCACACTCACATCGGGGACACTTAAGTGTCACGGATGTGAGTGGGGGAAGCGGCAGAGAATTATTTTGCGGATTTAAATCCGCAAAAAGCGAAAGCTATAAACATTGCAAAACTATTGGGATGGGTTAGAAAACGAATCAACTTTTGAGAATTTAAGTTCTCAAAATGTGCGGCTTTCTATCCTTAAAAATAACTTACGATAATAACTATTCTCGAAAGCTATTCTTACTCTTCGCGCACGTTTCCGGTTTTTGTTTCCGACTTGGTTTTAACCTTTGGCGGCTTACGTTTTAGCCGACTGTATTCCGCGTATGTGAAATCATTTCCATTGGAAATGGTCTTCACATGTGCCGCATAATCCATATACTCCCAAGCGGCTTTTTCTTTCCAAGCCATACCAACACAAGCCTTTCCATTAAAACGCGCCCACAAGCCAAGCAACAGACTTAGACGGCTGAATGATGGCTCAAAGTCAGTGTTTATCAAGTGTCGAGCCTACGTGAGCGTGGAAACAAGGCTGGAAAGATTTAACCGCCGCCGAGCGCGAGAGTCGAGCCTACGTGAGCGTGGAAACAAGGGCAAATTATGTGTATCACTTAAGTGATACACAGTCGAGCCTACGTGAGCGTGGAAACAAGGTGTTTCTAATTGTGCAAATTTGCATAATAACGGTCGAGCCTACGTGAGCGTGGAAACAAGGTTAGCTTCAAATTCCGCACGCGTGCGGAATTTGACGGCACTACGTGAGCGTGGAAACAAGGCTAAACGTAGATTCTACGTTTAGCTTTTCTCTGACGGCACTACGTGAGCGTGGGTTGGTTGTCAAATTTTTAGGAGATGATAAAAATTTGACTGTCGGCTCTACGTGTGCGGGTTGGTTTATTTGTCACACTCAAGTGTGACAGAAGCGACAAATTATCTGTCGCACTTAAGTGCGACAAAGTTGAGCTTGCCCCACTCACATCCGTGACACTTAAGTGTCACGGATGTAAAAAATGATGAGCGTCTCACGAAGTATACTCTTCGACACGCTCCAAAAACGTGTCTTAATTTATGTCTTATTGTGGATTTCTCACAACGTCTTAGCGACTGTGAGACACTTATTTAGTGAGGTGTTTAGCCCCTTAGCCGTCTATCTTCTGCCAGAGACTCAGCCACCCACCGACTATGTTCTTCGCGCATTTCTTTGGTGGGGCGCGGCGCAATCGTTTCAAGACGCGCAACCAACTTCAATCTGTCTGCTTCCGCGAACACTTCTAATTTGCGGTCGGATTTTTCCCAAAACTTATCAAGCCAATACGGATGGTTAAGAAAGTTTTCGGGAATTGTGCCGATGTGCGCCAGTGAGCGATGCTTCACCTTTCCACCGGAGCGAAAACTTTCGATGACCGAGAATTGGAGATTGATGCAACCCCAGTTTTCATAAAATCGCCTGTTTGTTTTGATATACATAATCTTGTAGTGGTGTAAAGTGCACATTTAAAACATCCGTTTACACCACTACAATAACCCGTGATGTGTAGTGGTGTCAAATATCACTGGCGCACGATATTTCAAATAATCAAAGCCAGGCGATGGAGGAAAACCGCAAGTTCTAACGCTCACGGCTTCGTGATATGTTTTTTGTGAATAATTGTAGATTGTCAAAAATCTCTTTCGATGCGGCAGACAACGCCGATATGTTTCACATACTTAGCCGGAAACCGTATCAATTTTCCGTTTTGATTGTGAATAGCCGTATCGTCAAAATTTTCATAACCGTATCCGAGTGTTACGCCGTCCGGCGTTTGAAATGCCGACAAAACATCTTCTTCGAATTCGGCAGCAGTGTTGACGATCAGGAAATCATTTTTGAAAATGCCCTGATGTTCAAGCGTGTTCGTCAGCAGCTGCAAAACCAGATATTCCTTACCCAAACCCGATTGCCGGATTTTGCTGATTTCTCGCGTGTTATCCGGTATTTCCAATTTATCCAGTGCTATATTTTTCATCGTGATATTCTCCATTTACCGCGTGCGGTATTCAACGTTTTCAAAATAATGTCATATTTCATCAATCGTTCTTTCAGCCGGAACAATTCGTCGGCAAGGTTATTTGCAATCGTCTCGGTTTCGGTGATTTTACTTTCCAATTCCGAAACGGTGATTTCTTTTTGCGCTTTGATTTCCGTTTTGTTTGTTGTATTATTTTTCATTGTAAGCTCCTTTTAGTTTTTAATAATTGATTGGAAAGAAGGGCTTAGGAATGTTTGCGCAAACCTAAGCCTTTCGTTTTTAGTTGATACGTATTCCCGCGACTCGCTCCGCTTTGCGTTCAACCGTTTTCTTGAGATACGGAACGTCTTCAGATTTGACCTTCACCGGCACGCTTTCCGCTTCCATATACAGTTGGACCATCTCGACCTGCACGGCTTCCATTTCCTTGTAAATGCGAACCAGTCGAGCGGCGGCACGGTGAAAGCACGGTGAACCCTGCTCAAATGCGCGGCACTGGCAGACTCCGTTTGCCGCATAGATGTTATTACTCTTCTGCGACCAGATGAGCAGGGATTTATCTTCTTCCATCCAGGTCATAAAATCGCCGTTCTGTTCAATTTCAACGGTCGCCTTAGCAATGGCGTTAATCCATCGTTTCTTGGTTTGCGCGTCGGTTACGGTCTGCTCAACCTTGCTCAATGCGTCGGCGATAATTTTTCCGAATGTGTCTTTGTTTTCGATTTGTAACATTTTAGTTTTGCTCCTGATGTTTATTGATTAATTTCTTAATCTGTAATTATTCTACGAAACTTCGTAGAATAATGCAAGTTAAAACTGCGAGTATTTGAAGTTTTTTGAAAAATAGTTTATATTGTTTTTAGTATGAATTTGCTAACGATTAAAGAAGCTGCGGAAAAATTAGGTGTATCGGCTCGCCGTGTAAATCAGTTAATTGACGCGCAAAAAATAATTGCTCGAAGAATAGGCAGTCAATATGTCATAAGGGAAGTTGATTTGTCGAAAGTGAAGATTTACGGCAAGCCCGGTAGACCGCCAAAGAAGAAGACTAATGAATAAAAAAGAGGTTGCCGCCTATCTCGGACTATCCGAAAAAACAGTCGAGCGTTACAAGGCGAGCGGGAAGTTGTCCGCACGTCTGCGGCGTGTTGTCGGCGGCGACGGGAAAACGCGCAAGGTTTTAGACTTCGCGCAGACGGATGTTGAGCGGCTTAGAAGCGAGCTGGCGGGCGATATTGTCTATCCTAATTTGACAGACGGACAGCCTCAGACCAACACTCAGACAGACACCGACATACAGACAGGGGCGGACAGAGAAAACACAACAAAGACCGACCTTTCAATAATAGGACAGACACCGACAGACACCGATATACAGACACAAACGACCAACCCAATAGAGATAATTTCCGCCCGTGTTGAGAATGTTTTTGAAAGGAATTTAGAAGTTTTTCGCGCTGGTGGGAAGCTGCTCTTGGATCTGAAGGATTGCCGATTGCTAACTGGATTATCCGACGCGACTCTACGTAAGGCGATTCATTCGGGAAAACTAGCCGGGCAGATTAAATGCCGTGCTTATCGAGTTAGGCGAGCGGACTTGGACGAATTCATTAAGAATTTATAAAAAAGAAAAACGGCTTGACTACGAATCAAGCCGCCCGTTTTTCAGTTCTTTGAAAACCAAAAACTTTACCTGAATTTCAGTCTAACAAACATCAAAAGTTTTTTCAAAAAGAAGCGAGAAAAAAACACATTGCTTTTTTGATAAAATTTTATGATAATAAACCCGACGTCCAAGTATCAATCCAAATTTCAATGCAGCCGGATTGCGGGCGATTGGCAAAAAGTCGGACAACGCGTCCATCTTTTTTGAAAATTAAAAACCAAAAGAGTCAGTCACTATCGAAAGATAGTCAATCACTCGCAAAAAATTCCAGGAAGAGTCCGGATTTTTGGCGAGTTTTTTTTGTTTTAGAAACCTAAAATTATGGAAAAAGAAAAGAATAAAAAACGGGCGCTGCTTGAAGCGTTCGACCAATCGACAACGAAGAAAGCGCCGGAGGCGTGCAAAATCGCGGGCGCTTCATTGAGCGTGTTTTATTTCCACCTATACCGAGACCCTGAGTTTCGTCGGCAAGTCTTGAAAAAACAGCGTGATCATCTGTCGGCTAGGATTGCGGCTGTTTAATAAATGGACGCAAGAGACAAGAGGCGTGCGCGTGCGCGGCATAAAAAAAGAAAGGCATCGCTGTAAACGATGCCAAACATACCACTAAATTAACGAACTAACAGATAAACCAACTATGAAAAATTTTACTACAGAAAACGAAAAAAATCAACAAAATTCGGCGACCGCCGAAATTGATGCCGATGCGATTCGCGCAGAATTTGAAACCTTAATTGCCGAGCCCGCTCAAACCGCCGAAACCGAAGATGAGACAAACGAATTTGAGAAAATCGGCTTTACATACGGCGAACTAATCAAACTCGATTTACCGGCACGCGAAGAGATTTGCTTCGGACTCGGACGCGGCGAAGTCGGATTGTTGAATTCCGTCAATAATGCCGGTAAAACAACGCTATTAAGAAATTTGATGATTAGTCTCGGTATCGGCAAACCGTTTCCGCCGTTTGGCAATTTCTCTTTGTCGAAACGAGTGGCGTTTCTGGACTTTGAAGATACTCTCTCTTTTCTTCGCAGGGATTTAAGCGTGATGCTTACAAATTTTTCCGACTTAGAAAAATCACGCTTCAACGATAATGCTTTGCTCATTTGCGAATATGCCGATGGGCAAGGCGAAGATTTAAGTTTATCAAAACTCCAACATCTCGGAGTTTTGACGGAAAATCTTATCAAATTCGCGCCTGATTTAATCATTGTCGACACAATTTCAAGTGCTTTTCAGATTCGAGACGAAAACAATAACGCCGAAGTCAGACGCTTCATAATGCGCCCGCTGAAGCAACTTGCCAAAGATGTCGGCGCGGCTGTCATTGCCACGCATCACATCGGCAAACCGAAAATCGAAGAGGGGCAAGCGAAAGAGGCAAGTTTTAGAGGTCGCGGCGCGTCAAGTTTTGCTGATATGGCGCGGCTAGTTTTGAACTTGGAAAAAGACAGTGTCGACCAAACTGTTACTTTGGTTTGCGCCAAAGTCAAAGGCGCAAAATTTACTGATTTGAAATTCAAACTCAATCTCGAAACCCGTTGGTTTGAATCACAAGGCGAGTGCCGGGAAGTGACTAACTACTCACTTTTGCTTGAAATGTTTGCTGACGGGCGAGAGTATTCAACGAAAGAAGTCGTTGACGAATTTAACGGCGTAATGTCGGTCAGAAATACCAAGTCTTATCTGAATAAAGCCGTTGAAAATAAAGACTTGGAAAAAGTCAGACACGGCATTTATCAAAAAGTTTCGGACTGGCAAAACGCAGAAAATTGAAAGTGCAACGCCAATTTTTCATAGGTTCGCCTACGCAACGCCAAACCGTTGTATCTATTGAGTTTATTTGAAAGTGCAATAGTGCAAACCGTATAATAGATGCATCATTGCACTATTGCACTTTCAAGAAATTTGAAATTTGAAATTTGAAATTTGAAAGTGCAACAGTGCAATTTCAAAAACAGCGCAATACGTTGGTAAATAGTTGATATTTATCGGTTTAGCTGAAAGTGCAAAAATGCAAACACCTATACGAATTGCACTATTGCACTTTTGGAGTAAATAATATGTTTCCAACACTAGAAAAATATCGCGGAACAAAAACACGGCACACTTGCCCGGAGTGCGGCTCTCGGAATTGCTTTGTTCGTTATCAAAACGAAAACGGCGAATATCTCGCCGAAGATGTCGGACGCTGCAACCGTGAAAGCAAATGCGGCTATCACAAAAAGCCGAAAGAATATTTTGCCGAACAGCCGCAAAATAAAAATGCAGACTTTAAGAAAAGTAAAAAAAGAAGCAATTCAAATTATGGCTTTGCACAAAAGCAACCTTGTCAAAATTTTGACAAGGTTAGCCAAGCTGACTACATCGCGCCGGAACATCTGACGGCGACACTTGGCAATTACGACCGAAACGCCTTTGTGCAATTTCTTTTTGACCTTTTCCCTGATTGCTCCGAAGAAATCCAAACCGTTTTGAAAATGTATTTTGTCGGAACTTACCCCGATTATCGCGGCAATTACACTTGCTTTCCAAGCATTGACCGATTCAACCGCATTTGTAGAGCAAAGCTAATCAGATTCAACCGGGCGACCGGAAAACGGCTCAAAGGCGACTATGACACTTCATCTTTACCTGCAAAATTAAAACTCAAAGAAGATTTTCAATATAAACAAATCTTTTTCGGTGAACATCTTTTGCCGAAATACCCGAATAAACAGGTTGCCATTGTCGAAGCCGAAAAAACGGTAATTATTGCCAGTCTTTGTTTTCCCGAATTTGTTTGGCTCAGTTGTAATTCTAAAACTTGGCTCAAAGCTGACAGGCTCGGACGGCTCGGACAACGGCAAATCATTCTTTACCCGGATGCGGACGGCTTCGACCTTTGGCAAGGCATCGCGTCTGAAGCACGAACACAAGGCTTGACCGTGAAAGTATCGTCGCTAATAGAAAATCACGCCACAGACGAACAGAAAGCAAACGGCTATGACTTGGCAGACTATTTAATAAACCAGCAAACGGAAATAAATCAATTTAATAATTTTGTTGACCGATACAATGCAAAACTCGAAATGGTTTTGAATGATGAATCGTTACTCACTGACTTTGAAACGATTCTTGATGAGCGAAAAGCGATTGCCATTTATAACGGCGAATCGGAAACCGAAGCCGAAAGAATATGCAGACAGCCGGAAAACCTGCGAAGCGTGGTTATGAGTCTATAAAAAGGGATACCTAAGGCAGCCTCAACAAATAAAAACGGCTTAAAAAGCCTGCAAAAATGCAAATTTACTGCGAAGTATCAGTGAAAATTATGGCAAATATAAAAAACCTCAAACCATTCAAAAAAGGTGAAGATGAACGCCGAAACACACTGGGACGACCGAAGAAAACACTCTTGAGTGAAGCCATTCGTGAGCAGCTTGCCGAAGAAATGCCGAACGCGCCGGAGCGAACTGTTGCTGAAGTAATCGCCCGAACATTAATTAAATTAGCCATTTCGGGCGATGTGCAGGCGATTCGTGAGATTGCCGACCGAACCGAAGGAAAACCGAAACAAGCGATTGACCTTGACATTGACTTACAACTTGACTGGCGAATACAGGCGCAAAAATTCGGACTAACAAAAAATGACATTCTCGATGAAACAAAATTGCTCGTTGCCGGACTCGATTTTAGCGACGGCGACGAATAACGTCGTCCAAAAGCGTCTCGAAATTGAAAAACGTGATGCCGTGATGATGGCGCGGCGTGCTGGCATTACGCCCGATGTCTGGCAAGCCGACTTGCTCCGAAGCACTGCTAAACAGTTGATTTTATTATGTTCGCGGCAATCCGGCAAAAGCACGACTACAGCAATTCTCGCGCTTCATCAGGCGATTTTCACGGCTGGCTCATTGATACTTTTGCTTTCGCCATCGCTTCGCCAAAGTCAGGAATTGTTTCGCAAATTGCGCGATTTTTATACCGCCATCGAATCGCCTGCATTACCGAAAGTGAGCGAAGAAAGCTCGCTCAGGATTGAGTTTGATAACGGCAGCCGCGTCATCGCCTTGCCCGGTTCGGAGCAGACAGTTCGCGGCTATTCGGCAGTTAGTTTATTGATTATTGACGAGGCTTCGATTGTCGAAGACGCGTTATTCCAGAGCGTCAAACCGATGTTAGCCATCTCAAACGGACGTATTATTTTATTGAGCACGCCCCGCGGCAAAAGAGGATTTTTTCACGATGTTTGGAGTGAAGGCGGATCGGATTGGAGTCGCACGCTCATCACGGCGGAGCAATGTCCACGCATCTCTTCCGAATGGTTGGCGCGTGAAAAAGAATCGATGCCGAGCTTCTGGTTCCAACAGGAATTCGAGTGCCAGTTTGTCGAAAATTCCGACAGTGTTTTTTCGTACGCCGACATTCTCGCGGCGATTGACCCGAATGTTAAACCGCTAATTTTTTTATAAAGGGAGATGTTTTTATGAATGCTTACAAAACCGCAAACGAGCTTGCACTAGAGGACGTGGCATCACGACCGGTTTACTACGCCGGCTTGGACTTGGGGCAAAGTCAAGATTACAGTGCTTTCTGCACATTAGAGCGATTAGGGACAAACATTGATAATTATGTATATCAATGCAGATTCCTTCACCGATGGCAACTAAAAACACGATATACGGATATTGTCGAGGACGTCTTGAAATGGACAAACAGCCCGACAGTCACAAAAAATGTGCAGCATCGCACAATTCTAGCCGTTGACCAGACCGGCGTCGGCGCAGGCGTTGTTGACCTCTTCCGGCGGTCAGAGATGCGGAGCAAACTTGTTTCAATAATGATAACCGCCGGTTCGCAAGTGACGCGGGATTATTATTCGATAAAGATACCGAAACGCGAATTGGTCGGCGCGGTTGCGGTTGCCCTGCAGAACCACACCTTAAGAATCTCGCCGGAACTCCCGCTTTCCGAAACGTTAATTAAAGAACTAGAAAATTTTAGAGCAAAAATCACAGACGCCGGGCACGATAGCTACGGCGCGGCGATGGATTGGAGAATTGGTAATAACGACGACTTGGTTTTGGCGGTTTCGATGGCGTTATGGTGTGCAGCCAACGGCATCCGACCGGCTAAATATTACAGCTTTTGAGAGTTACTAACCTCAAAAAAAATAAATATGGAGATTAAATAAAATGACCGAAAAAATGATACAAACCTTAAACGAAATCGAAAACACTCAAACAATTTTGGAAACGTTGTCGGCGGAGCAATCCGACCTGAGCGCAAAGATGTCAATTTCGGCGGATAATGCCGACAGCGCAGCGTTAATCACACTCAAGCATCGCGCTAACGACCTGCCGATTGAGCTTATAGCAACCCAAATTCGGCTCGCCCGGCTTTTACTTGAGCGCGATGAGCAGCGATTGCCCTTGCTTCAAGCCGAAGTCGCCAAACTCGCTGAACCAATCGAGGGAATGTTAAAGAAAATCACCGAAATGCAGCGGGAATTCAACATCGCATCCGGCGCGGTTACTAACGCCAATGAAGATGTCCGCCAGGTTAAGTTGGAAATCGCGGAACGCCGGCGTTCTATCGAATCGCTTCTGGCACAGGCGCGAAATATCAAAATCACTCCGTCATCTCTGTCTATGCGTGGAGGTGGGTAAATGGACAACGAAACAATAATCAAACCCGAACACCAAGAAGAGGTTGTGCGCATCTTTCGCAAATTGATTGCGTCCGGCGTGATTAACAAAGACGCGGCAATCGCAAAAATCCTGCGTGATTTTCCGCATTTTTTCCATCAGCCGACAGCCGACGAAATCAAGAAAAGTTCCTTACGGGAACTGAATGACGAGATTCGCAGGCGTGCGCAACAAACAAACAAACTTGCCGATGACTTCTTTCGAGGTTGAAATCAAACGGCAACTGGCAACTTTGACATCGGCGGCACGGGGGCAAAGTCTCCTGGCTCACTACCGCCGAATCACCGGGCGTAATAGCCCAGCCCGGTGATTATCTACTTTAGCGCAAGACCACAAAGCCTACCGATAAAAACCAGCTAAAACCGCACAGCAACCGCCGAATTTACTCGCCAATGATGAAAGCCGCAAGCTATAGTTTGCGGCTTTCTATCCTAAAAAATAGCTTACGATAATAATAATTAACGAAAGTTATATTTACTCTCCGCGCCGATTCTACGCGCCAAAGACATAAAGCCGCAAATGTGAAACGTAAACCTATGTTTACGTTCTTGGCCTGCTCCGCATAAACCATCCAAGCCATACCAACCTAAGCCTTTCCATACAAAACGCGCTCACAGGCCAAGTGGATAGACTTAGACGGTTGAATAATGGCTCAAAGCCAGCATTTATCAAGTGGCGCGCCTACGTGTGTGCGGGTTGGTTAGCTTGTGACAATTTATTGTCACAAGCTAGATTGGCGCGCCTACGTGTGTGCGGGTTGGTTGAATGATGTCGGAGTGTCCAAAAACCTATCAAAAAATAGGTTGGTTTAACGCAGTGTTTATCGGCACATCACCGACGATTTTTAAGGTGTCCAAAAAGATTAGTTTTTGGACACCCTAAAGCGGGCTCAGCCGCGAATGTAAAACTGTTACCATTGGTAACAGTTTGAGTCTGTTCCGCATAATCCCATATTAAAGAGGGATTCAACGGCAGCGTCTCAAAAAGTATAATTCACAAGCCGCGCCGAAACCGTGTCTCAAATTATGTCGTATTGGGAAATTCTCACAACGTCTTAGCGGCTGGGAGACACTTATTTAGTGAGGTGTTTAGCCCCTTAGCCGTCTATCTTCTGCTAGAGACTCTGCCACCCACCGACTATGTTCTTCGCGCATTTCTTTTGTCGGGCGCGGCGCAATCGTTTCAAGACGCGCAACCAACTTCAATCTGTCTGCTTCCGCGAACATTTCTAATTTGCGTTCGGATTTTCCCCAAAACCTATCAAGCCAATACGGATGGTTTAGAAAGTTTTCGGGAATTGTGCCGATGTGCGCCAGTGTGCGATGCTTCACCTTTCCGCCGGAACGAAAACTTTCGATAACCGAGAATTGAAGATTGTTGTAACCCCCGTTTTCATTGAATCGTTTGTTTGTTTTGATATACATAATCTTGTAGTGGTGTAAAGTCTGCACTTAAAACATCATTTTACACCACTACAATAATACTTGGAGTGGTGTGATGTCAAAAGATATTTTAAATAATCGAAGCAAGGCGACGTAGAAAAGCCGCGAGTTTTTACGCTCGCGGACTCCTGATATGTTTTTTTTGTGAAATTTGTAGATTGTCAAAAATCTCTTTCGATGCGGCAGACAACGCCGATATGTTTCACATACTTAGCCGGGAAACGCATTAGTTTTCCGTTTTGATTGTGGATAGCCACATCGTCAAAATTTTCATAAGCGTATCCGAGTGTTACGCCGTCAGGCGTTTGAAATGCCGACAAAACATCTTCTTTGAATTCGGCATCAGTGTTGACGATCAGGAAATCATTTTTGAGAATGCCTTGATGTTCAAGCGTCGTCGTCAGCATCTGCAAAATCAGATATTCCTTACCAAGATTTGATTGCCTGATATTGCTAATTTCTCGTGTGTTATCTGGCATTTCCAATTTGTCTAGTGGTATATTTTTCATTGTGATATTCTCCATTTGC
>MWVZ01000020.1_pt1 | contig 15596 bp, 13 predicted proteins | sample 1047221 | NCBI WGS metagenome assembly MWVZ01 (sample SAMN06349980, study PRJNA376086) | soil metagenome | isolation source: MS6-5 sample Antarctic (ecotone) soil | place: Antarctica | collected 2015-01-13
GCAAATGCCAATGCCGGTTGATGTAAGAATTACATTTAAAGATGGCAGCAATGACTGGCATTATGTACCACTTAATTTGATGTTTGGAATCAAACCTGTTGAAGAAAGTAAGGGGAAAAGGCTTACTTACGAAGCCTGGAAGTGGACACATCCTTTGTATGAAATTGAGACAAAGAAAAAACTAACTGAGATTGTTTTGGTTGAAATTGATCCCTCGCAACGAATGGCGGATATTGAACGAAAGAATAACAGGTTGGAGTTGAAATGGTAAAAGCCTCCCCGTCCCCTCCGAAGGAAGGGGCATCCAAGCACAAGGCCAGCTTAGCTAAGATGCTGAAATTTTTCAATACTTTTAAAGGTGAAGGTTTTTAATTTTTTTTATTTTGAATGAATGAATATGTGGCTGTGGGAATGCTAATTTCCACCTTGGGGGATTGAGGGGGCAGGGCTTATATATAATAAATACTTTTCTTTAAAATAATCTTCCGGGAATAAAAGATGAATGTCAACCACTTCCGGTTTTGTGTTACTCTCTGTTATTTCCTGAGATAAATCACCACCTTTTAAACAAATTAGGCCAGGCTTAATAAACGTAAAACCCTGGTAGCCTTCTACAATAATTTCTTTAGTTTTTAATAATGATTTTGTCCAATTCCATAGATCTTTTAAAGGAGCAACAGCACGGGAAACAACAAAGTCAAATTTGCGGTTTTTTATTTCTTCTGCTCTTATGTGTTGTGTAGAAATATTTTTCAGATCAAGCATTTCAGCTACTGAATCAACAACCTTTAATTTTTTTCCAACGCTGTCAACCAAATGAAATTTTACTTCAGGGAAAAAAATAGCTAACGGCACACCGGGAAATCCCCCACCCGTGCCTATATCAATGATCTCTGTTCCTGGGGGAAAGTCAAACACAGCAGCAATAGCCAGGGAATGTAAAACATGCTTTTCATATAAGCCATCAATGTCTTTGCGGGAGATGACGTTGATCTTTTCGTTCCAATCTTTATATAAATTTTCTAATGCCTCAAATTGTTCCAATTGTTTTGGCGTAAAATCTGAAAAATATTTTAGGAGAATTTCCATGCACCAAAAGTAGCCCATCCCGACCTTCCCGGTGGGAAGGCCATCCTTTCACAGACCCTCAAAGAACAATAGTTCATTTAATGAAAAACACTCAAATTATCTGAGTGCTTTGCTTCTCGTTTATAAAGTTTCTGTAAGGAATATTGAATAGTCAAATAAGCTGGCCATGTGCATTGATGGCCTTCCCACCGGGAAGGTCGGGATGGGCTGTCAGTTCCATGTCTTCTTTGGTTTTTTCCACAAGGCCGGCGCAAATAAAATGTAATAAATAAACATCCAGGCATCCCAAAACAAAAATGCAGGAAACAGATCGTCTTCATTTAATTTTTTCATCGCTTTTCTCCAAACCACTGCTTGTATTATCATGCGCACGACAAAAGGTATTAATGCAAAGCGCCAATCAAAAAATAAAAGTGAAGCCAGCAACAAAGGATAAAATAAAAAGAAGGAACCGGTATAGATTCCTAATAAAAACTGGTGTTCGGGTTTGTAAAACTTGCCAGTAGAATAATGCCTGTTCTTTTGTCGCTTCCAATCCTTCCAGCTTTGTTTCGGCATTGATAAAGTAAAGGATTCTGGAGCTAAACTTACTGTTGTATTTTTTTTAGATGCTACCTGGTTTATAAAAAGATCGTCATCACCGCTGGGAATATGGTTGATAGAAGAAAAACCTTTGTTTTGAAAAAAAAGATTTTTGCGGTAGGCCAGATTTCTCCCTACGCCCATGTAAGGCATGCCTGCTATGGCATAACTAAGATATTGCAAAGCCGTATGAAAGGTTTCAAAACGAATGATCTTATTTAAAAGCCCCGGCAATTTTTGATAGGCGCCATAACCTAATACAATTTCAACATCATCTGTAAAAGCATTTTGCATTTTAAAAAGCCAGTGTTCACTAGCCGGCACACAATCAGCATCTGTCAATAGAACAATCTCATGCTTTGCTTCTTTTATACCAATTGATAGCGGAAACTTTTTACCGGCAATCATTTTGGCTTCCTGCTCCAATTCTATTACCTGTAGTTTTTTAAAGGTCTTATGTAATTCAGCTAAAATATATTTTGAATCATCAACCGAATTATCATTTACAACAATCACTTCATGTGTAGTGTTATAGTTTTGTACCAGCACTCCCGGTAAGTTCCGGGCAAGGTTTTCATCTTCATCGCGGGCACAAATAATAATTGAAACAGGGTGCTGTTGCGACTGCTGTTTTTCTTTTGGTTTGTAAAATGCCAGGCGGCTAAAGAAAAAAACGTAATAAAATACCTGGACTGCTGTAACGACAATAAAACAATAAAAGAGAATTGCCTCCCAATTCATAAGCATGATTACGAAGATAGGAAAGCCCTCCTAAATCCTCCCGAAGCGAGGACTTCTCAGCCGCACAGCCCAATAATGCATCATTCACTTAATATTATAAGCAATTATAAGCACTCAAATTATTAAACTGTTTTAATTCTTTAAAGTTTGGTTAGATAAGCTAGCCTTGTGTTCGGTTCCTCTCCTTTGGAGAGGTTATGTGAGGTTATATTTGTGCTCTATGCCCGCTTTATCATTTCAATTATCAAAAACAGATGAATTTTCTGCTGCACGTGCGGGAACAATAATTACAGATAATGGAATAATTGAAACTCCCATCTTTATGCCCGTTGGCACTATTGGCAGTGTAAAAGCAATATCACAACAGCAACTAAAAGAGTTGATAAATGCGCCTATTATTTTGGGAAATACTTATCACTTGTACCTGCGCCCAGGAATGGAAACTTTGGAAGCCGCAGGTGGCTTGCACCAGTTTATGAATTGGAACAGGCCCATTTTATCTGACAGTGGCGGTTACCAGGTTTTTTCATTAGCGGCCAATAGAAAAATTAATGAAGAAGGTGTTTTATTTCAAAATCATATTGATGGCAGTAAACATTTATTTACACCGGAAAAAGTAATGGATATTCAGCGCACTATTGGGGGGGATATTATTATGGCTTTTGATGAATGCCCACCTGCAAAATCTGAATATAAATACGCTGTTGATTCGATGCAACTTACTCACCGTTGGTTAGACAGATGTTTTACACAATTTAACGCTACGCAAGACAAATGGGGATTTTCGCAAAATCTTTTTCCAATTGTACAAGGTGCTGTTTACCACGATCTGCGAAAAGAATCATGCGCATACATTTCTTCAAAAGAGGCTACAGGCAATGCTATTGGCGGCTTAAGTGTAGGTGAGCCTGAACCGGTCATGTACGATCTCTGCCAGCTTTGTTGCGAAAATCTGCCAACAAATAAACCACGTTATTTGATGGGTGTTGGCACGCCCTGGAATATTTTGGAATGCATTGCCTTAGGGGCAGATATGTTTGATTGTGTGATGCCTACGCGTAATGGCCGAAATGCCATGCTGTTTACCACCAAGGGGATTATTAATATTGACAATAAAAAATGGGAGCAGGATTTTTATCCGCTTGATGATGGACTTGATTGTGAAATGAGTAATTATTACAGCAAAGCATATTTGCGGCATTTATTTAAAGCCGGAGAAATCCTGAGCCTTACTATTGCTTCTATACAAAATCTTGCGTTTTATTTATGGCTGGTAAAACAAGCACGTAAACATATTGTCGCCGGTAATTTTTTAAGTTGGAAGAATGAAATCATACCTGTTTTAAAAACAAGGTTGTAATATTTGTAACCAGGTTCTGAAATCTATTAGGCTATTGATGAGGGTTTTCCCCTGAGCTTGATGATGAGAATTGTTATAATGATATTTCAGGAAAATTTATTGTCATCCGAAATATTACTCACATCCACTTTGTTTAATTTTGTCCCAATCTATATCTGTTTCAAATTTTTCCTGGTCAATATACTTTCTCCATCTTTTTTCTAACTCTATAGCAGATACATCAATTATGTTGTTTGAATTTTTCAATCCACTTTGCCAAAATTTTTTCAAAGCAGTTATACCATAATTATCATAGATGTATTGAACAAAGCTTGCAGATTGTAAGCTTGGTTCGAGAGACCGGAAATCAAACGTTTCTGTCAAACTTTTAAATGAAACAATTTTATTCTGTTTACTTACAGCATGAGCTAAAGCATGAAGATCATAACCGGCACAGTTACGTGATGCAAAAACAGCAATTCCTTCACTAAGCCAAAAGCCTTTTGGATTGCCCCAAAGCCGCCACGATAAGGCATGCATCAATTCGTGCCGAAAGGCTAAATGAAACGGCTCTTTATCTACAAAATAAATTATTCCCTTCTCCGTGTTTGTATATGCCTTTGCAGGAAAACCTGTATGGGAGGTCAAAGTTTCCCTGTCTTTTAAAAAATAGACCTCGATGAATTGCGGTTCACGTTCCTGTAGTATTAATAATAATTCCCGCTGTACTGTTTCTAATTTCTTTCCTATTGATTGCAGGCTATCCTGTGAGCGAACACCCTTTTGAGCTCGTAATTTAAAATGGGTGGTAGAATCATATTTCCGATTATCACCAGTAGAAGAAATCGTCTTTTCATGGTCTTTGAAAGAACAACCCATTATTATTGATAAAAAGCAAACAACTGTTAGAAATTGTTTCATTTATTAAAATATAGAGTGCGGTCATAAGTTTTGTGAAAGCTAAAACTATGCTTATAACGCTGCTTCCGTATCAAACCTGTCAACAGAATGAATTCCATTGAGAGTTTTTATTTTATTTACCAGGATGTCTAATTCATCCTTGTCGTGCACGAAAAGTTTAATGGTTCCTTCAAAGAGTCCTTCTTTCGATTCAATGTTAATGGCAGCTATATTAATTCGTAATTCTCCTGAAATAAGATTAGTGATCTTATTAACAACACCCACATCATCCATCCCAATAATTTTTAAACCGGTTAAGAAAGAGATTTCTTTATTTTTTGCCCATTTTGTTTTTACAATGCGGTGCCCGTAATTGCTCATTAGCTTGGCGGCATTTGGGCAATTATTGCGGTGGATGGTTAAGCCTTTACCAGTAGTAACAAAACCAAATACATCATCTCCCGGAATAGGTTTGCAGCAATTAGCCAGGTTATACATTATCTTATCACTGCTTTCCCCGAAAATGATAAGCTCAGTATCTTTTTTTGAAAGGGTGTGAGCAACATCAGGTTTTGCTTCAATAATTTTTACGGGCTTTGGGGCTTCAATTCTATCACCAACCAGCTTAAATTCCTTTAATTCTTTTAAGTCAATATTTTTTATAGCAAGCTGGTAAAATAATTCCAAATGCGAATTGAACTTATAAAAATTTACAAGTTCGTCAATGTTGTGCGCATTGAAAGTAGCACCAAGGCCTTCCAATTTACGTTGAAGGGTATATCTTCCTTCATCTCCAACTGATTTTTTTTCTTCCCTTAGCGAATCTTTTATTTTACTGCGGGCTTTGGCAGTCACCACAAAATTTAACCAGTCTTCTGATGGTTTTTGTTTATTGGATGTAATGATCTCTACCTGGTCGCCACTGCGTAATTTATGGCTTAGGGGAACGAGCTTATGATTAACCTTGGCTCCTATACATTTGCTACCTACTTCAGAGTGTACGGCAAAAGCAAAGTCTAATGCTGTAGCGCTAACCGGTAACATTTTTACATCTCCTTTTGGTGTGTAGATGTAAATTTCTTCAGCCAGAAAACTCATTTTGAAATCCTGCAGAAAGTCAACGGAATCTGTGTCCTGGTTAGTCAATACTTCACGTATCTGGTTAAACCATTTATCAAAACGGCTCTCATCGCCTCCGCCTTCTTTGTATTTCCAATGCGCCGCCAAACCTTTCTCTGCAATTTCATTCATGCGCCTGGTACGTATCTGCACTTCTACCCATTTGCCTTGCGGGCCCATTACAGTTGTATGTAATGCCTCGTAACCATTGTTTTTAGGATTGCTCAGCCAATCCCTTAATCGCTCTGGTGATGGGGTGTATTCATCAGTGATAACCGAATACACTTTCCAACAATCTTCTTTTTCTTTTTCGGGTGAGGAGTTTAATATTATTCTGATAGCAAACAGATCATAAACTTCTTCAAAGCTCACCGCTTTCTTTTTTATTTTACTCCAGATGGAGTGGATACTTTTTGGACGACCATAAATTTCATATTCCAGGTCTGCGCTTGCTAATTTTTCATCCAGTGGTTTTACAAATTCATTAATATAGCGGGTGCGTTCTTTTTTTGTTTCTGCTAATTTTCTTGCAATTTCTTTGTATGTATCTGGCTCAAGGTATTTCATCGCCAGGTCTTCCATTTCTGTTTTTATATTATACAGTCCCATGCGGTGAGCCAGTGGTGCATATACATAAACCGTTTCAGAGGAAATTTTTAATTGCTTTTCTCCTCTCATGCTGTCGAGGGTTCGCATGTTGTGTAAACGGTCAGCGAGTTTTATGATGATCACTCTTGGATCATCTGTCAAAGTCAATAAAATTTTTTTAAAATTCTCTGCCTGCTGGGAGGCATTTATATCTACGACAGTTGATATTTTTGTTAGCCCGTCAACAATTTTAGCAATCTCATTTCCAAATTCTCTTTGAATATCTTCTATTCCAACATCCGTGTCTTCAACTGTATCGTGCAATAATGAACAGATGGAGGAACGAACGCCCAATCCTATTTCTTCAACACAAATTCTGGCTACAGCTAAGGGATGTAAAATATAAGGCTCTCCACTTTTGCGACGCATGGTTTTGTGGGCATCAGCCGCCATTTCAAAAGCCTGGCGTATCATTTTGCGATCACCAGGTTTGATACGTGATCTTAATGATCGTTGTAAGGAGCGGTATTCTCTTAATATGAGTTTTTTTTCCTGCTCATCATTTAAATTATATTTTGGTATCTGTGCAACAGTTTCCATCTTTACGAATTTACTGCTTTAGCCGGATTTTAGATTTTAGATTGACGATTGTAGATTTACCTTGACTGTTTCGGTTATTTCTTTTCAATTACTGATTACTGATTCTGACCTCTACTCACTGCGACGTTTGACCAATCTTTTAAAAGGCAATTTAACACCTCCGGAATTTCTTTGAATTCTTAAAAGCCATACATTTGCAACCCTTAACTAATTACGAAGAACGAAGTTAGAAATACAAGCAACTGCAAGTTCGTACTTCGTATTTCTTACTTCTAACTTTCTCTGCGGGTGTGGCGAAATTGGTAGACGTATCAGACTTAGGATCTGACGCCGCGAGGCATGGGGGTTCGAGTCCCTTCACCCGCACTATTGACCAGAAGAACAAGGAACAATGCTCAACAATTTTCAGTGTTCAAGTGAATGAGCATTGTTCGTTGAACATCGGGCATTGAACATCGGGCATTGAACATTTTTCATAAATATTTATCATGGCAACCGTTACACAACAGGAAGTTTCTCCTTTGCATAAACATTTAAACATTACCATCAATAAAGAAGATTATCTGCCTTCTTTTGAAAAATCATTAAAAGATTATAGTAAAAAAGCAAACATTCCAGGTTTTCGTAAAGGAATGGTGCCGGCAGGTTTAATAAAGAAAATGTATGGCAATTCACTTTTTGTAGATGAGGTGTTGAAGACCGTGGATAAAGAAGTGATTAATTATTTGGAAGTGGAAAAGCTTGACATTTTTGCACAGCCACTGCCGGTAGAAATGAATGTAGCCCAACTGGATGTAAACAAGCCGGATAATTACACCTTTACCTTTGAAGTAGGCATGAAACCCGATTTTGCCTTACCAGATTTAAGAACTGAGCCTGTAAAACGTTACAAGGTTGAGATCACAGAGCAAATGTTGAATGAAGAAGTAGAACATTTGCAAAACCGTTATGGAAATATGACCGAACCCGAATCGGTTAACAGCGATGATAATGTGTTGAACTTAACATTTATTGAAACTGATGCCGCAGGTAATGAAGTAGAAGGCGGTATTAATAAAGATAATTCTGTAATAGTTAAATATTTTTCAGAAAGTTACCGTCCTCAATTGATAGGTAAAAAGAAAGATGAGGTGTTGCAGTTAGAACTGGATGGTGCTTTTGAAGGGCAGGAAAAAGAATGGATCGTTAATGACCTTGGATTAGACTCTGCATCTGGCAGGCATTTTAAAATATTAATTACAAAAATTGGATTAGTAGAAAAAAAAGAATTGGCCGAAGAATTTTTCACACAGCTATTTCCCGGAGGAGAAGTAAAAACAGAAGAAGAATTTCGAAATAAGCTGAAAGATCAGTTGCAGGCTCAATGGGATAGCGAGAGCCGCAACCAATTGCATCATCAGCTATATCATATTTTATTGCAACACAGTCATATTAATTTTCCGCAGGAGTTTTTAAAACGCTGGATGAAAACGCAGGGTGAGCAAGGCCAACAAAAAAGCGATGAACAGATTGAACAAGGGTTTCCTAATTTTCTGAATCAATTAAAATGGACATTAATTACAGATAAAATTTCACAGGAGAATGATATTAAGGTTCAGCAAGATGATATTCGTCAATTTGCCAAACAGCAATTATTAGGTTATATGGGCACGAACGCATTAGACGAAGAACAACAATGGGTAAGGGATTATATAGACAGGATGATGAAAGATAAAAAGTATGTGGAAGATTCGTATCACCGCATACAAACACAAAAAATGTTTGATTGGGCTGAAACGCAATTAAACACCACTGAAATAAACATCAGTAAAGAAGAATTTGTTTCCATGAACAAAGAACATCAGCATGAGCACGGGGAGGGGTAATTGGGATGAATAGTGAAGAGCAGGGCTAACTAAACACCCAACGGGCCAACTACCAACGAACAACTTACCATCGATCAACCTGTCAACTACCAACTGTCATCCGTCAACTTCCTCCTCAATGGCATTTTGTCGTATTTTTTGAATAGCATGGTATTTGGTACACCCTAATCCATTAATTTATTCAATTAATTATAGAGGATATGAATTTTAATTCAGATTTTGAAAAATATGCCGTAAAGCACAGAGGTATTTCCAGCAACACATTAAATAGCTATACAAAACACCTGGTTACGGCACTTACTCCAAATATCATAGAGGAGCGACCCATGAACGTAGCCGTGATGGATGTATACAGCCGTTTAATGATGGATCGCATAATTTTCTTAGGCCATCCCATTAATGACGAGGTGGCTAATATTGTTACAGCCCAGTTACTGTTTCTTGATTCCAGTGATCGCACAAGAGACATTAATATGTACATCAATTCTCCCGGCGGTAGCGTTTATGCCGGTTTAGGTGTTTATGATACTATGCAATATGTATCGCCGGATGTGGCTACTATTTGTATAGGCATGGCAGCATCCATGGGTAGTGTATTATTAGCAGCAGGTACAAACGGCAAACGGGCTGCATTAAAACATGCACGTGTTATGATGCATCAACCAAGTGGTGCTATTGGCGGACAGGCTACCGATATTGAGATTACAGTGAAAGAAATCAGGAAATTAAAAAAAGAATTGTATGAGATTGTTTGTCACCACTCAAACAAAACGGTAGAACAGGTTGAAGAAGATTTTCAAAGAGATTACTGGATGACAGCGCCTGAAGCCAAAGAATACGGCCTGGTTGATGAAGTGTTATTAGTTAATCCGAAAAAAGAGAAGAAAGCCGAAAAAAAATAATCATTTTATAAAGAATAAAGAGATGAGCGTACAAGATATAATAAATAATCGCTGGGTAATGCAACCGCAACCTAATCCTGATGAACCCGGAACTGAAGAAGAAGAAAAAGAAGAAAGAGCTGAAGTAGATACCAGGATGCTCTATAAACGTTTGGAGCGCTACTTTTTTGAAACGCGTAGCATTTATATGTGGGGAGTTGTTGATGATAAATCAGCAAAAGATGTTGTTACTAAACTTTTGTTACTTGAAGCAGATGCACCCGGTAAGGAAATTAAGTTTTTTATCAGCAGTCCGGGAGGTTCAGTTACAAGCGGTATGGTTATATACGACACGATGAAATTGATCAAATCTCCCGTGAGCACTATTTGTATGGGACTGGCAGCATCGATGGGTAGTATTTTATTAAGCGGGGGCGAAAAAGGTAAACGTTTTATTTATCCGCATGGAGAAGTAATGATACACCAGCCTTCATTAGGTGGGCATATACAAGGGGTAAGTTCCGATATGGAAATTCATGCAGAGCAAATATTACGCACAAAATTAATGGGGGCTAAAATACTATCAGATAATACCGGGCAAACGATTGAGCGTATAAAAAAAGATTTTGAACGTGACTACTGGATGGATGCCGAAAAGTCAATTGAATATGGAATAGTGGACAAGATCATTGACAAGTTAAATTAGGTTGAGTTTTTAGTTTGCCAGTTCACGGGTTCACAAGTCACAAGTTTGTTCGGAGTTGTGGTAGGGTAAATGAACTAATGAACCCGTGAACATTGAAACTTGTGAGCTCAAAAAAAATTTTTCTAAATTTGCAAACCTCTGATGCAGCAAATGACGCTCTAAAAGGTTCTTACAATAACGAATCAACAAAATGGCTAAAAATATTTTACACTGTTCTTTTTGTGGTCGCAGCCGCGATGAGGTAAAAATCCTAATTGCAGGCCAGGAAGGGCATATTTGTGAAAATTGCGTTGAACATGCCCGTGAAATTATTGACCAGGAATTATTGATTCGGGATGAAAAAGGGGTTAGTTCTTCAGCTTTTAAACTAACGGTTAAAAAGCCTATAGAAATGAAGAAGTTTTTAGACGAATATGTTATCGGCCAGGATGAGGCAAAAAAAGTGCTATCTGTAGCCGTTTACAATCACTACAAACGTTTACAATACAAAACAAGCGAGATAGGCAAGGACGATATAGAAATTGAAAAAAGTAATATAGTGATGGTGGGTGAGACTGGCACTGGTAAAACCTTGTTGGCTAAGACTATAGCTAAATTATTAAACGTTCCATTCGCAATTGTAGATGCTACCGTATTTACTGAAGCCGGCTATGTAGGTGAGGATGTAGAAAGTATTCTAACCCGTTTGCTGCAGGTTTGTAATTATGATGTTTCTGCCGCAGAACGTGGTATTGTTTATATAGATGAAATTGATAAAATTGCCCGTAAGGGAGATAATCCTTCCATAACCCGGGATGTAAGCGGTGAGGGTGTACAACAGGGGATGCTAAAATTGTTGGAAGGTACGGATGTGTTAGTTCCACCGCAAGGCGGCCGTAAACATCCGGAGCAAAAACTGATAAAGATCAATACACAGAATATCCTGTTTATCTGCGGTGGTGCTTTTGATGGAATAGACAAGATTATTGGCCGCCGTGTACAAACCAACACTATTGGTTTTAATGTAGATAAAGATATGCAGGAGAACATGAAGAAGAATTTGCTGCGTTATATAAATGCCCAGGATTTAAAAGCCTTTGGTTTGATACCCGAATTATTAGGCCGGTTGCCGGTGGTTACGCATTTAGATCCGCTTGATGCAGAAACACTGAGAGCTATTTTAACGGAACCAAAAAATGCACTCATTAAACAGTACATCCGTTTGTTTGAACTGGAGGGCATCAAATTAACCATAGAACTTGATGTACTTGATTTTATGGTGGTAAAGGCAATGGAATATAAATTAGGTGCAAGGGGTTTGCGCAGTATTTGCGAAAGCATTTTAACTGATGCGATGTTTGAATTACCATCAACCAAAGAAAAATATTTCACTCTCGACCTGGAATATGCAAGACGCAAGTTTGATAAGAGCAAATTAAGCTTATTGAAGGTGGCTTAAGAAAGTTGCGAGGTTATTAGCGCTCTGCTATGAAATTTATTGGAGTCTTATTTTTCACTCAAACAATTTTAAAGTATAAAATTCTTTCTTGTAATATCCGGATATGGATAAAATAAGATCAATTCACGCATTTGATACCGCAATGAACTAGCTATTTCCGTCTATTGAAAATGACAAAAGCAATGAATTTGTTTCAGCCTAAAAAGCTTTGTCATATTAATCAATTGTTATCGATTCTTTTGCCAGCCTATGGTGTACCATTAATCATTACTTTAAAACTATTGAAGTAGTTTTTAATGGACGCTATTCTTTTAATTCTGACGGGGTTAATCCTTTTTTTATATGCTTTAAATAACTTATCGCAGGGACTAAAAGAAATTGCGGGTGATAAGCTTAATTCTTTTTTAGACAGATTTACTAATAATGTGTTTAAAGGAATTTTATCTGGGCTTATTGTTACCATCCTTCTTGACTCTTCTTCAGTTGTTATCATTATGACCATTGCTTTAGTTAATACAAAAGCAATGACCTTTCGCCAGGCCATGGGCGTTGTAATGGGTGCTAATATTGGCACTACAATATCCAGCCAAATATTTGCATTGAACATAGGTGAGTATGCTGCAGTGCCGATATTATCAGGTTTTATAATGATGTTTTTTTTCAAACAAAAATTTTATATCAATCTTGGAAAGGTAATTTTCAGTTTTGGTTTAATATTTTTTGGTCTTTTTACAATGGAAGAAGCCGTGGCGCCGTTAAAGGATAGCGACTATTTTGTAAGCTGGCTGCAAACACTGGAAAATCCATGGAAAGGAATGTTTACCGGGGCATTAGTAACACTTGTTATACAAAGTTCTTCTGCTACAGTAGGAATGGTCATTGGCTTGGCAAGTAAGGGATTGATAAGTATTACTGCAGGTATTGCTGTAATGTTAGGAGCAGAATTGGGAACTTGCGCTGATACACTTGTTGCATCTATCGGGCGTTCAAAAGCAGCAATAAAAACAGGCCTGTTCCATTTGCTATTTAATATTTCCACGATCCTTTTAGGATTGATATTATTACCCTTATTTACAAAATTGGTTATACTTATTTCACAAAGTTCTTCTGCCCAGCAAACCATTGCAAATGCACACATGATATTCAATATTTCAGGTGTCCTGATTATGATACCCTTTCTAAGTTTATATGAGAAGGTGCTGAACTTCTTAATTTTTGATAAAGCCCACGTTACCGAATCTCCCAAACTATTACGTAGAGCTAAAGCAGATCAAAAAGAGTAGTATTACTATAAATCTTTCCTGCTATCCAGTGTAAAACCAATGGTAGTCCCCACATCTTCGGTACTGCGTACATGAATGCTATGACCATGTGCTTCAATAATGTGTTTACAAATAGCCAGCCCCAATCCGCTTCCCGTTACATCACGGGTTCTGCCATCTTGTGTCCGGTAAAAACGCTCAAAGATCCGTGAAAGGTTTTTTTCGGAAATACCAATACCATCATCGCTGAGTTCAACTAAAATATTTTTGCCGTCGGTATTATAAATGCTTGCTGTAATATTTCCTCGCTGCTTACCATATTTTATAGAATTATCAATCAGGTTAATAATTACCTGGCGAACTTTTTCCTTGTCGGCGTAAACTACAAATGGCTGTTCACAACCTTTTTTTATACCGAAAGAAATATGTTGTTGCTCAGCCTTGATAGATAAACTTTCAAACGCATCACGAACAATATCCTGGATAATAAAATTTTGTTTTGCCAGCTTTAATTCTCCTCTTTCTAAGCGGGATATTTCATCGAGGTCCTGGATTAAATTTACCAGCCTTTCCACATTTTTTGAGGCTTTATGTAAAAAGCGTTCATTGATCTCGGTATTGTTCATGGCGCCTCCAAGCAAGGTTTCTATATAACCTTGTATAGCAAACACAGGTGTTTTAAATTCATGTGATAAGTTTTGTAAAAATTCCTTTCGGAAAGATTCGTTTTCTTTTAATACCTGAATTTCTTTTTGTTGTTGTTCACCCCATGCTTCTACATCCTGGCGTACCTCGTCAATGCTTTTTTGTGGGAGGATATATTTATAATACACCTCCTGCTTTTTACTTGCTTTTGTCTGGTAAATAAATTTGTAAATAAGTTTGATCTTTCTATAAATAAATTGCTGGATTATAAAAAAGATAAGGAGGTAACTGCCTGATAAAATAATGAAGAAGGCAATAGCAGCCTGCAACCAATCTTTTTGTAGTAATAAAATGCCAAACGCGATGGGAATAGAAAGTATAAGCGAAGTAAGAGCTGCTAATTGTTTTGCTGTAAAGTTTTTGGTTTGCAACATAGAATGAATGATCACTTACAGCTCAAATTTATAACCAACTCCCTTAACTGTAGTAATGCAATCTACTCCTAATTTTTGGCGGATTTTCCTGATGTGTACATCAATAGTGCGGTCGCCGACAATTACTTCATTACCCCAAACCTGGCTTAATATTTCGTTGCGTAGAAAAACCCTGCTTGGTTTGGAAGCTAATAAATGCAACAATTCAAATTCTTTTTTGGCAAGTACAATATCTTTTCCGGCAAAGCGCACCATAAATTTTTCCGGGTCTATGGTCAATCCGTTTACTTCTACAATTTTGTTGTCTGTTTTTGTTACCCGCCTCAAAAGCGATTGAACCTTGCTGATAAAAACATTTGGACTGATCGGTTTACTTATATAATCATCTGCTCCTGTCGCTAATCCTTTTATTTGGGTGGCTTCATCACTTAAAGCTGTTAAAAACATAATTAACGTATCCTTCAACTTAGGTTGAGATCTCAATATTTCACAAACCTCCACACCGTTTTTTCCGGGCATCATAATATCAAGGATAATTAAGTCGGGCAGTGTTTGTTTTGCTTTTTCAATCGCTTCATCTCCATCCTGTGCTGTAATAACCTGGTATCCTTCTTTAATAAGGTTATATTTTAAAATTTCAAGAATATCAGGTTCATCATCTGCAATCAACACTTTTTTTAACCTGTTGTCCATTTATCGTTTTGTGCGGCAAACCTACAGGAAAATGGTTTTAAGGCTGCTTCAACACCGTCAGTTAATAAAGACTTAATAATAATTTAATGCTGAAATATGTTTAAACGGGCATTTGCAACGAAGGATTGTTTTTAATTGTCTATACAAAACCTCGCATATAAAGAAAATGTTCAGAAGCGGGTATTAAATTTGTATTATGCGGCGCATGCACTTTACCTTACGATTACTTTTTTTTGGATTTCTCTCTTTTTTTAGCTACTACAGTTTTTCACAAACTAATATTGATAAAGGTTGCAAACCACCTATTAACCGGGCAAGATGGCATGACCTTATAGATAAAGAACAGAAAAATGCATTAAAGGCCGATAAAAAGGCCGATAATTTTTTAAATGTTTCAGCAGACGAAGAGATAAATTTTTTGGTTACCCAGGCTTTGATCAAACGGATAGACGCACTTCAATGTGTTATTGAAAGAGACACGGTTATGAGTACTCAGGGGAAGGTCCGTTACCTGGATGGCGTTGAAAAATTGCTGAAAAATTTCACGGCTACTTTTCGCAATGGAAAAATAAATGCTAGTAACCTTCCTAAGATGATTGAGATGTATGAAGCTGTTATGCAGCAAGACAATAATACTATATTCCATAGCGCCGGCATCAGTTAAAATCTTCATTACCCCGGCAATGGTGGATGCTTTTTGACCAATAGCTACAT
>MWVZ01000022.1_pt1 | contig 15429 bp, 21 predicted proteins | sample 1047221 | NCBI WGS metagenome assembly MWVZ01 (sample SAMN06349980, study PRJNA376086) | soil metagenome | isolation source: MS6-5 sample Antarctic (ecotone) soil | place: Antarctica | collected 2015-01-13
ATTTTCATTTTCTTGGCTAATTTCATTGTCAAAAAACAAGTTTTTGTTGTATTCTTTTTTCATAGCGTATCCTCCTTTTGAGGCTTCGAGCCTCTTTAGTTTTTATTCAAAACAAGGATACGCTATTTTTCTACCTCTTATCCATTTCCACAACTTTCGATACTACCTCGGTAAAGCTAGGGTAACATCCAACTTTAAGTAGCTAAGTTAAACGCCCCAACTTCATCTTGTACTCTTGCATAACGTCCTGAGAATCAATGAAGCTATCAAACTTTGTATTCTACTGAATTTCATTTTCTTATACTAATACCTAATGTGCGACTCTTTTTCTGACTAGGTAGATAAGTTCTTTGTTTTCACGACCGAAGTTTTTAGTTTCTGACTAATTTGAAAAAATTGCGCCTGCAACTGGCTGAAAACAGGTTACTAAAAAAGAGTTGCACATTAGGTATACCAATATATTCTTAAAAAGGGTAATTTTCGGATATGCTATAATTCCTTTCTAAGTACAGGACAAAAAGTAATTAATATTTGAAAAATGTGAAGCATTGAGTTGAAATCTACTTGATTAAATGTTGCAAATTTGAAAAACGAGAGTTTCAACTCAATGGATATTTACTTGTTAGAGCAAATACTAAGTGAGAATTTAACTTGGAATCGGGCGCCAATCAAGTTTCTGGCACGTTTTATGGTAGCGATATTTCAGCTTCAGACGGTTAATCTGACGAAGATTGGCTGTGTTTTTTCGGGGCACGCAAAGATTGCTTGCAACTACAAAAAACTGCAAAGATTTCTGCGTTTTTTTCGATTTCGCAAGTGGAAATGGCACGCTTAACGCTGAAACTGCTGAAACTTGCGCCGCCCTACACCATTGCCATTGACCGCACGCAATGGCAGTTGGGAAAAAGTTGGGTCAATGTTTTGATGCTTTCAATCAGCTATCGGCAGATCGCGATTCCGCTCTTTTGGACGGCACTGGAAACAAAAGGCTGCTGCGATGATGCGGAAAAACAAGCGATTATCGAGCAGTTTCTCGCAGAAATTACAGCCGACAATATCCGGTTTCTCAGCCCTGACCGGGAGTTTGCCTCCAAAGATTGGCTGAAATATTTAGTTGACCAAAAGCTTGGTTTCCGGTTGCCAATCAAAGCAAATGTCCGGATTAGCGACAAACGAGGCAAATTGATCAATGCGTCAAAGATGTGCCGGACATTGAAAACAGATCAGCGGGTGGAGTTTCGCCGCCGCCGCAAAGTATGGAACACGGCGGTCTTTGTGGGAGTTTGTCGGAAAGCCGACGGCGACCATGTGATTGTGATCTCATCTGAACAAAGCGGGCGAATCTTGCTTGAATACGGGATGCGCTGGGAGATCGAAACCTTGTTCGGAATCCTCAAAACGCGCGGTTTCAGGCTCGAAGAGACGCCTTTGACGGACGCCGCGCGAGTCAGCAAATTATTATCGTGGCTGACGCTGGCAGGTTGTTGGGCACTGCTGGCGGGTGAGTTCGAGAGTGCCGAAACGCCAATGAAAATAAAGAAACACGGCAGAGCGGAAAAAAGCATTTTCCGGCTTGGATTTGATACATTGCGAAACGGTTTCTGCCGGATTCAAATAAACTTAGGACAAAAGCAACGTTTTCAACAACTTACGTTTCTTTTGTCCTGTACTTAGAGAAGATGAATAAAAACTATGCCGAATCAGTAAAAATTAATAAAGAAATTGAAGCCGACACGAATTGAATGGATTCTCAAAGATTAAAACAAATCGAAGAAATCTATCACGCGGCGTTGGAAATTTCGCCCGACAAGCGTGAAGCGTTTTTCAAAGACCACTGCGACACGGATGAAAACCTGCGTCGTGAAGTCGAATCTCTGCTCTCGTTTGAAGAATCCTCCGACAGTTTTTTAGACACGCCGCCCGAATCGCTCGCCGCCGAAATGTTTGCCGAACGGGAAAAACAGGCGAATCTCATCGGCGCGGAAATCGGGCATTATAAAATCAAAAAACTTTTGGGCAGAGGCGGCATGGGCGAAGTTTTTCTTGCCGAAGACGTAAAACTTAATCGCAAAGTCGCACTCAAATTTTTGTCCGCATCCATCAGCGACGACGAAAATCGTCTGCGCCGTTTCGAGCGCGAGGCTTTTGCCGCTTCCGCTTTGAATCACCCGAATATTTTAACTATTCACGAGTTTGGCGCGGAAAACGAAACTCATTTTCTCGCCGCTGAATACGTCGAAGGCGAGACTCTGCGCGAACGAATCAAAGGCGGCGAGCTAAATTTGAAGGAAATTCTCAACATTGCCGAGCAGGCGGCTTTCGCACTGTCGGCGGCGCACGCCAGCGGAATCGTTCACCGCGACATCAAGCCGGAAAATATTATGGTTCGCGCCGACGGCATCGTCAAAGTGCTTGATTTCGGTTTGGCGAAACTAGCCGAAAACAAGCGGTCGAATTTAGACACCGAAGCCGAAACGCGCCATCTTTTCAAAACGATTCCGGGCGCGTTGATGGGAACCGCCGCGTATATGTCGCCCGAACAGGCGCGCGGAAAAGCGGTTGACACGCGGACGGACGTTTGGAGTTTGGGCGTTGTGCTGTGTGAAATGCTCGCCGGACAACTGCCGTTTGCGGGCGAAACGGCGAGCGACGTGATTGCCGCGATTTTGAAAAGCGAACCCGCGCCGTGTGCGGAAAACACGCCGCTCGAATTACGGCGAATCGTCAACAAGGCACTGCAAAAAAACGCCGACGAGCGTTACCAAACCGTCAAAGACTTGCTGCTCGACCTGAGAAACTTACGGCGCGAATTGGAACTCGCCGAAACACTCGAACGCTCGAGCATTCCGGCTTTCGCAAAATCGGCAAACTTCGGCGCGGCGGAATTGAGCCGAAGTCTGAACATTGTCCAACCTTCCGCGATTTCGGCGGGCGAAGACATTTTACCGACGACGACAAGTGAAAAATCGTTTGGCGGCGCGGTTCAAAAACACAAATTCGTCTCGTTCGCAGTGTCGGCAATGTTCGTCGCCGCGCTCGCCGTCGGCGGTTATTTCGCTTTTTTCCACGCGCGTCCGATTGATTCAATCGCCGTTTTACCGTTTCAAAACGGCAGCAGCGACGCGAATCTCGATTATTTATCGGACGGTTTGAGCGAGAGTTTGATTGACCGTCTGACTGACTTGCCGAATTTGAAAGTTATCGCCCGCAGGTAGGGTGTGAACCTAAATTTTATTTGTTGTGTTTATTTGACTTGACCTGTCCCAATCTCTTTTCGTGTCCAAACCGAGTCCATCAGCCCGCTTTTTTCTTTGAATCCGTGACGAACGTTTCCAAAACGGATGTGGCTTTTTTGCGGCTTTCACGAGTGGCGTGCGAGTAGTGCAAAATTAAGTTCGCGTCGGTGTGTCCGGTTATGGCGCCGACGGTTGATAAATCTATTCCGGCTTGCAGCATTTCTTGTTACTGCAGTGTGGCGGGCGTCGTGAGTGATGAAACCGCCGCCAATGTCTGCGCCGTAAGTGACGCCGGTTGCTTTAGCGGCTTCTCGTAGAATTTGGTGGTATTTCGTGACCGAGTTTCCGGTTTTTGAGAAGACGAATTCGCTGACTGTGCCGCGCCGTTTGATGTCGGTTGAGCGGAATTTTTCGCGGTCGTGTAAAATCGCTTCGATGTTCGGCGTGATTTCCAGATAGCGGACGACTTTCGCGGATTTGAAGCGCGTTTTTGTGCCGACAATCTGGAGAATTTTCGCTTGGTAATCTATTTGTGACCAGCGCAAACCGATGATCTCGCCGACTCTCGCGCCAGTCAATAATGCCATTTGGAAAACTTGCCCGACGACTATGCGGCGGCGAAAATCTACGTCGCTTTCGTCTTCGCGTTTCGTGGATAGAAGATGCGTCAGAACTTTCATCACTTCATCTTGCGTAATCAATCTTTCGCGGCGGGATTGTTCGACTTTCGGGCGCGGAATGCGCGGTGTCGGGTAACCGGCGAGTTCGGGGAAGTTGACGTGCGCGGAGTGGATCGCGGAGCCTAGGCAGGTGACTTCGCGGTTGATCGAAGACGCTTTGATTTCGCGCATTCGCTCGTCAATGTAAAGCTGGATATGCGCGGGCGCGAGTTCGTTAAACCGGAGGCGTTTCGGCAGCATCGTCAGCCAGCGCGAAAAAATCGTTTCGGAGCGGACTCTTTCCTTTTTGCTTTCGATTCTCTCCAGCCGTTTTTCGAGAACGTCGGCGACAAACGGAAATTTTCTCGTTTGCAGATCATATTTGCCCTCTTTTTCGCTGACGCGGATTTGGGCGACGGCTTGGTCGGCAATTTGTCTGGTGGCGAAACCGCTTTCGCGGCGACGTATGCCGTTTCCAAGGCGAATGTCGAAGCCCCACGACCAGAATTGTTTGCGGGCGGCATCCCATCGCCAGCCGGCTTTTTCCTTGTTGCTGTAAAATTTCTTGACTGCCATAACTTTTTTCCTTCGGGCGACACGGATAAAGATTAAATTCACTCGTTCGGTGTCATTCATTGATAAAACTTTGTGCTGTGTGTGAAAACATCAAGGCAAAAAATTTTAATCGTTTGATTCGTTTTTCATTTCTTCGTTGAGCCACGGTAAATTTTTGATGAGCGGAATTGTTGTGTCTGAATACGGCATCAGTTCACCGATAAATTCAAGGCGTACCGTGTTCTGCGGTTGCGGATCGTCGTTTTTCCAGACGAGACGCAGATTGTGTTTCTTTACTTTCTTATCAACTGATTTTTCTTTTTGTTCTTTTGTATTTTTCATGATTTTTACTCCATTAAATTCCGTGTTCGGCGAAAATTTGCAGACGCTCGTGTAAAATTCGCTCGGCGTATTCGGAAAATTCGTCGGCTTCCATCGCCGCTTTTTCGAGTTGACCGCGCGGCAGAATAGCGATCAGGGCGATGGCGCGGGCTTCTTCTTCCTTGCGCTGAGTTGCCGGCGGCGTGTGCAGGAAATGATGCGCGATTTCGTGAAAAGCGTTTTCGAGCCAAAAGATGCCGCGCAGTGCCGAATTAAGATAAATAAAGTTGCGCCGCCCGTCGCTGAAATAAAAACCGTTGACGAAAAGATGTGTTTCAACTACGCTGATTCGTTCGTTTTCACAAATCTTCCAGAAATCATTTTCCGTCAACGCCTGCTCGTTGAAGTGCGGAATAATCTGCTTGATGCGTGTGATGGCGAGGTTCATAAAACTTTTTAATTTCCCCTTTATTCATTAAAATTTCTCACTCCTGCGCTTCGACCAGCGAGCGGATGATGCCCGCGATTTGTTTTTTGGCGATTTTTCGGTTTTCCGGTGATAGTTTTTCGTAACCGTTCATCAGCGCGGGAAATTCTTTGCTGAGATCGTCGGATGTCTGCGGGAGATAATCCATCGTGACGAGGAATTCCTCGCGCGAGATTTGCAGGTGATAAGCGAGCGCGTCGATCACTTCAGGCGACGGGTAATATTTGCCGCTTTTGGTTTTCGCCGAGTCGTTTGCCAGATCGCCGACATACGCCGGTGACTTTCCGATGCGGCGGGCAAGTTCCGCTTTCGACATATTCAAATCATTTAAACGGCGCGAAATCAGTTCGCCGAGCGTTTCATCCTTCATAAACTTTCACCTCGTTAATTATAAGACAACACCTTACAATAATAAAGTCAGATACAAACTGATTTTTTATAAGCTGATACTTGATATTTTATTTTTGTTTGCGTAGAATTGTTTTCGTTATGAGAAACAAAACGGGAAATATCGAATTTGACGGCGGGAAATTAGTAACACTCAGGCGCGAAAATAATTTGTCGCAAGCCGAAGTCGCCCGGCGGATCGGGATTCGCCCGCAATCTTTGTGCGGATTCGAGAAAAACAAATACAATCCTTCGGCGATGACTTTAACAAAACTGTGCGTTTTGTTCGACGCCCGACCGCAGGATTTCGTGAGAAGTTGAAAAGATCGGGGCGAAAAATCAATCGTCTATTTTTTTGACCTCTAAATAAGGTAATAGCTTAATAAAGCTAAGTTAAAAATGTATATGAGCTTAATTCGCAAACAAACATTAGTAAATCTGTGCTGCGCGGCGCGGATGCTCGATCTGGACGAAAGCACTCTGCGGAAAGGGCAAGCCGGGACGGAAAGCCTGACGCAAGTTAGACGCGGAAACGGTCGAAGGCAGCGCGTGTCATTCATTTTAGAAGAAATCATCGAGCTGAAAATCGAATTGGATTGAAACGGCGCAAAAACCGAAATCGCGCCTGCGCTTAGTCGGGTGAAAAATATGAGTCGTCAGAGATATTTGCGCGTGAGAAATTTCGATCAGTTTCAGCATTACAAAGAGCGAAATCCGATTTGGATCAAGCTGTATTGCTCACTACTCGACGATTACGATTTCGCGCAATTGCCTGACGAAACCAAATTTCACGCTGTCGGCTTGATGCTGCTCGCCTCGCGCTTAAATAACAAATTTCCCGACGAACCGTGGCTCCGCGCCAAAATCAACGCCGAAAAGCGAATTGATCTGGAAAAACTGCTTGAAATCGAATTTCTGGAAGTCGCGGAAACTGAAAAATCAATCCGAAAACATGGGGCGAAAAATCAAACTAACGCCCGTAAATCGAACAAAACAAATGATGATTCTGCTAGCACAGAATTTTCGGACGATGAAACGAGCGATAGCGCAGAAGAGAGTAGAGAAGAAGAAAAGAGAACACACACACAGCAGAAGAGAGGCGACGACGCGCCAGAAGAAAAAACAGAGGAAAAAGCTGTGTGAATTCGGAAAATTTTTCCGAAAACGGCAACGGACACAAATCGGAATTTTCTATGAAAGATTGTTTCGCATACGTCAAAATCTGCGAAACAAAAGGCGAGCCAATCAAAAACGCCAAAGGCTTGGCGAGCCATCTCTACAAAACCGGAGAAGCCGACGCCTTTATTCTCGCCGCGCTGCACCCGGAAAAAACGCGCGAAAAAGAAATCGAAATCTACGGCGAACCGCGCCGTTTCACGGATGAGCCTTGCGCGGTGTGTTACGGCTCAAAAATGGAAGTGGTCGAAGGCAAAGGAGCGAGACCTTGCCCGAACTGCAAAAACGAAAAAGGTCATTCAATAGGCAAACAGCCTGAAGGAGAAAAAGAAGATGAATAAGAAAATTTTATTTTTGGTTGTAATTGTTTTCGCGTTTTCAACTGCGAGCGCGTCGGCACAGGATTTTTACAAATCGCGTAATTTTCCGCTTGGCAATTTGCTTTCCGGTATTCAGGAGCGCAGCGATTCTCTAGTTTATATTTCCGAGCAGGATTGGGACGTAAACGCTTTTGTCATCGGTCGCAATATTTCAGTTTTGGACGCGGAAGTCTTCAAACAGTCGAATCCGAAAGTTCTATATGAAACGGTCGAAGAATTTCCTGTTAATGATTTCTGGTGGCGTCTGGAACAAAAAGATTATCGCTGGACGCGCCTCAGAAATTACCTCGAAGCCAATTTAACTCAAATACATGTTTTCAAAGTAGGCGACGTTAGGCGCGATGTTTACGTTGTCGGTTTATTCGACGGTCATATTGTCGGCGTGAGAATGTTCGCCGTCGAAACTTAGGGGAAAAACCAGATGAAAATAAACGCGAAAATTTTTGTTGTTTACGATTGCCAAAATTGCGGCGAACGATGCGAAACAGAAACGGATTTTCCGTGGATTGATGAAAGCTCGGTTTTCAAATGTGACTTCTGCGGCGCTGCTTCAAAAATCGGTTTTGTATCGGTTGAAGAAAAGGAGAAAGGCGATGACTGAAAAACATTTTGTGCAGCAAATAACGATTGACGAGCAAATTAATGAAGTGAAAAGAGAAATTGCGATGAGAAACAAAGTTTACCCGAAATGGATTGAATCCGGTTCACTTCAAAAATCAAAAGCGGATTTTCAAATTCTCGTGATGGAAGCGGTCTTGATTTCACTTCAAACAATCGCCAAAGAAAAAGCTCCGCAAGCGGGCTTGTTTTGAATGCCGAAGAATTGCGGATTTGATCACGATTTCCGTCACGCGGCGGGAAAACTGTGGCGGTGCGCAAGGTGCGAAAAAGTGATTTATCGAGAGCCGAAAAGCGATGAATTTTAAAACAAATTCTTGTTATAGAGAAAAAGAAAAAAATTTAGCAGTTGCGACCTTACTCGGCGGCAACTCGATTCTCGTCGTCGGCAAAGCCGGCATCGGCATTTCCACGCTTCTGAAATTCGTCTGCATTGAACTCGAAAACAAAGGTTTGAAACTTTTAAAAGTCGCGCCCGGCTCGATCAAACAAATCTTGGTTTCGCTCGCTCTCCAGCTTTTGCTTTACGAGGAAGACGACAAATTTCCGACTTCGCCGAGATTGCAAAGAGAGGTTTCCGAAAAACTCGAATTTCAAATCTCGGTGATTGTTATTGACGAAGCGAACCGTCTTTCAATCGCTGTCCGTTCGTGGCTCGAAGAACTGCATAAAAACGGACAGCTTTTTCTGCTCGGCGCAAAACCGGCGCTGGAGCGAGATATTTTTTTGAAACTTCCGCGCATGGAATTGAAGCCGCTTGATTATGAGTTCATCCGCAAGTTGATTTCTGAAACGGCAGAAGAACTGCAAATTGAATTAACGCCCGCCGATGTTGCTACTTTACAGGAACGATGCGGCGGCAATCCGATGCTCGCGCGGCGTGTTGTCCGCGAACATCAGATCGGTTTAAAACCGAACGCGCTCGATCACACCGAATGGATCAACGGCACGCCTTTTTTAATCGGCGCGTTGATTTGCCTGACGGCGATCCGCTTCATCGGGCGCGGCATTGGCGACACGAACCTTTATATTTTCGGCGGCATGCTCGCCGTCGTCGCGTCTTTGGTTCGATTGTTCATGTTCAGTTTGCCGAAAGGCTCGAAGAGATTGGGAGAATAATTTTGACGGCGAAGAATCATTTTTTGTTCAGTATCTCGGTGGTGAGTTTAACGCTCGGCACTCTCGATCCGTACGTTTTATTACTGGCTGGCGGAATGTCATTGCTGCCCGATATTGATTCGTCAAAATCAGTCGTCGGCAAGATTTTCTTTCCGCTTTCCCGATTGATCGAACGACATTTTCCGCACCGCACTTTTACGCATTCATTTTTTATGACCGCGATCTTAGCAATCGGCGCGATTCCTTTAGCTTTTGAGGGAACAGAATTTTACTTCGCCGCTTTGATCGGTTTCTTCTGCGGTTGGTTCCTCGACGTTTTCACCAAAGCAGGCGTCTCGGCGTTTTATCCGATGTCAATGGCGCGGCTCGTCATTCCCGCAAATCCCGCTTTGCGACTTTCGACGGGCAGTAAAAACGAATGGCTTTTCTCCGTAATTTTTCTCGCGCTTTTCGTGATTTCATTTCAACTTCATTCGTCTGGCGGCATAATGCAGATTTTCACTTCGCTTCTCGCGCAGCCGACCGGAGTTGCGGAATTGTATCTGGCACATTCAAACAAAAATAGAATTTACGTCAACCTTTCCGGTCAAACTTCGGCGGGACTAATCAGCGGAAGGTATGAAGTTGTCAGTTTACTTTCCAACAATACTTTTCTGATTCGCCGCGACAATTCACTTCTATTGGTGGGAGATTCTCAACGCCTTCATTGTCACGTCCGTTCGGATTCAGCAAAAGGCGAGATCGGCGAAGCGATCTACGTTTCAACACAGGAAGTCCGATTAAACGATCAGCCGGTCAGCAAATTTATCGAACATTTCAGCGGGCGCGAAATTTTAATTTCGGGTGAACTCATACTGCCGAACGAAGAAATAACTGTTCCAAATTCGCAGATGCAGTTCAACGCGATCACCGTCACGACAAATTTAGATTCAAAACAGGCGCGACTGCAAAACGCTCGATTGGAAGATTTACAACCACTCTTAAAAATTCACGGCAACAGGAAACTTGATCGTCAAGACGATAACACAATGAAACTATGGCTTTTGATCGTTGCACTTTCGATTTCGACCGCCTGCAAAACAGCAGAAATTCCGAAGTCCGCCGAAACCTTTCAATCGGAAAAACCTCTGACAATCGGAGACAACAAAACTTTTTCCGGCGAATCCCTGCCTTCAGAAATAAAAGTGCGCGTGACCATCTCACGACCCGAAGATTTGCGCGTTTCGGTCGGAGAAAAGATAAAAACCGGCGACGTGATCGCTGATCGAAGCCGGGAGCGAAACGCTTTACTTCAAAAAAAACAGCAAGCGACGCTCGCGCTCGACAGAATGAAAAAACTGATGTTCTTAAAAGATGAAAATTTAGAAAAACCTGTTTTGCCTGACGCTTCATTCGCCGAATACGAAGCCGCGATAAATCGCGCTCAAGTCGCCGTCGAAGCCGCAAAACATTCAATTAGCTTGCAAAAATCGCGCATCGAACAAATCGAAAAATTGCCGTTTCCGGTTGACCTGACCAAAGTAAAACAGCACGAATCGGCGCGACTCGAACTGCTCAAAAGTGAATTATTAGCCGCCGAAAGTAACTTAAATCTGGAACGCGCCAAACTCGAAACCGCGAAAGCTAATAGCAATTACGCTGAACAAAAAGACGCGCTCGAAATCCAAAAGTCGAAGATCACCGCCCACGAACAGCGCATCACGATTGAAGCCCAAATCACACAAACCGAAGCGCAAATAACAAATTTGAATGTGCAGATCGTCGCGCTGTCGGCGGTTCGCACACCGTTCGCCGGGACAATCAAAAAAATTAATTGGGAGGGACAAACCAATGCCGAAATTAATGTTGTCATTACTGTTGACATTGACTCTGGCGGCGAATCTGAACGCGCAAAATGATTTACCGTGTTTCGATTCATCGGAAATTTGCGTTCAAAAACTGACCGCACAAGCCGTCGCCAATTCCGAAGAAATCAAAGTTCTTGACCAAACGATCAAACTCGCCAAGCGCAAAGGCTGGACGCAGTATATCGACGTTTCGGCGATTGATCCTTTGACGCTTTCCGTCCAAATCCTGCGCAACATATTCGGCGGCGGCGAACGGCAACAGCGGAAATTATCAATCGCCCAAATTGAGCTTCGCCGGTCCGAAACCGTCCAAAAGATTCGCGCCGAAATTACGAACCTGCTGATCGAAGCGGAAAACTTTGAGCGCAAACGCCTGCAATCGAAAATGCTCTACGACGCGCAAAGCTCGCTCGTCGCCGTCCTCGAAGTTTCCTACAAAAGCGGCGAACTTTCGACCGAACGAATGATGCCCGTCTGGGAAAAACTCGATTACTTCAAAATTGAAATTCAAACTACCGAAACCGAAAAAGAATCAATCAGAAAAAAATTGATAGTCTTGATCGAGCCGAAACCGCTTGTCGAACTGACACGCGAAGACGCGAAAAGGAAAGTCATTGAAGATGTAACGCAAGCATGGAAACTATCAGGAACTACAGAGGAATTAAATTTGATCGTCGCGGGCGTTGACGAAAAACGGCGCGTTTACAAAAGCGAGATTCTAAAAGTATTTCCCGAAGGCGTAAAGCATTTACCCGACGAATTGCAGCCACGCGAGATTTACCCGACGACAAAAAACCGAACGCGGAAAGTTCAATATATCGGTAAAGCGGTAAGATTCGGATTTAACTTCGTGTTGTTTCGAGAGATACATTGATTAGTAATCTTTTGCGAAATCGTTAAATCACTCCACTCAACTTACTCAATCTCAACAATTCTCCAAATTCACCGAATCGTTTAATTTAATAAAAACTTTTGGTCGGGAACTCAAACGCTTTTGGTTAACTCTCGGCTTGCGTGTTTGCCGCTTCGCGGTCAGTTCACGTTGAAAAGGATTCGGATTCGCTCCGCTCAACCAGCGTGGATTCGCTTCGCTCAGTTTATTGCGTCTCGGTCAAACCGCCCGCCGCCAAACCCTGCGCCATCTTCCCTCCGTTCGCAAAAGAAAACAACCCGCAAAAAACGCGGGTGCTTCTCTAGCGCCCGCGCCCCTTCGGGTGTTTTCTTTTGCTCTCTTCGGGCTTCTGGCTTCGGGTTTGGCTCTGGGCGGTTCGCCCGTTCCGCGTTGGTTGGTTGTCTGGTGTCGGCGTTGCGCGGTTGCCTTTGTGGTTCTTCTCTTTTGGCGGTGTTTTTTATGTCTGCTTTGGTTGGCTTTTGCGGTTCGCGTTCGTTGCCGTCGGCGTTTTCGCCGCTGGTTTCGTCGTGCGTTTCGGCGGTTGTCGCGGCTGGTCGCGGCGTGGCGGTTGGCTGCGCTTCCGGCACTGACCGCTTCGCTTTGTCGGCGGCTCGCGGTTTGGGCGCGCCGGTTTCTTTCTTTGCGGCTTCGTCGTTTGGTTCGGGTCGCGGTTCGTTTGCGCGGCGTTCGGCGGCTTTGGTTTCGGCGGTCTCTGCGTCGGGTGCTGGCTGCGGTTTGGTCGCTTTTGTTTCTTCCGGTTGTCCGGTCGGGTTGTTTCCTTCGGCTCGCGCTTCGCGCTGCTTTTCCGGTTTCGGTTCGGGTTCGTGGGCTTCGGTTGCTTTTGCGGTTGGGCGCGGCGTTCCGGTCGTGGTTTTTCCTTGCCTTTGTTCGGGCGTTTCCGCTTCTTCGGTTTTGCCCGCTTCGTGGTCGGGTTCGTGGGTTTCCGCCGGTTCCGGTGTTTGGTCTTCTGGCTTTCGTTTCGTGCCTTCTTCGTCGCTGGTTTTGCCTTTCTAAGTTGTTGCTTTTCTTATATTTAGCCTGTTATTTATTAGATTTTTTCATTCATTTTTAGCTTGTAAATCATAAGGTATCGTCTTATAATAGATAATACATTAGCGAAGGCTAAGAATAAAAACAGGAGATTAAAACAATGTATAAATTAGTGATTTCAAATCCCGAAAAGCAGATGAAAAACGGCTTTGAAAAATGTCGCCAGATGCACCCGAAAGTTTCTTTGAACGGCGGAATCGGCAGCTACAAAGTCAAAGGCAATGAAAACATTTACAACGTCAAACTTTTCCGCGACGAGCGCGGGCAAAAATTAGCCGAATGTTGCTGCAAAGCCAATGAAAACGGAATGTTTTGTTATCACATCGCGGCGGCGTTTTTAGCGCACATCGGAATAATGCGACAGAGATAATCCGGGGAGAAATGTGGCGGCGCGGAAAAGAAAAACGCGCCCGCGCCGCCGAAGACAAAGGAGAAATCGAAATGACACAAAATCCGAACCAAACAGCCAGAGTTTTACCATTCCGCGTCATCGCGTTTCGCGTTCCGGCGCGAAAGTTTGAAGAAATCGAAGAACATTTGAAATACGCCGCGTGGCTCATCAATCAAGACGCGCCGCTCGATTGGGAAGACCGCAACACAGCTTGCCGCCGACTTCACGACGCGCTTTGTTTGCTCGCCGAAGTCAGAAAATCAAGCAATTTCAAAATGTAAAATCGCGGCGGCGCGTTTATTTTAACCACGCGCCGCGATTTGCACACAACATTTCAGCTTATCCACGGTTTTTTAATTTCCTTTTGCTAAACGCGCCCGTCAGGAGAAAAAGAGAGATGCAGACAACGACAAAGTTTTTCACTGATTGCCGAACAATCGAAGAAGTGAAAAATCGTTACCGCGATTTAGCGAAAAAATATCATCCCGATCTCGGCGGCGATACCGTAACGATGCAGTTTATCAACGCCGAATATACCGAAGCGATGCGCCGCGCGACTCCGACTGAAGAAAACGAATACAGACGCGAACAGGCAAACGCCGGCTTTGAAGCGCGCTTATAAATGAAACAACCGTCATTTACATTTCTCAGGCGAGTTTATTTGCGACTTTACAAAATAAGGTTTAGTTTTATTCTTAGTTTTACACTCTAACTTGAACAAAAAATGGTAATTCTTTGCCGCCAAAGAAAAAATCTCCCTGACTTTAAGCGCAGAATTCTTCGGATTTGCTGGTTGTTGCCGCTTTGCCTGATTTTTCTTCTCGTTTCCACAATTTTTTCCCAATACCGAATTGAAAATTGGTCAACCGAACAGGGCTTGCCATACAAAACCGTGAGGTCGGTTTTGCAGACGCGCGACGGTTACGTTTGGGCGGCGACTTCGGACGGATTGGCGCGGTTTGACGGCGTGCGTTTTACGGTTTTCAATACGGCTAACTCGCCCGGCTTGAAAACAAATCGCCTTTCACGATTGGCGGAAACTTCCGACGGAAGCCTTTGGATCAGCAGCGAAGAATCGGGCTTGTTTCGTTTCAAAAGCGGCGGAGTTTTTACGTCGGTTTCAACCGCCGACGGCTTGCCGAGCAATGCTGTTCTTGCCGTTTTCGCCGACCGAACGGTTAATCGTCTGACGATTTTAACGATGAAAGGAATCGCCGTCTGGGAAGATGAAAAAATCGTTTCTGTTGAAACTTTGTCCGAACCGTCGAACCGGCTCGCCTACCAACTCGACAACACGGGCGCGTTTTGCGCCAAGGAAAAAGACATCCTGCGGCGGCACACGAAAAACGGCGTCGTCGAATACAAATTGCCGGACGATTCACCCGAAACTCTTTTGGCGAAAGTCTATGAAGACCGCACGGGCGCAGTCTGGATCGGCGTGTATTATCCGCAATTTCCGAGAAAGGCGAAGATTTACGTTTTCAAAAACAATCAAGTTTCCGTTTTCAGCGACCGCGATGGTTTGCCCAACGTGCCTACCTCAAAAATCATGGAAGACCGCGAGGGCGATGTCTGGATTGCCGCCGGTTACGAATTGATGAAATTTGAAAACGGAAAACTGCGCTTCTTGACAAAAGACGACGGATTCGAGGATTCGGGCGTGCAGGATTTGATCGAAGACCGCGAGGGCGCGATTTGGGTGGGAACATATGAACACGGTTTGGCGCGTATCAACCGGCAGTTTATCACCAGTTTGACGAGAGAAAAGAGCGGTCTGTGGTCAAACAACGTCTATCCGCTTTACGAAGATGCGGACGGCACGATCTGGTCGGGCGCGTGGTATATCGGCAAGAATCTGAACAGCGGAATAGACCGCTTTGAAGACGGCGTTTTCCGGCATTTCGCCGGAGAAAACGAGATCACATCACCCTCGCCGACCGCGCTTTTCAAAGACCGCGACGGCACGCTTTGGATCGGCGCGTTGAACGGACTGGCGCGCTACGAGAACGAAAATTTTACCAAATACACCAAAGAAAACGGTTTCGCGCACGGCGGCGTGAGCGCCATTACGCAAACGCATGACGGCACGCTGTGGTTCGGCGCGTCACAGGGCTTAACGAGCCTGCGGGACAATCAATTTACCGAATTTACAACCGCCGACGGTTTACCGCACAACGACACGAGAAATCTATACGAAGCCCGCGACGGAACGCTCTGGATTGCCACGATGGGCGGCTTGGGAAGTTACGCGGACGGAAAATTTAGAAGCTATACGGAAATTCCTCCGATTCAAATTCGCGCGATCTACGAA
>MWVZ01000023.1_pt1 | contig 15273 bp, 13 predicted proteins | sample 1047221 | NCBI WGS metagenome assembly MWVZ01 (sample SAMN06349980, study PRJNA376086) | soil metagenome | isolation source: MS6-5 sample Antarctic (ecotone) soil | place: Antarctica | collected 2015-01-13
TGGAGATTAATACGGATGATGTTTTTATAAAAGATTTTCATTATACAATACGAAAGTTTGGATATAAAATATTACCAATAAAGAAGCCTTAAAAGGCATTGTCATTCAAATTGGGAATTCCTACTGCAATACCTTCGCCAAATTTGAACGAAGTTAAAAAAATGAATTGTTGATAACAAAAGATTTGCAAAAATGGCAAATAACTTGGAAATAATTAAAATGGCTTCTGGAAAATGCAGAACCTATTTTAATTACTTCTGCTGTCTTTTGTTATATTTAGAAAGCCAATAAAAACAATATCAAAAAACAAATTTTCAACCAGCATTTTGGCGAAGGTATTGCTCTTTACATAACCTTTTATCATTTCCAGAGTTTTCGTAATATGATTTCCGCTTGTGTAAAGGATTTGATGGAGTTTTTTCGTTTCAAACGGGACATAATCTAACTCGATTCCTGGCGGTCGAAGAATCTTTTCCCACAATTCAATACTTCCGCGTTGTCCGGGTGAAAAACCTTTTTGATTTGGAACTAATGTTAAAACTCTCATCTATGATTTCATTTTTTTGCCCAAATACTCATATATGCGCCTTTATTCAACGATACACCAATTTGATTGATAATTTTCGCTACTTTAAATTCGAGTTTTTTACGAACAGATGACGCACCTTGTTGTTCACAAACACCACCAGCAATGTTTATTTCTTTAAGCTCAAATCCGGCACGTTTCAGAAGTGTTCTCAAAGATTTCTGATTAAATCCCTGAACGTGATATGGCGGAAAAGTCGGAGCCATTACAACTACCCAATCTTTTCTCTGCAAACGCATATAAAGATTGCCCAACTGCATGTAAAGCCCATCTTCATTCGGCGCATCGAACCACAGGAAACCTTCAGGACGCAAAACACGATGAATTTCCCGAAGCGTTTCAAACGGGTTATAGAGATGCTCGATAATACTGCTCATCGCAACCGCATCAAAATGATTATCGGGAAATTTTGCTTCCTCTAATGTGGCAATGCGACCATTAACACCGAGTTTTTCACGTCCGATTTCGATAAATTCTTTGGAAGGGTCAACGCCCTCTGCCTCCCAACCGCTTTTCTTTGCCGCCCAAAGCAATTCACCGATACCGCAGCCCACATCAAGAAATCTGCCGCGTTTCCCCAGTTTTTGCTCAAATTCCTGCATAAGATGCAAGCCGTTCTGCTTTTTCACTTCAACATCGTGACCGTGAAAATACTCTTCAGCATCAACATAAACTTCTGCCAAATCCACTTTTGGAAAAGGCATCGGGTTAGGATATTGATGCGAACAATTTTTACATCGCACAATCGCCGTTTTTACACCGATGCCTCTTTGATGTGCATCACCGCCGCGCCAACCGCAGAACTGTGATTCATTGTTATCACAAACGGGACAAGGAATTTCTTTGAACTCAAAAAGTATTTTTTTATCCATTGAGAAGTTTGTTATAAATATTTCGGTATTTCGCACCGCCGACCTTTTCGAGGTCAAATCTATTTTTCGCACAAATCCGGCTTTTATTTATAAAGTTAGCATCATTTCCCAAAGTAATCACTTGTTTCAGTGCATTCGCATAACTTTCGCTGCTAAAATCATTGAGCAAAATTCCAACATTTTCTTCAATAAATAATTCGTCAACATCGCCCACGCCGCGATTGCTGACAATCGGTAAACCGCACGCTAAATACTCCGGGATTTTCGTTGGCGAACGCGATGCGGCAGGATATTAAACCGCGTCGGAAGCCGCGTAGAGTATAATCACGGCTTAATCTTTTGCTTCAAATCTGCACTTCGCTAAATATGCTTTTAAGTCTTCCATCGTATATCTTACAGCCCGACCTACGCGCAAATAGGAAATCTTGCCCATCGGTCTGACTCTTTTCCGCAATTTATCGTAGGACATAAAAAGCAGCTTCGCGGCAGCCGGTTCGGAAATTAAATAAGGAATTTCATTTTCAATCTCAACATTATTTTTCATAATTATCTCCATTTTTCTAAAAATTTTGTTTTTTTCACGGCAATTAATTGGATAAATCGAAAATCTTTGGGAAAATCGCACGAATTAACATACAAACCCAACCCTTCACCGACTAGCCCTACCCCTCAACAAACCATAGATTTAAGGTCACACATTTAGTCCCAATGTGTGAGCTAAAGCCGTTTTCACGACTAAAACAAGCTAATAACTGCATAATTTCTAACGGAAATTCGAGACCTAAAAGTATTGTTTTTTTTACAGTTTTCTTTCAGGGAAAGATACTGGAAATTATTTTCAACTTCGAGACCACAAACATTTTCACCTTGCAGTGGAATCACGTGGTCAAGCGTTTTTTCCGGTGGGCAATCTCTAAAAATTTGTTCGATTTTAGCTTCATCCGCCCAAGCTACTGTTCGATTTAATCTTTTAGCCCTGAGTTTATGCGCTGCTAGTTTGGTTCGCCAATAATTAGAATCACCCGGTCTATACCAATGCTTAGGTTGTTTGCTGTCATATATCTCATTTTGCTCTTTCACGTATTGGGGGTTTGCCTGATACCAAGCAATGGTAAATTTTTTCATAAATAATTCCTTTACTTTTGTTTGATACTGATAAAATACGGTTCTATCAGAATTCCAAAGACAATAAATCGTTTCTTTATAACAGATAGCACTCCAAAACTCTTTCTTATCTAAAAAAAAACGATTAACTTTTATACAAGCCTTTTACAAAAATTTTGCCTTTTCAATTATTTCTCTTAGCTTAATCATCTCAACTTGTTTCCCGTGAAGCCTGTTTTGCAGTTCCCAAGCATCCGCACTAATATCGAAGCTCTCAAGGCGTAACCTTTCAGCCTCGTCCAAAAGAGTTTTTATTTTAGATTTATTCGCGATTGCCACTTCATACGCAGTAGCTTCTAATTCTCTGACGCGCTGCCTATCTTCCTTAACCTCATTCTGAAGGTCTAACAATTTCTGCCTTTCGGTCAGTGTTGAAACTTGATGAATGTGATTATCTAGCTCACGTTTTTTTTGTTTTAATTCTTCTAGATTTTCTTCTAAATTCTCTGTCAAATTTTTCATCTTTTTACTCCTAAATTTTTAATCGAAATTGATTTCCGGATAAATCTGTTATCAAGGCTAGGGGGAATTTCTCCAGAAAAGTATCAATTCTCCATTTCCTTCGCTTCGCTAGTTCTCTTCTAAGAAAAATTCTTGCGTTTTCTAGCCCAACAGACTCTAATTTTTCCTGAAACGTAGCTTTTAGATAATTCTTTTTGACCTTATTTCCATTGACGATTACAACCTTTTCAAATTCTTTGCCGTCATTAAGGCATCTCTTATCAAGATGATGGTTTTCGGCTCTCGTCCCTACTCGTTTGTTACATTCACCAAAAGTTTGCAACATTCTTTTACCCTGCAAAGTCTGCTCGACCGAAAGAATCTCAGAAGCCGGAAGCGCATCGAACGTAGAATTTTTACAAATATATTTACCTAATTCTTTGATAGCGTTATCATCACTCCAAACTGTCTTTCTATTAACGACCGCCAGACCCTTAGCAGTATTAAAATTAAGGCGATAACCAAACTTCGCGCCAGCAAGCTGTAAACATTCAGACCAGTCCATTTTTAGCCGCTCGACATCTAAAAATTTACCGAACGCGATTAAATGCCGGTGAACGTGAAACCCGTCTTTATCATTACTCCAAGCCCTCTTTTCTGCTTTGTAGCTTTCACCGAGCGTAAATTCTTCGGCTATCACCGCGCCGTAAATGTTATCAACAAAGTATTTACGCTTGCGAAACAAAGTCCACGCATAATCAGCTAAGGCAAACGTATTTTTGAGATTTACCCCGATTAAAGTTGGCTGAGTAAAAGTAATAAAATGTTTGTATGCACTTATCTTGTTAGCTTCTAGATAACTTTTACAAAGTTCCAAAGCGTATGTAATAGCCTTTCTACTCTTTTTCGATTTCGCCTTGAGATATGCACAATCAAGGCTCGATGATGTAACCGTCCAAGAACCGAACCCCGTAAAAGATTCGCCGTCTTTCGTGTATAAATTCTCAGCTATGAAATGATTATTCGTGCTTGAATTAGCTAAAAGACTTTCGGCGGTAAATAAAGAGTGAATGTAATCATTATAGTTTTCAAACTCCGAGCTATTGACCGCAGACAATAGTTTTTGAGCGTTACGCTTGCGACTGCGAAGCATATTTAATGCCTTTTCATAAGGCGTATAACCAATCTTTCCATTTGGTAAAGGCTGGATATTACTGAGGGCATTGACTTTACAACGATTTTGATTTACAATTATCATAGTAGCAGTGGCAACAAAAAAGGCGAATTCCAATTACTTTTGGAGATTCACCTTGATTTCTTCCTATCGCCTCTGCTAAATTAAAAATGGCTCAACCAAATTTGAGTTTTACAGAAGCGTAGATAGAAACCGTTGCCGTCCAAAGCTTAGTTTTCTTCTGCGCTTTTTAATTTTCAAAAACTTCAAAAACTTCTAGATTAAATCATAACCCAAAACAACCTAGCTTAGCCACTCTGAATGCCAACAGCCTCTCAGAGACAATTCCAAAAACTTCGTAAATGTTATCAACAAAGTTTTTACGCTTGCGAAGTAACGAAAGTGAATTGCATCATTGCCTTGATATTTTGTTCACGTTGTTTTTTCCTGTTATTCTTGGATTGTGTAAATACTTATAATCGAGGTAACGAATGTTCAACAACAAGATTCAGGATTTGTCCAAAAACAAAGGCTTAATGAATGCTTTTCAGCTAGGTAAGGCTTTAGATGTCTCGCCCACAACAGCAAGTCGGCTGTGGAACGGTGATTTTAGTAAAGTTGGAATTGATACGCTGCATCGGTTGTGTGATTTGTTTCAGTGTCAGATTTCAGATTATCTGTTTTATGACGGCGATTCATTGCCGGGAAAAGGCTAGAGAAAAGCTAAACGCGGATTCTGTGTTTAGCTTGTGTCTCAAAAAGTATACTCTCCGACACTAACAAAAGCTGTTTCGCCCTCACGTCCATTAAAATTGTTATGCCGTTTCAGGTTGAAAGAGCCAACTAATCATCTGATTTTCTCAGATAAACCATTAATTGCATACCCGTATTATTTAATTTCATATACTTTCTTAGGATTGGATGAAAAACTTCCGGCGCAAAGTAAATGTCGCATACTTCGTAATACTGTTTTGCAATTCGATAACTGATTTTCTTTCCGAGTTCTTCAAAAGATTTTAATCCAAATTCGTATAAATGAAACGGTGTGTGCATCGGACTTATATGTGTCACATAATTTGTTCCAATAAGTTTGAAATACAAATTTATCAATTTTGCAATTGTGTGTTTTGATGACGGCACTTCGATATGAATAATTCCACTTGATTTAAGCCACTTCAAGGTTTTTTCTAAAGTCTGTGCCGGATGATAAAGATGCTCGAACACCGCGCCATAGGTTATAAAATCGAACGATTGTTCTTCATAATCAAATTCCTCAACCATTCCTAATTTTAATTTTTCTGGACTAATCTTCATCTTTGATAAAGCCCGTTCGTAGAAAGGAATTGAAGGTTCAAGACCATACGCATCAAATCCGGCGTTTGCCAGAGAAGTCATACATTTGCCCAGACCTGCACCAATATCAAGAGCAGTCATTCCTTCTTTGAACGGCAAAAGTTCTTTAACTATTTTTATTTCTGCGGAAAAATAGTCAGAATTGTAATTAAATTGTTCCGGTTTCCAATAATCTTCTGGCGGAATTCCATAATGGTCTTGAATATCAAACGGAACAGGTTGAGGTTGCGAATATATCAGTTCGCAGTTTTTGCATTTCATTACAGATATAGAAATACCTGTTTTAGATTTAGGCTTAATTCCTTGCGATTGATTCAAGCGTTGCCCAAGAATAATATGATTCTTTGTGCTGTCGCCACACATTTCACAAGTTTGAACTTCCTCGAAAATGTATTTTAGTTTTTTCATCTTTGATAATTTGGAAGCCGGTGAAACGCATTGACGGCATAACGATACATTCCACTAAAATCAGATTCGCTACCAGCACGCGCCGTCGGCTCTACCATCGAAGTTGGAGAAAACTGTGTTTGAACATTTGCTGCGTTAGCGTTTGCATTAGACTTAGCACGATTCTTTTGAGCAATCAACGGTGCGGTCAACAAAAAACATAATAGCAGAGTGAATAGAAATTTCATTACGTAAATTTTCTCCAAACTAACCTGCGTTCCGAATTCTCAAAAAGTTGAAAAAGGTAGTCGGGGTAGGCTTCACTACGATTGAAGCGGCTGAGAGCCATTTCCGCGCAAGCAAATGGCACTTGTAGACTGCCAGACGAACAAAGAAATGATGAGCTATTGAAGTTTGCAATAACTCATCATCGGACGCGATAAATCAGGAGATTCTACCGCGTCGGAAGCCGCGTAGAGTAAGCGCGGCTTTAGTCTTTAGCCTCAACCCTGCATCGCGCTAGATAGGCTTTCAAATCCGCCAGACTATATTTAATAGACTTGCCTAATCGCAAATAAGCAATTTTGTTTTGTGGTCTAATCTTCTTGCGAAGTTTTTCATAACTTACCGACAGCAGCAGAGCGGCAGACCTTTCGTCTATTAACGAAGGCGGAATTTCATTTTCAATCTCAATACTTTTCTCTATATTTTTCATAATTATCTCCATTTTTCTAGAAATTTTGTTTTTTCGCGCGGCAATTATTGTATAAATCGAAAATCTTTGGGAAAATCACACGAATCAAAACACTAACCCAACCTTCCAGCAACTAGCCCATCCCCCTGCCATTTCAGGGAAAATCCCTAAATATAAATTTACCAATATCCTAAGTGTCCAAAAACTAATCTTTTCGGACACCCTAAAATTGAAATCTCAGACACCGGTGAACATTGACGTTCAAGCACGTAATTTTGCTAGGGTTTTTGGACACCCTAGTTTTCACGGTCAAATCAAACTTATAGTAGCTCTAAATGTGTGGTGATAACGCGGCTTAAATTTATTATTCAGACTGCAATTCTCAGCCAGTGTGAGATATTTCAAGTTAGATTCGTGGTGCAACCCCGAAACCAAATCGGCGCAAAGCGGGAATTCGTGATGAATGGTCTTATCCGAAGGACAATCTCTAAAAATTTGTTCGATTTTAGCTTCATCCGCCCAAGCTGCGGTTCGATTTAGTTTTTTAGCCCTGAGTTTATGCGCTGATAGCTTCGTCTTCCAATAATTAACATCGCCAGGTCTATACCAATGCTTAGGTTGCTTGCTGTCATATATCACATTCTGTTCTTTCACATATTCAGGATTCGCGCGATACCACGCTAGTGTAATTTTTTTCATATTAATTCCTTTACTTTTTGTTTGAGACTGGTAATAAAATAATAAAATAATAAAATAAGGTTCTATCAGAATTCCAAAAACAATAAATCTTTTAATTGCAACGAATAACACTCCGAAACTATGCTCAATCTCTCACAAAAATGATTAACTTTTATACAAAAATTTTGCCTTTTACAAAAATTTTGCCTTTTCAATTGTTTCTCTCAGCTTAATCATTTCCACTTGCTTCCCTTGCAGACGGTTTTGCAATTCCCAAGCATCAGCAGAGATGTCAAAACTTTCCAGTCGTAGCCTTTCAGCCTCGTCCAAAAGAGTTTTTATTTTAGATTTATTCTCGATTGCCACTTCATACGCAGTAGCTTCTAATTCTTTAACGCGTTGCCTATCTTCCTTAACCTCATTCTGAAGGTCTAACAATTTCTGCCTTTCGGTCAGTGTCGAAACTTGATGAATGTGATTATCCAGCTCACGCTTTTTTTGCTTTAATTTTTCTAAATTTTCTTCTAAATTCTCTGTCAAATTTGTCATATTTTTTACCCTTAAAATTTTAATTGAAAAGTCCCAGATTTGGGACTGAGAACAACAGTATTACTCTACTGTTGTTTTGAAGTCCGAATCTCTCACTTTAATTTCGGACAAATCAACATCTTCTGTAACCAATAAACAACCGGCTTTTCTCAACTCCGAAGTCTTGCGAAAATATGCCGAGCGCGAGACGATGCCACTCGTCCAAAAGTTATCACCCAAAACTTCACGAGCTTTGAGAAATCCGTAATAATCTAAAGCCTTATTTCCAAATTTCTCCATTAGCAACTCAATCATATTTTTCTCCGTTTTAATCGTCTTACCAATGCCCAACCGCTTTATTTCAGCCTCTATTTGCATCTTTGCCGTCGTCGGCGTGAGTAACGATTGAACTTTGTTTTCAAGTCCGAGCGATTTAGCTAAACGACTACACGCGGCAACATTTTTGAATCGTGGCTCAAATCTTAAAATTCCAGATGCCCGTTCTAAAATCTCATCGGTCAAATTTTTCTGCTTATATGTCTCATCAAATTTTGAGTAAATGCAGACTTCACGCGATGGAGATTTCATAGTTACGGTTGAATCATCTATCGAAACCCGTTTATAACGCGCCAAGAACAGCCTATTAAACGAGCGTAGATAGGCTTTAACCTCGTATTCATCTTTCAAACGTATGTTGTAGCCATAATCAACCCGACCGAGCTTTGCAGACGGCACATCAAAAGGTAATTCGGTAGCAGTTTCGACAAACTCTTGCATATCCGACAAAGAAGTTTTCAACTGCTCAGGATTAAGCATTTCAACATTGTTACCAAAGTAGAATTTTGGTAGCGAAACTTCCGAGCTTAACCAACTTCCGCCAGTGCGCTCTTGATGCGTCCAAGTCAGACGCGGCAAATGCGAATCTTTAGGCGGATTTCTAGCATAAGTAATCGTGTCGCCATTTTTGCGCGTTTGAAAGAATCCGAACGGCGGCTCAGACTTATTTTTATATGCGTGGCGGATTGACACCGTATCAATCATCAGAGATACCCCCAAAATTGACTGCATCTGTTGTATCTATTATACTTTTCATAATTCACCTGTTGTTATTCACGGCACGAAAAACAACACAAAAAAGGTCAATATCCGAACTTTGGACATTGACCTTGATTTCTCTCTACTGCTTCTGGTAAATTAGAAATGGCTGAACATTTCAGTTTTAACAGAAGCGTAGAAAGAAACACTGCCGACCAAAGCTATCGTTTCTCTACGCTTTTTTAATTCCTACCGATTTTCAAAAACTTCTAGATTAAATTTTAACCCAAACCAACCTAGTTAGCCACTCTGAATGCCAACAGCCTCTCAGAGACAATTCCAAAAAATCCGTAAATGTTATGAACAAGGTTTTTACGATTGCGGAAGAAGTAGCGAAGGTGAATTGCATCATTGCCTTGATATTTTGTTCACGTTGTTTTTTCCTGTTATTCTTGGATTGTGTAAATACTTATAATCGAGGTAAAACGAATGTTCAACAACAAAATTCAGGATTTGTCCAAAAACAAAGGCTTAATGAATGCTTTTCAGCTAGGTAAGGCTTTAGATGTTTCGCCTACAACAGCAAGTCGGTTATGGAACGGTGATTTTAGTAAAGTTGGAATTGATACGCTGCATCGGTTATGCGATTTGTTCGAGTGTCAAATAAGCGATTATCTGCATTATGACGGCGATTCATTGCCTAAGAAAACCTGAGAGTTTGAACTTATGTCTCAAAAAGTATACTCTCCGACACTTCCATTGAATTGTTATGCCGTTTCAGGTTGAAAGAGCCAACTAATCATCTGATTTTCTCAGATAAACCATTAATTGCATACCCGTATTATTTAATTTCATATACTTTCTTAGGATTGGATGAAAAACTTTCGGCGCAAAGTTAATGTCGCATACTTCGTAATACTGTTTTGCAATTCGATAACTGATTTTCTTTCCGAGTTCTTCAAAAGACTTTAATCCAAATTCGTATAAATGAAACGGTGTGTGCATCGGACTTATATGTGTCACATAATTTGTTCCAATAAGTTTGAAATACAAATTTATCAATTTTGCAATTGTGTGTTTTGATGACGGCACTTCGATATGAATAATTCCACTTGATTTAAGCCACTTCAAGGTTTTTTCTAAAGTCTGTGCCGGATGATAAAGATGCTCGAACACCGCGCCATAGGTTATAAAATCGAACGATTGTTCTTCATAATCAAATTCCTCAACCATTCCTAATTTTAATTTTTCTGGACTAATCTTCATCTTTGATAAAGCCCGTTCGTAGAAAGGAATTGAAGGTTCAAGACCATACGCATCAAATCCGGCGTTTGCCAGAGAAGTCATACATTTGCCCAGACCTGCACCAATATCAAGAGCAGTCATTCCTTCTTTGAACGGCAAAAGTTCTTTAACTATTTTTATTTCTGCGGAAAAATAGTCAGAATTGTAATTAAATTGTTCCGGTTTCCAATAATCTTCTGGCGGAATTCCATAATGGTCTTGAATATCAAACGGAACAGGTTGAGGTTGCGAATATATCAGTTCGCAGTTTTTGCATTTCATTACAGATATAGAAATACCTGTTTTAGATTTAGGCTTAATTCCTTGCGATTGATTCAAGCGTTGCCCAAGAATAATATGATTCTTTGTGCTGTCGCCACACATTTCACAAGTTTGAACTTCCTCGAAAATGTATTTTAGTTTTTTCATCTTTGATAATTTGAAAGCCGGTGAAACGCATTGACGGCATAACGATACATTCCACTAAAATCAGATTCGCTACCAGCACGCGCCGTCGGCTCTACCATCGGAGTTGGAGAAAACTGTGTTTGAACATTTGCTGCGTTAGCGTTTGCATTAGACTTAGCACGATTCTTCTGAGCAATCAACGGTGCAGTCAACAAAAAACATAATAGCAGAGTGAATAGAAATTTCATTACGTAAATTTTCTCCAAACTAACCTGCACCACGAAACGCCCAACTAGTTATTATACCGCTAAGTTACGGCATAAACCCGAAATAGTTACATTTTGCCCTGTGAGCGTCCCAAATTCTCAAAAAGTTGAAAAAGGTAGGTTGAGTAGGCTTTACTACGATTAAAGCGGCTGAGAGCCATTTCCGCGCAAGTAATAGCACCTTTAGACTGCCAACGGACAAAGAAATGATAAGCTATCGAAGGATTTGCAATAACTCATCATTCGGACGCCTAAAAGCGCGGCTTCACGATAAACAAAAACTGCGTCATATTCGTCAAGCCTCTTTAAAAGTTCTAATCTCTTTACAATACCTTCGCCAAATTTGAACGAAGTTAAAAAAATGAATTGTTGATAACAAAAGATTTGCAAAAATGGCAAATAACTTGGAAATAATTAAAATGGCTTCTGGAAAATGCAGAACCTATTTTAATTACTTCTGCTGTCTTTTGTTATATTTAGAAAGCCAATAAAAACAATATCAAAAAACAAATTTTCAACCAGCATTTTGGCGAAGGTATTGCTCTTTACATAACCTTTTATCATTTCCAGAGTTTTCGTAATATGATTTCCGCTTGTGTAAAGGATTTGATGGAGTTTTTTCGTTTCAAACGGGACATAATCTAACTCGATTCCTGGCGGTCGAAGAATCTTTTCCCACAATTCAATACTTCCGCGTTGTCCGGGTGAAAAACCTTTTTGATTTGGAACTAATGTTAAAACTCTCATCTATGATTTCATTTTTTTGCCCAAATACTCATATATGCGCCTTTATTCAACGATACACCAATTTGATTGATAATTTTCGCTACTTTAAATTCGAGTTTTTTACGAACAGATGACGCACCTTGTTGTTCACAAACACCACCAGCAATGTTTATTTCTTTAAGCTCAAATCCGGCACGTTTCAGAAGTGTTCTCAAAGATTTCTGATTAAATCCCTGAACGTGATATGGCGGAAAAGTCGGAGCCATTACAACTACCCAATCTTTTCTCTGCAAACGCATATAAAGATTGCCCAACTGCATGTAAAGCCCATCTTCATTCGGCGCATCGAACCACAGGAAACCTTCAGGACGCAAAACACGATGAATTTCCCGAAGCGTTTCAAACGGGTTATAGAGATGCTCGATAATACTGCTCATCGCAACCGCATCAAAATGATTATCGGGAAATTTTGCTTCCTCTAATGTGGCAATGCGACCATTAACACCGAGTTTTTCACGTCCGATTTCGATAAATTCTTTGGAAGGGTCAACGCCCTCTGCCTCCCAACCGCTTTTCTTTGCCGCCCAAAGCAATTCACCGATACCGCAGCCCACATCAAGAAATCTGCCGCGTTTCCCCAGTTTTTGCTCAAATTCCTGCATAAGATGCAAGCCGTTCTGCTTTTTCACTTCAACATCGTGACCGTGAAAATACTCTTCAGCATCAACATAAACTTCTGCCAAATCCACTTTTGGAAAAGGCATCGGGTTAGGATATTGATGCGAACAATTTTTACATCGCACAATCGCCGTTTTTACACCGATGCCTCTTTGATGTGCATCACCGCCGCGCCAACCGCAGAACTGTGATTCATTGTTATCACAAACGGGACAAGGAATTTCTTTGAACTCAAAAAGTATTTTTTTATCCATTGAGAAGTTTGTTATAAATATTTCGGTATTTCGCACCGCCGACCTTTTCGAGGTCAAATCTATTTTTCGCACAAATCCGGCTTTTATTTATAAAGTTAGCATCATTTCCCAAAGTAATCACTTGTTTCAGTGCATTCGCATAACTTTCGCTGCTAAAATCATTGAGCAAAATTCCAACATTTTCTTCAATAAATAATTCGTCAACATCGCCCACGCCGCGATTGCTGACAATCGGTAAACCGCACGCTAAATACTCCGGGATTTTCGTTGGCGAACGCGATGCGGCAGGATATTAAACCGCGTCGGAAGCCGCGTAGAGTATAATCACGGCTTAATCTTTTGCTTCAAATCTGCACTTCGCTAAATATGCTTTTAAGTCTTCCATCGTATATCTTACAGCCCGACCTACGCGCAAATAGGAAATCTTGCCCATCGGTCTGACTCTTTTCCGCAATTTATCGTAGGACATAAAAAGCAGCTTCGCGGCAGCCGGTTCGGAAATTAAATAAGGAATTTCATTTTCAATCTCAACATTATTTTTCATAATTATCTCCATTTTTCTAAAAATTTTGTTTTTTTCACGGCAATTAATTGGATAAATCGAAAATCTTTGGGAAAATCGCACGAATTAACATACAAACCCAACCCTTCACCGACTAGCCCTACCCCTCAACAAACCATAGATTTAAGGTCACACATTTAGTCCCAATGTGTGAGCTAAAGCCGTTTTCACGACTAAAACAAGCTAATAACTGCATAATTTCTAACGGAAATTCGAGACCTAAAAGTATTGTTTTTTTTACAGTTTTCTTTCAGGGAAAGATACTGGAAATTATTTTCAACTTCGAGACCACAAACATTTTCACCTTGCAGTGGAATCACGTGGTCAAGCGTTTTTTCCGGTGGGCAATCTCTAAAAATTTGTTCGATTTTAGCTTCATCCGCCCAAGCTACTGTTCGATTTAATCTTTTAGCCCTGAGTTTATGCGCTGCTAGTTTGGTTCGCCAATAATTAGAATCACCCGGTCTATACCAATGCTTAGGTTGTTTGCTGTCATATATCTCATTTTGCTCTTTCACGTATTGGGGGTTTGCCTGATACCAAGCAATGGTAAATTTTTTCATAAATAATTCCTTTACTTTTGTTTGATACTGATAAAATACGGTTCTATCAGAATTCCAAAGACAATAAATCGTTTCTTTATAACAGATAGCACTCCAAAACTCTTTCTTATCTAAAAAAAAACGATTAACTTTTATACAAGCCTTTTACAAAAATTTTGCCTTTTCAATTATTTCTCTTAGCTTAATCATCTCAACTTGTTTCCCGTGAAGCCTGTTTTGCAGTTCCCAAGCATCCGCACTAATATCGAAGCTCTCAAGGCGTAACCTTTCAGCCTCGTCCAAAAGAGTTTTTATTTTAGATTTATTCGCGATTGCCACTTCATACGCAGTAGCTTCTAATTCTCTGACGCGCTGCCTATCTTCCTTAACCTCATTCTGAAGGTCTAACAATTTCTGCCTTTCGGTCAGTGTTGAAACTTGATGAATGTGATTATCTAGCTCACGTTTTTTTTGTTTTAATTCTTCTAGATTTTCTTCTAAATTCTCTGTCAAATTTTTCATCTTTTTACTCCTAAATTTTTAATCGAAATTGATTTCCGGATAAATCTGTTATCAAGGCTAGGGGGAATTTCTCCAGAAAAGTATCAATTCTCCATTTCCTTCGCTTCGCTAGTTCTCTTCTAAGAAAAATTCTTGCGTTTTCTAGCCCAACAGACTCTAATTTTTCCTGAAACGTAGCTTTTAGATAATTCTTTTTGACCTTATTTCCATTGACGATTACAACCTTTTCAAATTCTTTGCCGTCATTAAGGCATCTCTTATCAAGATGATGGTTTTCGGCTCTCGTCCCTACTCGTTTGTTACATTCACCAAAAGTTTGCAACATTCTTTTACCCTGCAAAGTCTGCTCGACCGAAAGAATCTCAGAAGCCGGAAGCGCATCGAACGTAGAATTTTTACAAATATATTTACCTAATTCTTTGATAGCGTTATCATCACTCCAAACTGTCTTTCTATTAACGACCGCCAGACCCTTAGCAGTATTAAAATTAAGGCGATAACCAAACTTCGCGCCAGCAAGCTGTAAACATTCAGACCAGTCCATTTTTAGCCGCTCGACATCTAAAAATTTACCGAACGCGATTAAATGCCGGTGAACGTGAAACCCGTCTTTATCATTACTCCAAGCCCTCTTTTCTGCTTTGTAGCTTTCACCGAGCGTAAATTCTTCGGCTATCACCGCGCCGTAAATGTTATCAACAAAGTATTTACGCTTGCGAAACAAAGTCCACGCATAATCAGCTAAGGCAAACGTATTTTTGAGATTTACCCCGATTAAAGTTGGCTGAGTAAAAGTAATAAAATGTTTGTATGCACTTATCTTGTTAGCTTCTAGATAACTTTTACAAAGTTCCAAAGCGTATGTAATAGCCTTTCTACTCTTTTTCGATTTCGCCTTGAGATATGCACAATCAAGGCTCGATGATGTAACCGTCCAAGAACCGAACCCCGTAAAAGATTCGCCGTCTTTCGTGTATAAATTCTCAGCTATGAAATGATTATTCGTGCTTGAATTAGCTAAAAGACTTTCGGCGGTAAATAAAGAGTGAATGTAATCATTATAGTTTTCAAACTCCGAGCTATTGACCGCAGACAATAGTTTTTGAGCGTTACGCTTGC
>MWVZ01000024.1_pt1 | contig 15199 bp, 15 predicted proteins | sample 1047221 | NCBI WGS metagenome assembly MWVZ01 (sample SAMN06349980, study PRJNA376086) | soil metagenome | isolation source: MS6-5 sample Antarctic (ecotone) soil | place: Antarctica | collected 2015-01-13
GTCAGATACGCTTTATCGTCTTCAAAATAATCAACCTCGAAAAGCGTCGTCGTGCCTTCGCAGGCGGCGGGCGTGAAAATCGGCGTGTCGGCTAAGATAAATCCGTTTTCGTCGAAGAAATCGCGCGTCGCTTTGACAACTGTATGGCGAACTTTTAAAACGGCGTTTTGTTTTTTTGAACGAATCCACAAATGGCGATTGTCCATCAGGAATTCCGTGCCGTGTTCCTTCGGCGTAATCGGATAATCGGAAGCGTTTTGCAAAACTTCCAAGCCGGTTACGTCGAGTTCAACGCCGATGCTTGAGCGCGTGTCTTCTTTGACCGTTCCCCGAACAATTATCGAAGATTCTTGTCCCAATGATTTTGCATTTTCGAACAGTTCTTCGTCGTTCGGTTTGAAAACCACACATTGGACGATGCCCGTGCCGTCACGCAGTTGCAGGAATACAAGTTTGCCGCTCGACCGCGCATTGTAAAGCCAGCCCTTTAACGTAACTTCTTCCCCGATGTGGTTTTTTAATTCGTTGATGTATATTTGGTTCATAAATCTTATATTTGATTATTGCAAATGAAAATTAAAATTAAATTTTTAATAGATGATACCTTAATTTTGCGGGTAATTTCCATTTGTCAAAACAAATGAATGTCGAGAAAAAGTCTTTATTAGTTAGAGAATTTTTCTCGATTATAAAAAAGGCGGAAGATGGATATTATTTTTCCGTCATAAAACGGCGTAAAGCAAATATCAGAGTGGCGCAGATAAAAGCGAAGCAAATTAATCCGATAACAAACGGAACGGCGATAATTTCCATTGAATTTAAAACTCGATTAATTGCGGTTTCAAGAAATGAAAATTGCAGAGAACCAGCCAGCCATAACCAGATAAAAGTTCCGAAAGCAACGATGACGGCGGTTGTTTGCGTCAATAAAATCGGTCGTGTAACATTCGCGGCGGCGCGTCTTCTTTCACGCAGTTTAGATTTCCACCAAATCAGTCCGGCGACCGGCAAGCGTTTTGGCGACGATTGGTTTGTTAGATTTGTTTGAAAAAATCGGACAATCTTCGCCGTTTCCCGACAATTTGAACACGATTGCATATGTTCGCTGATTTCATCGTTTATAAATCCCGATTTCAGAGATTTGACAACGGCGGGTTCAAAATCACAAACCAACTTCTCGCTCATAACTTATTCACCTCCAAATTTTTCGCTTTCAAAAGATTAACTAATTTTCGGCGAGCGCGAAATAGCAGAACGCGCACGCTTAAAGATTTTAATCCAAGCATTTCGGCGATTTCCGTGTGCTGATGTCCTTCGACATAAGCCAGCCAAAGTAACGCCCGTTCCTGCATTTTAAGCTGGTGAAAAACTTCCGTTAAACCGCTTTCGGATGTAAAGGATTCGTAAGCTGTTTCCGCGTTAAAATTTATCCCTCGTTTCATTTCGCGTGCATTGCGGCGAAAGTAATCATAAACAAGGTTGGTCGCAATCCGGTAGAGATAGGCTTTTTGGTTTGTATCCGGACGAAAAGAAGCGCCGAGAAAACGCAGAAAACTTTCCTGAACGAGGTCGTCGGCAATCTCGACGCTGCCGGCAAGACGGCGAACATACGCCCAAAGCGGGCGCGAATGCTCGTTATAGAAATTTTCAAATTCGGTTTCGTTCATTACTGGCGAAAGATATTCGCGCTCCGTTAGATTATCGAATTTTATAAATTCTTCGATGGTCATTGCTTTTCGGAACATAATGGGCGAGTTTGGAGTTCACGCTTTAGCCGTGTTTAATTTAAGAAAAGCTAACTAAATTGGAACTCTAAACAGTTAAAATTCAGACGAATGCGGTGTCGGCGAAGGCGACTCTTTTGAAACACGCTGATTATTTGCAGAAATTAAATTCCACGTTTTCGCCAGTCGGTAAGAAATTGCCGACGAAATGAGAAAACCAACGCCGACCATAAAAGAGATTGTGCTGATTATAAACAGAATATTGGCGGCATCTTCCGTTTTTGAAGTATTTCCCAAAATGAACAATCCCACCCCGAGCAAAGTTAAAATAATGCCAATCTTTATCGAGCTTAAAATTTTATTCAACGGCGTTGCCGGTTCATTCGCTAAATTATCGAAAAAACTTTTTCCCGCATCGCTTTGCAAATAAGCGGTAAATTCGTCGACAGAACTGAATTTTTCCATCATTCGATTGTGAAAATCGGTTTGCGCCCGAAGGTGGGCGCGATGTCTGAATGCGCCGATAATTAAACTGATTACCCACGCGGCGGCAATAGTCATCGTCACGAGGACTACAATCGGCATTAAATCTTCCATAAAATGATGAAGCGTTTGGTCATCCATAATTTTTTCCTCTTTTATATTGAATTGTTAAAAAATGAGCCGATATTTTTGTTTCAAATTCCGACTGTTTTTATTTAATCTATTGTTATAACGGTTTTGGTTGGGACGAGGTTAACAGGGAAGGAAATTCTTTTCCAAAATATTAGCGGCTAAATATTTTCTGCGATAATCCTCTGCAGATTCGGGAAACGATTTAAGTTTTTAGCAGCTTGCAAAACAATCCGAAACGTCGGCACGATGAAAGGAATAAAGTAAATTTTACCGCGATTGATTGATTGAAAGGAAAATGTGCCGATTGCTTTTAAGCATCGCTGAATGGTTTGCAACTCGAATTCGTAGTCAAACTTTTCAAAGTCAATCTTTTCTAAACCGAGCTTTTGTCGTTCGGATAAAAAATACTGTTTTTTCTCGTCAAGCCAAATTGGAACGGGAGCGTCTAAAACTCTATCTAACAGAAGCGAAACCAAATCATAGCTCGCCGTTCCGATTCGCGCGTCTTGATGGTCAATGATTCGCAAATGATTGGTTGAATCAATCATTAAATTTGCCGCGTGAAAATCTCGATGACATAAAACGGACGCTCCGGCGGCGAGTTCGGCGGCGAGTTCGGTAAATTCAGCATTCAAAACAGCGTCGTCTTTTACGGAAAGTTTCGTTTTTCGGAAAGTTTCAAAATAATGAGTTTTGAAAAAGTTTAACTCCCAGAGTAGTTTTTCTTCATCGAATTTCAGGCGTGATGCCAACGAGTTTAACTCGAAAGCCTTTGGCGTGGCAGCTTGAATTCTAGCAATTAAGGAAATTGATTCGTTGATGAGTTTTTCATTATCTTCCGACTTAATCAAAACTTCCCGCAAAATAGTGTCGCCGAAATCTTCCTGGATAATAATTCCTAACTCCTCATCTAAATAATAAACTTCCGCAACGGGCAAATCGCCGGCGTGAAAAAGGGCGGTTACATCGAGGTAGTTATGTTCGGCGGCTTTGAAAGATTCACCGTAAACGCAGGCAATCGCGGGTTGATGATTAAAATTAATGCGAAAGTATTCGCGCGTCGAAGCGTCGGGCGTTAAAATTTCAATCTCGGATTTTAAATCGTTTTTCTGTAGGAATTTCTGCAATCTTTCAATCGCATTTTCGACGAAAATTACATTCATAACTTGAAGATAATTTTATCATTGATTGAGCGGAACGACATAATTTTCGCCGTGCGTGTAGCCTCTTAAAGCCTTTTCGGGTATTTCATCGCAGTGCAGGAGCATTTCGGCGCGAACGATTGCAACATTTTCAAAGTGTTCGTCTTTCCCGATTTTCACGCCGTCGGCGATTATTGTTTTGGAAATCCGCGCGCCGTCGGCGATTGATACGTCATCCCAAATTACCGAATCTTTAACCGTCGCCGTGGCGGAAATTTTGACGTTTTCGCCTCTCACGATTTTTTCCTTTCGCCCGTTGAGCATTGCCAGAGAAATGTCGAGATAGCGCGGAATGGTCGAAAGTTCAAACCAATTTCCGGTTGTGATGTGCGCGACTATTTTTTCGCCTCCGGCAATTGCCGGACGGTAAAAAGTCGGCACAATATCCGAGTAGACGCCGCGCGGAATATAATCGAAAACACGGGGTTCGAGAATATGAATGCCGGTGAACATCAGGGGATTTTGGATTTTGGATTTTGGATTTTGGATTTTTTGCGTTTCCAATCCTGAATCCTGAATCCCGAATCCTGAATCTTGTTCTGGAAAATCGCCGAAGCCGGTAACCAGATTTCCTTCGGTTTCGACGATGGTAAATCTTTCGCGCTTTGGATTCGGCTTTAAAACCATTGTGGCGAGTGCGCCTGAATTCCGATGAGTTTCGAGCGCGGCGGAAATGTCAATGTCGGTGATAATTTTACCGTTGACGATTAAGAAGGTTTCGTTTTCCAAATAACGGCGGGCATTATCGAGCGCGCCCGCCGTCCCGAGAATTTTCGGCTCTTCCAAAGTATATTGAATTTTTACGCCGAATTTCTCGCCGCCGCCGAGCGCCTTTTTGACCGATTCGGGTTGGTGATGGAGATTGACGACGACATCGGTAAAGCCAAATTTGGCAACGTATTCGGCGACGTAACCGACGAGCGGTTTGCCGAGAAAAGGAATCGCGGGTTTCGTGCGGTCAATCGTTAATGGAAAAAGCCGCGTGCCAAATCCAGCGGCTAAAATCATTGCTTTCATAACGGAAAAAGAATTTTGCGAAAGGTTTTCGGCGGATAGTGCGGAAAACATTTAACGCTTTCAAACCTTACTTTTTTTAATCTTCAAATGCAAATTTCGGGAAAAACGGCTTTACCGTTAAAATCTGAAATAATGTCTGATGCAGCCAATGAAAAAACTTACGCGCTTTTTGCTAATCCGGCTAATCGAAAACTCGTCGCCGAATTGGAAAAAACGGGCGCACGGGTTTTTCAATTTTCGCCGATTGAAACTGAAAAAAAATCTTTAGATAAAAAATCAATTGAAAACTTGAGACATCTCGCGGAATTTGATTGGGTGGTTTTCCCAGATGTTTTGACGGTTGATTATTTTCTTGAAGCTCTGGAAGAAAACGAAATTGATTCGTTTGAAATGGATTTATTGCGCGTCTGCGCTTTCGGCGAAGCGGTTTCCGATCGTCTGCGTTTCGCGGCGATTCACGCCGACATTATCCCTACATCGGTGGAAATTGATGTTGTTTTTGCAGCGATGCTTGATTATATTGGCGAAGGGGAATTGAAGAAGTTGAAAATTTTGTTTCCGAAAGAAAATTTCAATGAAAATCTTCTGACTAAAAATTTACAGGCGTTTGGCGCGGAGGTTTTGGTACTGCCGATTTACAAAATTAAATTTGAAAAGAATCTTGCGATAACTAAATTGAAAACTTTGTTAAAAGTGGGCGCGATTGACGAATTTATCTTTACCGCGCCTGATGATTTTATTGCTCTCAAGCAGTATTTTGAAACTGAAAAGTTGATTGATATTTTTAAGGAAGTTAAAATTTCAGCCGCCGACGCGGTGAATTTACAAACTGCCAGAGAACATAAATTGGAAACGGTCGGTTTATTTCATCCGGGTAAAATTGGTAGAGTGTAACGGTGAAATCAAAAGAACAAACGGCGGTTCTGCTTTTCTTTATTGACGGTTTGGGAATTGGCGAACGGGGCGAAAACAATCCGCTGGCACAAATTGAAAACATCGAACCGCTGGCTCATTTCAAACGCGGACGGTTAAAAATAAATTTCGACGGCATTTTGATTCCGACCGACGCGCGGCTCGGCATCGAAGGTCGCCCGCAAAGCGCATCCGGACAGACGACGATTTTAACGGGCGTTAACGCGCCGCAATTTTTGGGCGTTCACAAACAGGGTTTTCCGAATCAGGCTTTGCGCGATGTGATTGCCGATTATTCGATATTTTTGCAATTGAAAAGAAAAAACATTGAGCCGAATATTTTCGCCAATGCTTACACGCCGAAATTTTTCACGGAAATACCGCGCTGGAAATCGGCAACAACCTGTGCCGTCGAAGCGGCTGATTTGCCGTTTCGCAAATTGTCCGATTTGCTTGGACGTAAAGCGTTGTTCCACGATTTCACTAATAAAAGTTTAATCGAGATGAATTTCGACGTTCCTCTATTTTCGCCCGCCGACGCGGGCGAGATTTTAGCCGAACTAACTGCAATTCATCGCTTTACGCTCTACGAATATTTTATCACCGACAAAATCGGACACGCGCAAAGTTTTGAAAACGCTGAAATTTATCTTCCGCAGCTTGCCGCGTTTGTGCGGGAAACTCTGCGAAGAATTGATTTGGAAACCACGACCGTTATCCTAACCAGCGACCACGGCAACATTGAAGATTTATCCGTTCGCACGCACACCTTAAATGATGTGCCGACAATTGTTTGGGGCAGACGACGGGACGAGATTGCTCAAAAAATTAAAGATTTGAGCGACATTACGCCGACTATTTTGAGTTTATTAAGCGATTAAATCTATATGGAATTGAAAAAAAACGACCGCCGCGAGATTTTTGGCTGGCTGATATATGATTGGGCAAACTCCGCCTTTTACACGACCGTTGTCAGCGTCCTGCTTGGACCTTATCTGACTTCGCTGGCGCAGGCGCGCGTCGGCGAAAACGGCGTGATTTTCGATTTCGGATTCCTCGGCGCAGTGACGGCAAAAAATCTTTTTTCCCTGAGCATAACCGTTTCCGTATTTTGCCAGGTTCTTTTTTTGCCGATTCTGGGCGGCATTGCCGATTATTCCAATTTGAAGAAACGCCTGATGACGATTTTTTGTTATTTGGGCGTAACGGCAAGTTGCTTGTTATTTTTCATAGCAGATAATTATTACGTTTACGGCAGCATTTTATTGATAATCGCAAATTTGTGTTTCGGCGCGGCGAATGTTCTTTACAATGCTTACCTGGTTGATTTGACGACCGAAGACCGGCGCGATTTTATTTCGAGTTACGGTTTTGCGGCGGGTTATTTAGGCGGAATTATAATGCTTCTGCTAAATATATTTTTCGTTCAAAATGCCGAATCATTCGGGCTTTCGACAGGCTTTGCCGTGCGGCTGTCGCTGCTTGCGGCATCGGTTTGGTGGGGATTTTTTGCGTTTTTTACATTTTATTTAATCAAATCGCGCGGCGCGGCAAAGAATCTTCCCGAAGGTAAAAATCTCGTCTCAATCGGCTTTAGCGAACTCGGAAGCACCGTTAGAGAATTAAAAAGATTGCGTTACACGGCGCAGTTTCTAATTGCTTCTTTTTGTTACAACAACGGTATTCAGACGGTTATCACAAGCGCGTCGGTTTTTCTCGCGCAGGAACTTTTTGTCGCCCGGGGCGAGGAAGCCAGCCAATCTTTTCTTTTGGGCATCTTCCTGGCGGCGCAAATTTCCGCGCTGGTCGGTGCGATTTCATTTGAACGCCTGGCGCGAATTACGGGAGCGAAAACGACGCTCCTTATTTCGCTGATTATTTGGATTTGCATCGTTATCTTTGCCTACGGATTTCTTCAGACCGTTTGGCAGGCGTGGATTATGAGCGTTTTTATCGGTTTGGTTTTAGGCAGCTCGCAAGCTCTTTCGCGGTCGCTTTACTCGCAAATGATTCCGACGGGACGCGAATCTTCATTCTTCGGACTTTATGAAATTTCCGAACGCGGCACTTCGCTCGTCGGCTCGCTGGTTTTCGGAATTGTCGTCGGCATCACCGGCTCGTTCCGGCAAGCAATTTTATCAATGATTTTATTTTTCGCCGCCGGTATTATCATTTTGTTATTCACCGATACGAACCGCGCAATTCACGAAGCAGGCAATCAAACACCTGAAGAAGCTGCGAAATCGAGTTGAAAAATTTGTTTTAAAAGTGGAGTTGATTATAATAAAAAGCAGGATTTATAAAGCTTGAGATTTTAAAGGCAAAAACGTGATTGAAACGGAAAACGAAAAAATTGTAACAATTTTCGGCGGCTCTCGTTGCCGGGAAGATTCAGCCGAATACAGACAGGCAAAAGAAGTCGGCGCACGGCTTGCAGAAGCCGGCTTTACTATTTGTACGGGCGGTTATCTGGGCGTGATGGAAGCCGCTTCGCGCGGTGCGCGGGAAAAAGGCGGGCGAGTTTACGGCATCGTGATGAACCAGTTTCGCTCTGAACCGAACCGGTATTTAACCGATAAAGTCGCCACCAACCATTTTTATGAAAGACTCCAAAATTTAATCGTCCGCTCGGTCGGTTTCATCGCTTTGCGCGGCGGAATGGGAACGGTTACGGAAATTTCCCTTGTCTGGAACAAACTGCAAACCGGAGTGATTGATAAACGTCCCCTTGTGTTGTTGGGCGAATGCTGGCGGCAAGTCGTCGATTGTTGGGAAGAAAATTTGGCAGTCAGTAAAGCGGACGTTTCATTTGTGAACTTTGCCGATACTGCCGACGAAGCCTGTCAGATAATTATCAATAAATCAAAAGACGTAAAGATATGAATTGTCCTCACCAATCTAGTTGTTGAAATAATCACCTACGAAGAAATGAATGCTTTGAAAGAAAAAAAGCAAAACTCAAGCTCACCAATTTTCAAAAACGAAATCAGGCTTAACGCGCGCGCAGTATCGAGAGGCATCGCCGTCGGAAAAATCATCTGTCTTCACGGTCGAAAACGGCAATTTTACAAAATAAATTTGGAAGCCTCGCAGATTGAGCCGGAACTTCGACGCTTTCGCGTCGCCGTGCGAATGGCAATGCGTCAACTAAAGAGAATTTCTTCCCAAAAATCGGATAAAATTACAGAAACAAAGGTGAACATTTTCGACGCGCACCTTTTGATTCTCGGAGATAAATCACTCCATTTAAAAATCGAGAGCAATATCAGGGAACAAAAAGTCAATGCGGAATGGGCGGTAAAAATTGTCACAGACGATTATATCGCCAAATTTAAATCTATTTCCGATGAGCATTTGCGCGAGCGTTATATTGATTTGGAAGATGTCGCCGATAGAATTTTAACGGCATTGGGCGGCGGCGGAAAGTCAATTCTTCGGTTAGAAAAAAATTCGATTATTGTTGCGAAAGAAGTCAAACCTTCGACTTTAATTGAATTTACGGGAAGTCAGCCGCAAGCGATAATTACCGAAAACGGCGGATGGACTTCTCACACATTTATTTTAGCCAGAGAGTTAAACTTGCCGGCTGTTACGGGGTTGAAAAGGATTTTGCGGCGCGTTAAAACCGGCGATGAGGTAGTGGTCAACGGTTTCGGCGGGCAGATTATTCTTAATCCGATTAAAAAAACCTTACAAAAATATCTGGTTGCCGCACAGGAATTTCAGCAGGATAAATCTGCAAACTTCCAAACGGTTAAAGGCAAGCTAAAAACACTCGACGGTAAGGAAATAAAAATCCGCGCTAATCTCGATTTGCCGAAAGGTTACACGCAGGCAAAGCGTTTCGGCGCACAAGGCATCGGGCTTTATCGCTCGGAATTTTTGTTCAATCAATTCAAAGGTTTCCCGACCGAACAGGAACAAGTCAAGGCTTACCGCGAAATTGCGCGAATGGTCGGCGGAGAAGCGGTCAGAATTCGCACATTCGATTTAAGCGTTGAGCAACTGGCGGACGAAACTGAAGAAAAAGAAAAAAATCCCGCGCTCGGACTTCGCGCCATTCGCCTTAGTTTTTCGCATCGAGATGAATTTCGCGTTCAGCTTCGCGCCCTTCTGCAAGCCTCGACGGAAAATAATATCAGCATTGTGTTGCCGATGATTTCAGATGTTGCCGAAATTTTGCGGACAAAAAAACTGTTAGGGCGGGAAAAGGAGAATCTGAAGAAAAGAAAAATTGAATTCGGTAACCCGCGTCTCGGCGCAATGATTGAAGTTCCGTCAGCAGTTTTGATGATTGACGAAATTGCCGAAGAAGTTGATTTTTTATGTCTCGGAACAAATGATTTAGTGCAATATCTGTTGGCGGTTGACCGCGATAACGAAGCGGTTGCCGACTGGTTTCGGACGCTTCATCCGGCAGTTTTGCGTTCTATAAAAATAGTTCTGCAAGCGGCGAGGCGACGCGAAATCCCGGTCGTAGTTTGCGGAGAAATGGCTGGCTCGCCGGTTTATGCTCCCATATTACTTGGGCTGGGCGCAACCGAATTGAGTATGAACGTCAATTCAATTCCGCGGATCAGAAAGATCATTTCGGAAATTGCACTGGAAGAAGCGCAGGAAATCGTCGGAAAATTGGACGAATGCCGCACCGCTAATGAAGTTGAAGAAGCGGTCAGCGAATTTTATCAAGAAAAATGGGCGCATCTTTTCCCGAAAGATATTTTTCCGCCGAATAGAAATAAGAAAAATTAAAATTTATAAAATCCGGCTGCCCCGAGAATGTTAATTTCGATTATTCAAATCGAAGCGGTCAATTAGCCTTTAAAACGGAAAATAACGACAAAAACCCAAATTGTATTTGTTGAACATTTTTTGTTAAGATATTCAAGCCTTGCAAACGGAGCAAGTCGGGCAATCGCTTTTATTGTTAAAATTGAAAGAGGAAAGTCCGAACACCGTAGGGCAGCGAGCCGGATAACGACCGGGCGTTTGATTTAAAAAATCGAGCGACGACAAGTGCAACAGAGAACAGACCAGCCATTCTAATTTTGGATTTTGGATTTTGGATTTTGGATTTTACATCCGGTTCGGATTTCATATTCATTTCGGAGTTGGTGATGGGTGAAACGGTGCGGTTTCCCTTTGGAAACTTAAAGTAAGAGCGCACCAGCGCGTTTGGTAACAAAGGCGGCTAGGTAAACTCCTCGCGGTGCAAGACCAAATAGGGAAATGTTTTTAATGAGCGGCTCGCTCATTTGTCCGAAGCGATTCGGGCGGCTTTTCCGGGTAGGTCGCTTGAGCTATTTGGCGACAAATAGCCTAGATGAATGATTGCCATCCGCTTTTTTTAGCGGACACAAAATTCGGCTTATAGACTTGCTCCAATTTGCTCGGCAACTTTTTTTGTATTTTTTTACACTTTTTGCGTCTAAATTGAAATGAAGGGAAATTAAACTTTTTATGGCAAAGCGAAAAGGAGTTTTTATCGGCGCGTATGTTCCGAACGAATTAAAGGAATCTTTGCGCCGCCGCGCCGCCGCCGAGCACCGGACTCTTTCACAAGAAATTACGCGCATTCTGATCGAAGCCGTTCACGGTAAAGGGCTACCGACGGGAAGCGTTGACCGACGAGTGAATACGGCAGCTCCGCGCCGCCGGGCTGACGACCCGCAGCCGCGCCGACGGGCGGAAGACCGGCCATATATCGCCCCGTATAATAAAAAATAGTTAGTGTGCAACTTCACTTTGAGCGTTGATTTTATTGAAGATCAACGCTCGTCGCTTTTTTAAACCAGGTTTGTTAAAATTTTAACCCATGAACGGAAAACTATTCTGGCTTTCTATAATTGCCGTCATCGTTAGTTTCCTCGGCGGATTTTTGTTGACAAACGCGCTCAACAGAAATGAATTAAATTCGCTTCGCGCGGAAAATGAACGATTGGCAAAATCTACGAATCAGACGAGCCAAAGCGCATCGGAAATTGCTTTAAGTGATGGGGAAATTCGAGAAAAAATTGCCGAAGCTGATCGAAATCCGAAAAATTTTGCGTTTCAAAAAAATCTCGGACTGGCTTTATATCGTTACGCGGCGATGAAACAGGATGCGGAATTGCTGGCGGACATCGGACGAATTTTAACTCGCGCTTTTGAGAGTAACCGGCAAGATTACGCGGTTGCCGTTACGCTCGGAAACATCTTTTTCGACATCGGTTATTTCAAAAAAGACGACGGGCAATTTCAAAAGGCGCGGGAATTTTATCAAGCCGCTTTAGAACAAAAACCGGATGATGCAGATGTCAGAACCGATTTAGGTTTGACCTATTTTTTAGTTAATCCGGCAGAAAATGACGCGGCGTTCGGCGAGTTTCAAAAATCTTTGCAAATTAATCCGAAACACGAAAAGACTTTGCAAGTGACGGCGCAGTTACTTTTGAGCCAAAACAAAACTGAGGAAGCCGAAAAGTATGTCGCCCGGCTTAAAGATGTAAATTTAAATAATCAATTTTTGCCCGCATTGGAATCTCAAATTTTGCAAAATAAAAACAACCCGGAAAAACAATGAAGTGGTTAATTTTATTAGTCCTGTTGATTATTTTGGTGATAGTAATCGCCACCCGTTATCGGCGGCAAATCCAAATGGCGATTTACGTCTTGCGAATGTTTCGGAAAATGCGGCAAGCCGGTAAAACTGACGAGAGACAAATTGAAACGAAGGAAAGTGCAAAAGATGTTCCGCTTATTCGTTGCGGGAAATGCGGAACTTGGATTCCGCAAAATAAGGCTTTGAGTTTGCGTTCCGGAGTTTTTTACTGTTCGACGAATTGTCTGGAAAATACAAATGCGGAAACCCGACCGTTAGGAAGGGTGTAATCGCGTTTTGAAAATATGAATTGAGCTTTGGCGCCCCTTGCTGACGCGCGGGCTTCCGCCATTACGGAATAAACGTTGAAAAGTACCATTTGATAAGCTGCTCGCCGAAGAGCAGGGAAATAATAGAACCGATTCCGAGAAAAATTCCAAATGGAATTTGCGTCTGCATATCTTTATCTTTCTGCCGGGAAATCAAAAATATTCCGATAATGGCTCCAGAAAATGCGCCGAGAAAAATTGAAAGAAGCGACAATTGCCAGCCCAGCAAAGCACCTACGCCGAACATCATTTTAACATCGCCTAAACCCATCGCCTCAACGCCGCGCAGCCGTTTCCAAATTTCGCCGACTAACCAGAGCGACCCGCCGCCGACAAATCCGCCGAGAATCGCGCCCGACAAAGACGTTACCCAAACCGGATAATTTCCCATCTGGTTTAATGGAAAAACTTTGAAATCGGCAAAATGTGTAACATTAAAGACAAGCGGAAAAATCAATCGAATAAACAAGGCAAAAATGAGAAGCGGATAAGTTATGACATTCGGCAAAATCATATTTTCCGCGTCAATAAAGATCAGCGCGATAATTGCCGCTACGAAAATTAGAGCGATCGGCAAAAATATATTTAAACCAATTTGCCAAAATACCAATGCAAATAATAAAGCGGTCAGAAGTTCCACGGCGGGATAACGCGGCGAAATCGGATTTTTACAATTTCGGCATCTTCCGCGCAAAATCAACCAGCTTAAAATCGGAATATTATCGTAAGGTTTGATTGAATTTTTGCAGCTCGGGCAAGCAGAATTTGGAAAGATGATAGATTCTTTATTTGGAACTCGGTGAATGACAACATTTAAAAAACTGCCGACCGCCGCGCCGAAAACGAAAATAAAAATATAAACGACAAATACGGGCAAATTCGTCAGCGATTCAAAAGAAGCAATAAGAATATTCATCGGGAAAACCAAGAAACGGAAAAATTTTGAGAAGTTTGAACAAGGAAAACGCCCGATTATTATTTTAACTGTTTAAATAGAGAAAGGAAAAGAAAATTTTTATTAAAAATTTGGAGATGATTGCCGGAATTCGACATTATTTTGTGATTTCTTGAAGAAGCCAAGCCTTTGCCAAATTCCAATCGCGTCTGACCGTGACGTTTGAAACGCCCAAAACTTCGGCGGTTTCGTCCAGGCTCAAGCCGCTAAAGACCGAAGCTCACCCACACAACTTGTCGTTCGTCAAATTTTTCAAGGCGCGTCAGAGCATGGTCAAGCGCGACCAAATCAACATTTTTTTCTTGCGAAACAATTGAAATCGCCTGTTCAAGCGGCAGATTTTCGGCTTTTCCGCGGGATTTGCGGTTTTATACTTCGCTTGCCGGACAAAAGATTTTTGAAGCAAAATTCCTAAAAGATGTCGAGAGTTAAAAACAAAGCCGTTATGTATAAACGACAGGCAGCTATTCTTTAGAGCAGTTAAAGTATAGATATACGGTATAGCCGCAACTAGGAAACCAGCCTGCCGCATCTTTTTCAGTAATTGATAACAATGCTTCTTTGAATGACTACTCCAACGCTTCTCGTGTACGCGCCTTAACCGCGCACCGTAAAGTGGAAATAAAATTGGGCAATAATTTTACTCAAAACTATGAACGTAAGTTTGTCAGATAAAATTACCTTTGACACAAATTTTCAGGAAAGTTATTCGTCCCACAAAGATATGTAATATTCATCACCATCAATAGAGAGAATGTCATATTTTTCTATATCCTCATGATTCGATATACGTATTCGTCCAATACGGAAATAGATGTCCGTTCCTTTAAAGTCCAATTTATCTTTATTCTTTCTTTTATGATGTTTATTTCCACTGTTATTGTCTAAATTGCCAGGAAGTTCCAGCTTTAACGGGTCAGATTGAAGAACGTTTACAACGTCAGGTTCTTCAGTAACATCTGTTAAATCCCAACGTTCAGGATCTTCATTTATTAACTTTTGAAACCACAATTTAATAATAACGCCCTCAGGATCAGCAAAGGGATAACCTCTAGGTCGTGGCCCCGTTGTATCGCCCAAATTTCTTTCATTTTTTTGGTTGACAAGGACGCTTTTAATAACTCCAAAGTTTCCTTTATATTTATTAATTTTCTTCCGTTTGGGATTTCCAGTAATATCACCGCTGTTGTCTCTAAACCCAGCAACTGAGTCAATAATAAAAGAACCCGATTTGATAATTATCGGTGGTGGCTTGGTCGGTAATATAGTTTTCTTTTTCCTTGGTAGTTGTGACTTTTTATCTTTCAATAAATAAGCAATTGCAATAACTGCTACAGCACCAATGCCGATGGCTAATGCCTCCGGTTTAAATGCTCTTTGTTCTTCCGAGTTTTTATTTAAGTCTATTTGATTCATTATTAACCTCCCGTGGTTTATTGAATAAAAAATGCCATTTTTAGGACTTGGCTAGTTTTTCCGCTTGATTAAAATAAAAGTTTATATCAGACCTTGCCAAATAACTGTTGAAATGTTCTTGTCCCCAATCATTTTCTATTTGGGTTAGAATTTTAAGTGCCTCTTGAGCATAATCTTTTGCATTTTCGGAATCGCCTTTTTGCTGGCTCGCTTGCGCTGCAATAAGCCAAGTGCGCCAACCCGACTCAAGTTGTCCGGCGGATATAAAATAATCCTTTGCTTGCAGCACAATTTCCAACGCTTCTGAGGGCTTTCCTGTGCTTAAACAGGCTTCCGCCATCGTTAATTTTGCAGTGTTTATTGTTCGTAAATCTTTAGTACTGATTGCATATTGCAAAGCCTTATTACAATTTTTTATACCTTCAATGCTTCTCGAATTTGAAATAACT
>MWVZ01000016.1_pt2 | contig 15177 bp, 11 predicted proteins | sample 1047221 | NCBI WGS metagenome assembly MWVZ01 (sample SAMN06349980, study PRJNA376086) | soil metagenome | isolation source: MS6-5 sample Antarctic (ecotone) soil | place: Antarctica | collected 2015-01-13
CCGATGCCCGTGGGGGTTGGTTCCGAGCATAGACGCAACAACGTTTGGTCACCAGAGGGGGCCGATGCACGTGCGGTTTGGTTGGTACCATGTAGCGGAGAAAAACGGCACCCTACGTCGAGCCTATGCACGTGCGGGTTGGTTCGTTTATCTGAATTTAAGCGGCACGCGGTATTTGTCGAGCCTATGCACGTGCGGGTTGGTTGCCCTGATTTTGCAGTGCGATTTGTGTTTCGAGGTCGAGCCTATGCACGTGCGGGTTGGTTGAAGCGCGGCAAATGCTGAAAAAGGGAAATGTGGTCGAGCCTATGCACGTGCGGGTTGGTTGTTTCAGAAACTAAAAACAAACGAAATCGGGATGGTCGAGCCTATGCACGTGCGGGTTGGTTACGCGCCGAATCCCACCAGTAAAATCACAATCCGTCGAGCCTATGCACGTGCGGGTTGGTTGGTTTGAGCGTCGAAGCGGGCAAAAAGCTCGCGGTCGAGCCTATGCACGTGCGGGTTGGTTGAGCGACTGGGGCTGGAATAGCAATGCGGGGAAGTCGAGCCTATGCACGTGCGGGTTGGTTGCTGAATACCTTTATTATAGGTAACCTCAAAACGTCGAGCCTATGCACGTGCGGGTTGGTTGATTGCGGCTGGCGGGATGCAAAAAACTGCCGGCGTCGAGCCTATGCACGTGCGGGTTGGTTGAGGCGAAACGCGCCGCAAACGGCGTTATCTCAGTCGAGCCTATGCACGTGCGGGTTGGTTGTTGCCGCCAGCCGCACAGACGGAGTTTCGTCCGTCGAGCCTATGCACGTGCGGGTTGGTTGTCAGAGACGCGACAACGGACGAAGTTCGCTATGTCGAGCCTATGCACGTGCGGGTTGGTTGCAGGCGCGGTAGAATACGACGGAGCGAATTTTGTCGAGCCTATGCACGTGCGGGTTGGTTGCACGGTAAAAATACAAAAATTTCGGATTCGCAGTCGAGCCTATGCACGTGCGGGTTGGTTGAAACGTCTAAAATATAATTCGCGTGCGCGTTTGTCGAGCCTATGCACGTGCGGGTTGGTTGAAACCAACCGCGTTTGCGCCTAGATTGCCGAAGTCGAGCCTATGCACGTGCGGGTTGGTTATAAAAAGACACGCAACATCGCATTAAAGGATGGTCGAGCCTATGCACGTGCGGGTTGGTTGTATGCCGCGAATAGCTTCGACAATAGCCTGTTGTCGAGCCTATGCACGTGCGGGTTGGTTTGAGCAAAAGATGGAAGCTGTTAATAGATACAACGTCGAGCCTATGCACGTGCGGGTTGGTTTACCAGATTTCATCCATTGTGCATAATTTTTTGCGTCGAGCCTATGCACGTGCGGGTTGGTTTGAAAAAAATGGAATTTGCTGAAAAGCGGCTCAGTCGAGCCTATGCACGTGCGGGTTGGTTGCCTCTTTTGTTCCTTACCATACTAAACCCTACGTCGAGCCTATGCACGTGCGGGTTGGTTGATTGCCTTCGCCTTTGTCCATCAAGCGATTTAGTCGAGCCTATGCACGTGCGGGTTGGTTGTATTGGTGGTCATTATTGCTGCGAATGCAATCGTCGAGCCTATGCACGTGCGGGTTGGTTGAAGTTCCGATGCGCCTGGTGCGCTCGATGTTCGTCGAGCCTATGCACGTGCGGGTTGGTTGATAAATGATGAATGTTAAATGAAAAGAGCCAAGTCGAGCCTATGCACGTGCGGGTTGGTTGGTTGGTGGCATTATTATCTTCTCTATCACTATGTCGAGCCTATGCACGTGCGGGTTGGTTGACTGTATTAAATTTTGACACCGAGCATTTTAAGTCGAGCCTATGCACGTGCGGGTTGGTTGGCAAATAGCGCAATCAAATTTTCCGCGTCAGAGTCGAGCCTATGCACGTGCGGGTTGGTTGCGTCGAACTAGTTATTATACCGCTAAGTTGCGGTCGAGCCTATGCACGTGCGGGTTGGTTGCCATTTTTCTTTCCTCTGTAAATAGTAAATCGGTCGAGCCTATGCACGTGCGGGTTGGTTGATAAAGAATCGTATTTCGCGGCGCGTCGAAACGTCGAGCCTATGCACGTGCGGGTTGGTTAGGCTCGAATCCATTTTTAATTATGGATTTAATGCGTCGAGCCTATGCACGTGCGGGTTGGTTGTAATTACATTGCCTCCCACACTCACGTTTAGAGTCGAGCCTATGCACGTGCGGGTTGGTTGTTCTGGATTTCGGCTTGGCAAAACTAATTGAGGTCGAGCCTATGCACGTGCGGGTTGGTTGACTAGGTGAAACATAAAAAGTTTAGACTTAGCGTCGAGCCTATGCACGTGCGGGTTGGTTGGAGCACGCGCGTTTCGTAATCCGAATGACGATGTCGAGCCTATGCACGTGCGGGTTGGTTGGTGATCGAGAACCACTGCCAAAATATCAATCAAAATCAGATGGTCTCTCCCCGGAAGAAAACTTGAAATATAACTGCTCCCGAAAGCCTCACCAATACGAATCGTTCCGGTTATCCTCGACTTCTTCCTCATCTACAAGCCCGTATTTTTCTCTCAACTTTTCTGCCGCGATTTCTTTCTGCGCCATATACGACATTTGTTCTTCGAGCGTCATCGCTCTATCTTTCGGCGGTTTTTTATCCTCTGGAATGAGTCGCTGGAATTCTTCCTCCAGTGTTAAAGGTTCGGAATAGGTGCGAAAGTAAAAGGTAATCATCCGCAGACAATCGAGTGTTGCCGCAATGAGCGAAGGCTCGCCTTTGTCATTGAACCCTAAAGTCCGCAATTCCTGGCATGTCCAATAGAGACCGTTCGAGTTTTTATCAAGCGGGGCGGCGAACTCGTCTTTGTCAACTAATAAATACAAACCGGTCGCTTCCTCAAGATAATTAAAAGGATGCGCCACCTCTTTCGGCAAGAGATACCAATTGAGTTCGGTGTAGCCGGCAAACGCATCGCCACCGAACACGCCGACTCTATATTTGAGCTTTGAAGCAATCGTCCTCAGATACTGTGCCGAATCGGGATGCAGATAGATCGCCGTATTGTCTTGGTTTGCCGCTTCACATCGCGCCGAAAGCTGACCATCAATCCAATCAAACACTTTATAAAAATCTGAATTATAAGATTTATATTCACCGATGATGAACAGCGTTTCGGGCAAATCAGAATTCACAGATGCGCGGGCGACAATGACGGCGGAAGTCGGCTTTGAGGCTTCGGGCTGAATCTTCACCGCCGCGTAAATTGCCCATTTTGCCGGGATAAGTTTGCCAAACCGCGCCTGAAAGTCTTCCCAGGCTACAAGGTTTCGCTGCGGTTTGTAATTCTTGACCACTAATCCTTTTCTGACTATCTCGTAGAGGTAATTGTAGCCGTCACTCATCGCATCGGTGATGTCTTTGTATTGAGAAAGCGGAAAGTCTCTTAGTTCTCTTTTGGCGTCCCTGTTCCAATCAGCAGAAACGAATTCCACTTCGCCGGAATTGACGGCCGATGAAAAGTTTCGGGCGCGTTCTTCTTTCGAGCCACTGGTCGGACGGGCAATTACGGTAAAACCTTCGAGTTTTTGGATTGTGTAGAAAACCGTATCTTTCCCCGCGCTTCCGGGGTCTTGTGGTATGCGAACCGGAACATCTACGCCGTCACCAATGGCAGTTTCAAGTTGTCTTTGAAGGCGAGTGCCACTATCTAACTGTTCACGCAGTAAATCAAAGACGGTCACGCGCCCGTTCGGGCCAATGCCCATCAACGCGCCGACCGTGTAAGCTCCGCCTTCGTCAGTGGCGGCGTTATCATAAGCGCGAACAAAAGCCACGCATTCGGCAACTCTGGCGTCTTTTTCCGATTCAATAACCGTTCCGATTTTCCCGACCTTAAAGAATTCGCCTTCTTCGGAACTCGGTCTGCCCTGGAACATTGAGAGCCAGACGCGCTTGTTCTTTCTCGCCTTATCGTAATAACTTGGCGGTCGCCGAAGTGGTGAAATGTATTCGCCGATTTCTCTATCCAATGGATCAGGAAAGCATTGTCCGGTTGATTCGTGAATATAATCGCCGTCGCATTGCGAAGCGTATCTGACATAATCAAAATCTCCGGTATCAAGCAGAAAGCCCGCGAAGTCTTCGGGGGCATAGCGGTGGAACATTCCGGTAATACAGCCTGTCGGAGAGACGCGGCTCATCACGGTATAATTCCAGAAGTTCGCCATATTCTCTCTGACGGTCGGACTGAATGCTTCTTTTGACTCTTTATAAGGGTCGTCAATGGAAAGCCAGTCAAACCCGCTTCCCGTAAGTCCTGATTGCAAACCGACGGGATTAAATGATAATTGTCCATCGTTTAACTGCCGCCTTGCTTTTGTCCTCCAACCCGCTTTTGAGACTTCGCGCTCAATCGAGCCGTCCGTCTTCGGAAAGATGTCTTTGTGGATGTTTGATTGCAGGATTTGAATAACTACCTGACTGTGCATTTGCGACCGCGAGACGTTATACATCGCCAGCGCAAATCTAAATAGCGGGTCGTGTCCGAAGAGCCACGCCGGAAAAGCCTGTGAAAGAATGGTGGTTTTACCTAGTTGTGCTTCGGCGTGATACAAAGTCCAATCGCGCTCGATATGCCGATTCTCGGCTGCCGTTTGCAGGCGATTGCAGAAATCAATCTGCCAACGGTCGGCTTTGTGGCGCTTTATCCGCTCTAAGTATTCGACGAGCGAAACCTGCACGATAAGCGGTTTGGGTTTGAGGTCGATATAGGCAATTTCACGTGCGTTCCCATTGGACATAAAACCGCGCTCGCGCTCCATCTCAAGCGAGAGGGCAATCATCTCCATTAGTTGTTCGTTAGAGAATGCCATTGTGCAAATTAGTTGACCGATTCGCTTATTAAATTTTCATCGACCTGATACCGCTCTTTTACATAAGAGCGGGCGACGGTTTCAGCAAAACCTTTTTTCAGCAGTTCCGCGTAAAGATCCTGAGCAAACTTGACTGCTCGGTCTTCGCTATCGTTGACTTCGACCGGCTGCATCGCCAGCGCAAATCTAAATAGCGGGTCGTGTCCGAAGAGCCACGCCGGAAAAGCCTGTGAAAGAATGGTGGTTTTACCTAGTTGTGCTTCGGCGTGATACAAAGTCCAATCGCGCTCGATATGCCGATTCTCGGCTGCCGTTTGCAGGCGATTGCAGAAATCAATCTGCCAACGGTCGGCTTTGTGGCGCTTTATCCGCTCTAAGTATTCGACGAGCGAAACCTGCACGATAAGCGGTTTGGGTTTGAGGTCGATATAGGCAATTTCACGTGCGTTCCCATTGGACATAAAACCGCGCTCGCGCTCCATCTCAAGCGAGAGGGCAATCATCTCCATTAGTTGTTCGTTAGAGAATGCCATTGTGCAAATTAGTTGACCGATTCGCTTATTAAATTTTCATCGACCTGATACCGCTCTTTTACATAAGAGCGGGCGACGGTTTCAGCAAAACCTTTTTTCAGCAGTTCCGCGTAAAGATCCTGAGCAAACTTGACTGCTCGGTCTTCGCTATCGTTGACTTCGACCGGCTGCATAGCTTTCCCGAATGTGCGGTCGAGCATCGAATCAATCGCTCTGGTGTCGGGCGCAATGTTTGTTACAAAATAATAATCCGCCCCGACCCGTCCCGCGCCGCCTTCGTTTTCATCGAGAACTCGTTTGATTTCGTCCGGATCGGTTACGTGATTGTGAACGCGCTTGGTTTTCCTGCCTCCGATTTCCTCCTCATCCACGCGAAAGACCATCACTGAGCCGACGGCTTTTGCCAGTTGAGCGTTGAATAGGTTATCCGCGTGAGCCATTGTCCGCTCGCGCAATTCGCGGGCAACGGCTGATTTTTCCAAAGAACGTCGCTGAATCGTTCCCTTCGGCGCACCTGCGTTTTGTCTTTTCCCGCCTCTCGGCATAATAGTCTCCGTATGAAAAACAATTTCAAAAAATCAAAGATATTTTATCACAATCGCTAATAGTTTACCTATGACTAATTTAGCACTGCTTATATTTGGAAACATATCGAAGGTTCATCCTTCCGGCTAGTGTGTCAATTGTGTTGTAGAATTATTAGTCTCACCAACGCCCCTAGTCCCAAATTCAATGCCGACCCTCACCCCGTTTCTTCGCTTGCGACCTCCGAAAAGTGTCACAAACATCATACGCCGATTGTTTTGCTTGTATCACGACCTGTTATGCTTCGGATACCACCTAAAGCATTTACTATCAAAAGACCAAATCTAGCGAACTACAAAACTGCGAGCATGCTCGCCCGCCGTATTAGACTTAATGCCATTGCGGACAGTGCTTCCGTAAGTCGAACGACCGGGGCGGTATTCGATGGTAACCACGCCTCCTTGCTCCAGAGTAAACAGTCCGGCGTGAACGGCGGCTATACAAATTGACGAATAATCCGTATACACATCACTGCCATAAATAGAAGATGCAGTGCCTTTTTCGGGACATTGAAACGTATAGGTTTGACCTTGTTCGCCCTTGAAGCCGGATGCCGTTGTTTCCCAAGCAATCGGAGTGATGTCTTTCGTATCTTTATTGTCCGAAATCGGTTTTGATTCCTCAGATTTCAGCGAAGGCTTTTCAACCGGAGAACTGTTTGGCGGTGCTGGTATCAATGCAGGTTTTGTTTTTGACGACTGCTCGGGTGATGATGATTGAACATTCACGCCCGACTGCCGATAATCTTGAACGCTTGCGCGCTCTTTGCTGTAACTATTGAACAAAAGCCCGACTATAACGCCGATTCCTGCTAAAATAATCAAACCCGCAAGCCCCAGCCAGAGCAGAAACTTGCTTTTCTTGGGCGCGGGCGATTTCTGCCTCACAATTGTCTCTGTTTCGCTCTCGATTGTCAGCGCCGTTCCGTCCATCAAACAAAAAGATTGTGAATCATCATAAGTGCGATTACACTTTGGGCATTGTTTCATCTAAAAATCTCCAGAAAAATTCAAAATGGCGTATTCGCTTTGTCATTTATCTTCCAAATCTGAGTTGATAATTTAATGCTCTAATCACGCTCGGCTATAAAAAGAGGTTCGATGTTGACTAAAACTTTGCTGCGCGGCAGATAGTAACCGCGATACTGCACGCCTTCGATTAAAGCGTTATAACCGCGCTCCGATACGTTAAAACGAACGCCTTGAATTTCGTAGGCATAATTGTAATCCAACAAATTATTATCCCGATCATAATCATTGTCGGACGAAGAATTGCTTCCGTCCGTATTTGTGCCTAAAACTGCATCAAAAACGAAATCGGCTGCTAAATCAAACGCGCCGTCAGTCATCATTTCTTTTATTTTTTGAGCTGAAATTTTTTTCTCAATAATTTTCTCAGCTGTTCCTTCTACTATTTCCACGCGCCCTTCGGTAATGTCCTGATTTATGCCGGTGTTCGCTTTTTGTATTTGAGTTTGAGATAGCAATCCGCGCCGATTTGAATCGAGAGATTCAGTGTAAAAGCCGTTCGTGTCAGCCAACACACGATACAGATTTAATATGGATTCCTTCTCCGCCGGATACCGCTTGATTGATAAAAGCCAGTTCGCAGTTTGAAACGGCAGATAAAAAATTTGGTGTCTGCCCGGAATAACGACATCAATTTCGCCGTCGTTCCAAACCTTCAAAGGAATTTTGTTGCCGGGAAACAAGGCGATATAGTTTTTACCGCTCCAAAGAATCGTTCCCTCGGCTTGGCGGACAGCACCTCGTTTCAGCACCGAGCGAACTCGAAGATATTCGAGCAATGAACGAAGAAACACGAAACCTAAAATCGCCATCATCAGCGCAAAGACAGCTAATATGACGAGAATAAATGATGGTGTGTCGGTAAGTCGCGTAAAAGCCTTTGCGGGATCGCGCCAGTTGCGAAGCACCGGAGAAAAGATAATATAAACAATTCCAGCAGACACAAATCCCATCAAGCAAAAAATTGAAAAAGACGAAAAAACGCTTCCCAAACCGGGCAGCATTGATTTGAATTTAGAGCGTTGTTCGGCAGTCAACTCGCCGCCTTCATTGGCTGCGATAACTTTCGGGTCAATCAAATCAGACGACGATGCGCGGGGAATCTCGGCAGTTGAATTATTAGACATTCGGCTAAAAGACATTATTTGATACCGCTCAGAAATTATTTTTACTACATTGGTGATTCAATTTTGATGTCCGTGTTGTAGTCATAAAAAGTTATAGTCGTTTTGCTGTGTATCATTTTGCCTGTAGTCAACGGGTCAGCAAAGTCGCCCTCCGTTTCTATTTGATGCTGCAAATTATCCGTTGCCCCAATCCAAACCTTACTTACTATGTCTTTACTCTTATCACCCGGACTCTTTAAAATGTATTGGTACATCAACATCGGCGCACCATCCAGCGTATCGGCTCCGAGATATTTCACTTCTGCCTTATTTGTAAGCTCGTCAATCAGTTTCGGGTCAGCGCGCATCTGCGCTATCAAATCACCCATCCCCATATCGTCCTTTTGCCATAGCGCGTCTCCCGTCTTAACATAAGATACTTTGCCGATATAAATTATCTCCCTCCTGGCAGCAGCTTGACCGGGCATATTCGTTTCCGTGACCGCATGCATCCGATCCGGTGCGACAAACTCAGTTGTCATACTGCTGTTGTAACCGCTGGTGCTAGTGGTCACGCTCCGCATCCGGTATGATTTGGCTTCCAAATTCTTACGCATCGCATTAACCACATCGGCACGCGGGTCGTTGCTGGCTGTAAAAATCGGTGCCGTAGTCGTCGACGATGACGAAGGCGTATTTTCACCATTTTTTGATACTGAACTGCAAGCCGTAACTGTAAGTAAAACTCCATACAGCACAGCGATTTGTAATTTGCCTAGATTGTTCATATGATTTCTTCCTTATCCCAACTACATTTCTAAACTAATTTGACTACTGTATTGAAAAAACATCTGGAAGCATAACGAGTGAATTGACAATGGACGGAAATTATCAATTAAGCAAACTGAAAGTGAAAGAGTAAGCCAAATCAGAGAGTGGCTGCCCACGCGCTCGCCTCTGACAAGTTGTTCAATTCTGCCGTTATTTAACTCGCCTTTCTGTTAGCACTTTGATAAATTCTTCGACGCACTTTTTAATGCCGTCGCCGTATTCTGCCCATTGCTTAGCCAGTATGACGGAATAATCGAAAGCAGTTTTGTCGCCGGTTGTTCTAACCGTTGCAATAACAATGTCAATTTTTGCCTGTTCTTTGAAATTTGTCAGAGTTTGCTCAAGTTCCTCTTTCGTTTTTATGTCAAATATATTTGCGAAGTCATTAACATAACCCTTCTGTGTCGGAAGTAAAAATTCGTCACGTATCGAATAATCGTCAGCAGGCGGAGCGACGCCAGCTATGAACGTCGGTGAGTTTGTCGTAAATGCCGGTGATGACATCTTGCTATCAAAGGTTGAACGAGAATCACAAGCCACAACAGCGATTAAGAAACTGCAAAGTATTGTGATTTGCAACTTGTTTGAAACGTTCATGTATTCTTCTCCATAATCACCTATTCTTTTAACTAATCGCCTATTGTATAGGATAAACATTATAGAAGCATAACGGCTGAGATGAAGTGGGCGGAAACCACCACCAAGCCCATTTAAGTTAAAAAGACAACGCGATAACAAAGTCGCTGTTTCCGCCTCACGTCCATTGAGTTGTTAGACGCGGTTTCATTTTATCAAGTCGCTATTTAACTCTCTTTGCTCGGAGTTCTTGCCCCTCTTGATGGAAAATTAAATGTGTTACGCGCCCCGTCTCATCTTTGACAAAGCTAACTTCGACATCCACATCTTTGCGAAAAAATCTCGTCTCCGATTGGGGATATATCGTGGCTTTTGATTGTCCGGTGGGCTGTTTCAATTCGGTAATCAAATTGCCGTTTTGCGTGCCGATAGTAACAACATATTCTGAAGAAAATTCAAATTGATACTGCCCGACGTAGTCGGCGTAAACCTTCGGGTCAATCTTTGCAATCGTTTTTTCTTTCTGCTGAAAATCGCTCCAGCCGTATTCGCGGGCGATGCTTCGCAGAATCTCGTTTATCAGCGCGTTACCTCTGAGCGAGTTTGTCATAATCACGACGCCTTGCCCCGTTTGATTGTAAGCCGTCAGGTCTGAATTAAACTCCTGAGTGCTGCCTCCGTGACTAAAACGCGCCGTGCGCCCCGCGCCTTCGACGGAAAATCCGAGTCCCCAATCTCCGCTTTGCGCGGTGAGCATTTGATTAATTATGGCGGCGGAAAAAAACTTGTTCGACTGTCCGGCTTGAGCGCGTTGCACTTCGATTACTAAACGGGCGAGGTCGGAAGGTGTAGTCCATAATCCGGCGGCTGCCATTTCGGGAAAAACGCGCCATCTGCCAGTCGGAATTTCTCCGCTCGCGTTGTGTCCGGCGGCTGCCAAAACCGCCAAGTTTTTCGGCAAAGGTTGTTGTTCAAAAGTGCTGTGTCGCATTCTGAGCGGTTCAAAAACAAGTTCGCGCATCAAGTCGGGGAAAGGCTTTTTCTCCACGTCAACGAGAAGCTGTTGAACGATTGTAAATCCGCCGCCGGAATAACTAAACCGATTGCCCGGAATTGCTTCAACTCGGACGGTTGGCGAGTTGGCAGGTTTTACGCCATCTAGCACTTGCACGAGTGTCGGCACTTGTTCGCCCAAAAGATAACCCGTAAAGCTGGGGACGTTCACGCCCGCACTGTGGCTCAACAATCCGCGAAGCGTTACTTTCCTTTCTTTCGTAAATTCATTTTCGGGAATTTTCCACGAAACGAGTTTACGGTTCACGTCTTCGTCAAGGTTAAGTTTGCCCGCTTCGACAAGACGCAGAGCAGCTATCGCCGTGACTGGTTTGCTAATTGAGCCTGCTTGAAAAAGCGTTTCAATCGTCACCGGCTCGCGGCTTCCGGCTTCTCGCAACCCGTATCCACGCGCCCATTCGATTCGCCCGTTGTTGATAAAAGCGATGCTGACGCCGGGTGTTTTGTAAAACTGCATTCGGTCAGTAAGTTTCATCGGCTCGCTTGGCTGTCCTTTGACTACAACCGGAAGCAACAAACCCTCTTCGATTCGTCGGATTCTTTGTTCAACATCCGGTGGAACGTTTTGAAACGAATCAACAAGTGCTGGTTCAGATTTTGCGACTGACAGCGAAGGGGAGTTGTCCGTAGCGCTGAAACTGGAAGCGAGAAGCAACGAAAACAAAAGCAGAAATATGACTACAATTTTCATAATGCCAAGATATTCTGATTCACGCCCCGATTACAATGCGAAGCGCCTAACGGTTGAGATGACGTGGGGCGAAACCGATTACACGCAACTTTAGATTTAAGAAAGGACGTTTTTAAGAGAGTAGCTGTTTCGCCCTCACGTCCATTGAATTGTTAGATAGCGCGATTATTACCACGCCTCAAATTTCATTTAACAAATTGTCCAAGATATTGCTCAGCCTTTGTATGTCTTCTGCCTTAGCAAGTTGTGGACTTTCTTTGTTAAAGGTTTGTCCAAGCTCGCCCATAAAATCAACACAGAATAACGCCGTGTAAAACGAAAGCACACTTCTTTGTTCGTCTGTTACATTCGCGGCATCGCACCAAAAACCGATGTAGTCTAAATCAAAACCTGTATTAAGAAGCGACATCTGAGTAAGGGCGATTGGAAATAAATTATCTCCGAAGCAAACAAAATCTACATCAACAATACCGCTCAATTTCCTATCATTCACGATGACGTTTCTGGTTGTTGTATCGTCAAGAAAACATTTTGGCTTCACTTGAGAAAAATAACCTTCGTATTTGGCAATCTTGTTCATCACTTTATCAACGTGGCGAGAATCAACCGCTCCGATTGCTTCTATTCTTTTTCGGCTTCTATTAAGCGAGTTGTGCAAAATATCAATCCAAGCCTTTTGGAAAGAACCGCTTTCATAACTATTAACGTAACCAAAACCTCTGCCTGGCGGCAATGTGCCTGCGATTTCTTGGATGCGCGATACTTTACCGGCTAAAACTTTCTTCTCATCTTTCGATAGTTGAGGATAAACGAGACCTAAATCTTTCCCCGCCAATCGCTCGATGATTATGTATGGAAAAGGCGATGTTGTGGCTTCTATATCGGCATACAAAACATTCGGCAAAGGAACTCCTTTGGGTTTCAGGAAGTTATACCAACACATTGCACCCGCTAGGAATTCTTTATTCTCAGGTCTGGCAATACGCACCACGAAGCTCTGTTGACTCTCGGTAACGACATCGTAAACGAAATGGCAAGCACCAGTGGCGAACCTCTCAACTTTCAAGACAGACTGATTTACAACTTGCTCTACGATTTGGGTTGCATTTTGCTTGCTAGGCACATTCAGAGTTTCGCTTTCCATAAACTTTTCAAACACTCGAAAGCTATCTAACGGCTGAGATGACGTGGGGCGAAACCGCCAACACGCAAGTTAAAGTTTAACGGACAACATAATAACAAAGTCGCTGTTTCGCCCTCACGTCCATTGAATTGGTAGGTGTTGGATTAAGTTGACTTTGGAAGCCCGCGCTTTCCTACTTGCTCCATTATGTCGCAAAAATAATCCAACTCGCCGGGCATTGTATAAAGGTGCGGCGTAACGCGCACGCCTTTGACTTCGGGCACACGTGCGGGTGTCATCGCTTGGACAAAAATGCCGTGCCTCTGAAGATAGTTAGCCAATTCCCCTGAATCAACGCCTGCCATTTCAAACGTCGCCAGCCCGCAACTCATCTCCGGCGCGAAAGAAGTATAAAAACGCACGTTCGGCAGCTTTTCGATTCGTTTTACCCAATAATTTGTCAGATAGCGAAAACGCTCTTCTTTGCGTTTTGCCCCGATGCCGTTGTGAAAAGCCAATGCTTCGGGAATTGCCAGAGCCATCGCCAAGGAACGAGTGCCAACGTCTTCAAATTTGTAGATTTTGTCTTGATAGCTTTTTTGTCGCGCCTCGACGAAATATGCCGCGGGAAGGAGTTGGTTTACTTTGCCGATTTTGTCCTTGCGAATATAGAGCAAGCCCGTTCCTATCGGTGCTGACAGCCATTTGTGAAGGCTTGTCCCGAAATAATCGCAGCCCAAATCCGACAATTTGTAATCTATGTGAGCGAATGACTGAGCGCCGTCAACGACGACCTCAACGCCTTTCCGGTGCGCCATTTCGCAAATTTCCTTAACGGGAAAAAGCTGTCCGGTGATATTGACTGGATGCGTAACCAAAAGCAGGCGCGTTTTCGTGGTGATATTTCGCTCATACATTTCAACTAATTCGCTCATTGATTTAGGCGGCGTCGGCACGTTGCTGATTTTTTTGACCGTGATTTTATCTCGCCGCGCCCTTTCATCAACCGCGTCATGCATTGACCAATAATCGTGAGTCGTCATTAAAATTTCATCGCCAGAACGCAAAGGAACTCCGAGCAAAACGATTTGAAGAGCTTCGGTCGCATTGCGAACAAGCGCAATTTCTTCCGCGTCGCATCCGAAACTACGCGCCAAAGCTGTCCGCACGGCGGATAATGCCGGCAAAAAATCTTCCCAAACTATATAGCCGGGCACATTTTGTTGCTCCCAAGTGTAGCGAATCATCGCTTCGGTAACGTTTTTCGGGCTTGGACTAATATTCCCGTTATCGAGATTGATGATGCTGCGCTTGACGCTAAACGCATTTTGCACTTCGCGCCAGAGCGTTTCGTCACGAGCGGCTTCTTGCGGCGAAAGCAGGGCGGTTCTCTTTGTTGCCGCTTGAATTTTCTCAAGAACGACGCTACCGAAAAGCGAAGTTCCGGCTATCGCGCCGCTTATAGCTTCAAGGAAATTTCGTCTGTGCATTACATCTCCTATTCGGATTCAAAAAGACACCTAACGGTTGAGATGACGTGGGGCGAAACCGCCAGAAAGCCCGTTTGAGTTCAACGGACAACGCGATAACAAAGTCACTGTTTCGCCCTCACGTCCATTGAATTGTTCGACTGCGCATTGTCAGTAATGACTTCCCAAATCTGATACGCGCTTCAAATGTAATTCCTACTTACTGCAAAATGGATAAATATTCTTTCCAAACACCGACATTTTCGGAATACTTTTTCGCCAGAACGATGACGATTTGCCTAAGATGAGTTAAATCGTGAACAACCCAAGTTGAGAGAAGTTGTTCGAGATTTACCTCGCCTAATTCGGGATGAATTCCTTTCAGTTTTAATTGTTCTTCGGTGAGGCTCATCTGTTGAAGTTTTTCAAGATTTTCCTTTCTTAACCCAGCAAAAGTTTCAAGCAATTCGCTCAAAGATTTTCCCTCCGATTTTTCAAATTGCGCGAAGCGGTCAAACGGCAGGAATGTCCGATTTTCGCCCTGAGCGAGAATCATTTCAGCTCGCGGAATCCAGTCTGTTTCCTCGCCGTGTATAAAATGCCCAACGATGTCAAACGGATTCCAGTTTTCCGAATCTTCTTTTTCTGTCCAATCATCGGAAAGATTTCCGAGCAATAAATTTAAGGCTTCGGGCGTTTGACGCAAAATTTCGATGGCTTGTTCGATTTGAAATTTCATCGTTTAATCTCCAAGCAAGTATAACAAACAATCGAAGCTGTCGAACGGTTGAGATGACGTGGGGCGAAACTGCCACCACACAAGCTAAGGAACACCAGACACCGTTGTTAACAAAATAGCTGTTTCGCCCTCACGTCCATTGAATTGTTATGCCTCCGTTCGATTTAACTGATATTTCTTTTCCTCCGCGCCTTCAAATTCAACGAGTCCTTTATATTTCAGTCCTATCTTTTCAAGCACACGAAAAGAAGTGCTGTTTTCCGGGTGTGCGAAGGCAACTATTTTTGCCGCCTGCAACTTTCCAAATCCATAACTTAGACACGCCTGCGCCGCTTCCGTCGCGTAACCTTTGCCCCAAACTTGAGGAACAAAATGATAAGCAAGTTCCAAGCCGTCTTCAAACGAGTGAAAACCGCAACAGCCAATAACTTTACCGCTAGACTTTTCAACCGCAGCCCACAGACAAACTCCTTGTTTATCTTGGGCGGCAATGGCATTTTCTAAAGCTCGTCGAGCAGCTTCAATATTTTCAAAAGGCTTTCCGACAAACTGCATGACT
>MWVZ01000025.1_pt1 | contig 15016 bp, 9 predicted proteins | sample 1047221 | NCBI WGS metagenome assembly MWVZ01 (sample SAMN06349980, study PRJNA376086) | soil metagenome | isolation source: MS6-5 sample Antarctic (ecotone) soil | place: Antarctica | collected 2015-01-13
CCTGTATGTGGTATATGTGGACCGCGACAGAGATCTGTAAATTTTCCCTGCGTATAAAATGTAATTTCTCCATCCTCCAAACCCTGCAAAAGATCAAGTTTGTACTCATCACCTTTTTCAGAAAAATATTGAATGGCTTCTGCTTTTGGAACTGCTTTCCTGGTGTAGGTATTATTTTGTTTTGCCAGCTCAGCCATTTTTACTTCCAGCTTGCGAAGGTCTTCTTCTGTTATGGATTGATCACCCAAATCAACATCGTAATAAAAACCATTATCAACCGGCGGTCCTACCCAAAATTTTACTCCCGGAAACATAGTTTCAATAGCTTCTGCCATGAGGTGTGCAGAGGAATGCCAGAATGTATTTTTACCTCCTGTATCATCCCAGGTTAATAATTTAAGATGTGCATCGTGTTCAATAGGTCGTGTAGCATCTGTAATATTTCCTTCTACATCTGCAGCTAAAATTTTTCTTGCCAATCCCTCTGAAATTGATTTAGCAATATCCAGTGCTGATATACCTTTTGAAAATTGTCGTACTGCACCATCAGGCAGTGTTATATTAATATATTCGCTCATAAAGAGCCGCAAAATTAACAACTCTTTGCCACAGTAAGAGATACCTGAGCATAGTTAATAATTAATTTCACGTTCAATGAAGTTGCTTGTTGTAAAACTCCTTACTCTTTTATTGTGTTTTTCCTTTACTGCATCAGCTCAGAATGTAACAGGTATCTGGCGCGGTCATTTTGTTACAGAAGGCCCAAGTCCGGATCAATATAAATTTGAACTACAGATTGAGCAAAACAACAACAATTCCGTATCGGGTGTTTCATATTCGTATTTAGATTCCAGGTTTTATGGTAAAGCAACTTTAACCGGTAGTTATAGCAGGGCATCAAAAACTGCATTGGTTCAGGAAATCAGAACAATAGAATTAAGAATGGCTGGTGGTTCTGTTGCCTGCATCATGAAGTGCAGGCTCAAATACACAAAATCAGGAAATGTAGAATTACTGGAAGGAACTTATACAAGTTCATACGAAAAATCTTATCCTTTACTTGAAATAGAAACCGGTGGTAATTGTGGAGGCGGAAAAGTTTATTTAAAAAAAGTAACTACTTCTGATTTTTATGTAGAACCTTTTTTACGTGAAAAACCAATTGCCCGTACAAAGCCTGTTCAGAAATCACCCACAACAAGTACAAATAAACCGGCAACTAACAGTACCGTCACTAAACCACCGGTGCAAAACAAACCAGTTCAAAAACCACCGGTAGCAAAAACGACAACACCACAGGTACAAAAGCCTTCAAATGAACAAGTGCAAAAACTGCCCTCAAAAGAAGAAGTAAAAACGACGATAAAACCTAATCTAATACAAATACCGGCTGTTACAAGGTCCAGGCATAATGAGCTGGTGCGAACATTAACTGTAAATAATGAGGAGATCATCATAAAAGTTTATGATAATGGAGAAATAGATGATGACACTATCTCGGTTTATATGGATAATAAACTTCTGTTAGCAAATCAACGCTTATCTGCATCACCAATAACCTTTACAATAAAGATGAATGAAGAATATAGTGAGCACGTAATAGTAATGGTTGCAGAAAATATGGGAAGGATTCCACCTAACACATCATTGATGCTTATTTATGATGGAGATAAAAGATATGAAGTTCGCATAACAACAACAGAGCAAAAAAACGCTATGATCCGCTTTCGCTATCAAAAGCCAAAGTAGCATAACCATTCATATAAATTTTCAATTTATTATATCAATTCCTGTTATTTTTCCTTTGTGAAAAAACTGCTGCTTATACTGTTTATTTGGTTGCTGCAAGGTACAAATGCTGGTGCCCAGGATTTAAATGGTATCTGGAAAGGAACCTTGACTCAGCAGGCAGGTGGTTGTTTTTCTGTTTACTACATCGAATTACAAATAAATCTTTCAGGTGATGATGTGGAAGGAGCTACTTATCATTATTCAAACATCAGCAATTATGTAAAAAAAAGGTATAAAGGCACCTATAACACCCATTCCAGGAAGCTTTCATTGCAGGAAGGTCCTGTACAAACTTTCAGGATACCGGCTGATTGTACACCTTGCATTAAATTTTATGAGTTGTGGTACAGCCGCAATGGTGAAAAAGAAATATTAAATGGAAGCTGGAATGGTAAGGTTATGAATACTGCTTATGATTGCCAGCCGGGACAATTGGTTTTAACAAGAGTAAAAGAATCAGCATTTAAGGAAATTCAGGAAGTAGAAGTGGATACCGGTATGTTGCGATTGGATTTTTATGATAACGGCGAAATTGATGGTGACAGTATATCAGTATTTGTAAATAATAAATTGGTTCTTTCCAACCAGCGGCTCGATACGAAACCCATTACAGTTTATGTAAAAATAGACCTGGAAAACACTTTTCAGGAAGTAGAAATGGTAGCTGAAAACCTTGGTTCTATACCTCCCAATACAGCTTTACTTATTGTTACTGCCGGTGATAAACGTTATCGGTTATACCTTACTTCAACAGAAGAAAAAAGCGCCAAGGTTCGGTTTATATACGATCCTTTTATTAAGAAACCGAAACCTTAAATTAATTTCTTGGTTTTGGTAATTCTTTACGTGGCAGTTTTTCATCACGCATAGCCGTATTGTAAACAAATGATGCAACTATAACAGAAGCTTGTTTTAAATCTTCCGGAATCAGGTGATCATAACTATCCATATTTGTATGGTGAGTTCTTGTGCTGTATTCTATTGGATCTTGTATAAACTGAAAACCCGGAATGCCAACAGCATCAAAAGACAAATGATCTGTACCACCGGTGTTGGAGATTGTTACTGTTGTTGCATCCAAATCTTTAAAAGGTTCCAGCCATTTTGAAAATATAGGAGAAACACCGGAATTGCCCTGCAAATAAACGCCTCTTATTCTGCCGGTACCATTATCTAAATTATAATAAGCAGAAATCTTTTCGTGAGCCGGTTTTAATTCCATTGTTACCGGGTCGCCAATATGGTTTTTTACATAATTGCGTGAACCATGTAAGCCCTGTTCCTCACCACCCCAAAGAGCAATTCGGATAGTGCGACGTGGTTTTATATTTAAAGCTTGTAAAATGCGAACAGCCTCCATCATTACGGCACATCCTGATGCATTATCAGAGGCACCGGTTGATCCATGCCAGGAATCAAGATGGGCACCCAGCATTACAACTTCATTTTTTAATACAGGATCAGTACCCGGTATTTCTGCAATTACATTATAACCCTTGAGATCAGCAGTAAAAAATCTTGTTTTTACATCAGCCTCTAATTCTACTTTAATTCCTGCATTAATTAATCTTTGCAGTTTTAAATATTCATCGCTTGATATTACCACACTTGCAGGTGCTTCAGGCGCATCTTTTTGATATTGTCCACCGCTGCTAACAAACAAGGTTCCGTTATTTCCTCTTGCATTCATGCTTAAAATAAGAGCTGGTTTTTCTTTTAGCATCATTGCATTCAATGTTCGGTTAAAAGCCTGCATTGCCATCCATTCCGGAGACTGATTACCTCTTCCTCCCCTTGCCATATTTTCCTGCGGAACAGCTGCAGTCATTTTTTCTAATGTGGTATCTTCAAAACGTCTTCCATCTGCCTTGAATGAAGGCTTTAATGTATCTGCATTCCATGTCATTACTATTTTATTATTCAGCTTTCCTTCATATTGCTTCAATCCTGCTGAATCTTTTGCTGTAATTAAGATCACTTCACCCTTCATTGTACTATTACCGGGTGTTCCTTTGGTCCATGCTTTTGGAATAGCAATAAATGGCTGATAATAAGGTTTTGTCATGGCAACATAAGATCGCTCCTGCTGCCATCCTTTTCCAAACTCACCCCATGGTTCTACCACTGCATTTGAAAGACCCAATGCTGTTAATTTATTTTTAGCCCAGTTAGCAGCATTTAAATAACCCGGTGATGCAGTTAACCGTGGTCCTGAAACATCTGTCAGGTAAAAAGCAATTTCCATCACTTTTGAATTCTGCATTCCTTCCTGTCTTATTTTATTTACTATATTAAGATCGGGAGCATCATTTTGTGAGTAAGTTAGAACAGCTAAAAATAATACAGGAAACAGAATGGCAATTTTTCTCATTGAGTATGATTTAATGCGAGAAGATAAAATAAATTTTATAAACCGGTTTTATTTAAAACTTAAAGTTCCATGTTACAGATGGTAAGATTGGAAAAAGAGAAACCTGCCTGGCTTCTACTTTTAGTGTGGCATCAAAAGGATTACCTGTTTGATCAAAATAAATAAAATAAGGATTTAGCCTGCTGTACACATTGTAGATGCTGAACACCCAATGACTTTTTATTTTCCTTTGTTTTTTTGGTATTGGATTATAAGTAGCAGAAAGGTCTAACCTGTGATAGGACGGCAGTCTGTATTGATTGATCCGGCTAAACTCCTGCGTTAGTACTCCATTTATAAAATAAAATCTCTCAGGTAAAGATGTTGCACTGCCGGTTCCATAAACAAACACGGCACCCAACCTCCATTTTTTATTAATCTCATAACTTCCGGCAACAGACACATCATGTCGCCTGTCGTATTTAGCAGGAAATTTTTCTCCACTGTTCAAAGCATCAAATTTTCGCCATGTCCACGATAATGTATAACCAATCCACCCGGTAAAAGTTCCTCTTGTTTTATTAATAAAAAATTCAGAACCGTAGCTCCATCCTTTTCCAAATACAAAATCATTTTCAGGATCGGTCAAACCCGGTGTATACCCTTCCCTGTATTCTATTTGATTTTGCATGTCTTTATAATAAAGTTCAACCGATGTTTCCAATGCATTATCCAAAAAATTTTTAAATATGCCGGCAGCATATAACCAGCTTGTTTGTGGTTTTACCCTGTATGTGCTGGGCACCCACAGATCTGTAGGCAGTGTAGTACCGGCATTACTTACGAGGTGAATGAATTGCAGGTTCCTTGTTATTGATGCTTTTAAAGAAGTAGATTCAGCAACTGCATACCTTATTGTAGCCCTGGGTTCTAAGCCATGGTAATTTTTTATTTTTTGAAAGCTTGTATAAATGGTGCTGTCAATTTTATTTTGATCTGCATCTCTTTCATATAACCTATAAGGTCCAACCTGGGTAAAGCCACTCCAGCGAACACCAAAATTTAATTTTATTTTTTCTGAAACATCCCAATCGTCCTGTATGTATAAAGCTTTTTCAAAAGCATATTTAGTGTCTTCGTTACTTGGAGAAAATACAACGGAATCCTGCTGACCGGTTACAACATTAGGAATGAATTTATGATAAGTAACCAGAGCGCCAAACTTCATTACATGTTTTGAAGCAGGATAAAAATCAAAATCAATTTTCATATTATTATCCCTGATGCCGGAAGCAAGTGAAATCTGGAAATTCTGTTGTTCTGCTCCAAACTTAAACTTGTAATCATTAAAAACAAGTGTTGTATTTGCAAACAATTTTGGATTAAAAACGTGATTCCACCTTAAAGTAGCCGTTGAATTTCCCCAGGGAATATTTGCTTTAAAAGATCGTTTTGCATTATTGAAAGTAAAAACATCCCTGCCGAAATAGCCACTTAAAAAAACCCTGTCTTTCTCAGAGAATCTGTAGTTTATTTTAGCATTCAGGTCGTAGAAATAATAACCGGAGCCATAAAAATCACTTTCTTTATTTATAAAAGGTTTAGCCAAAGCATCTACATAGGTCCTGCGACCGGAGATCATAAAAGACGCTTTGTTTTTTACAATAGGTCCTTGTAATGATAATCTTGATGCTATTAGTCCAATACCCCCTTCGACGGTAAATTCATTCATATTTCCATCCTTCATGGCTATATCCAATACAGATGATAACCTGCCGCCATATTGCGCCGGCATACCACCTTTGATAAGAGAAGTGTTTTTTATTGCATCTGAATTAAAGATGGAAAAGAAACCAAATAGATGACCTGTATTGTAAACAACCGCATCATCCAACATGATCAGGTTTTGGTCAGGACCTCCTCCCCTCACATAAAACCCTGCATTACCTTCGCCTGCACTTTGAACACCTGGCAGCAATTGAATGGTTTTTAAAATATCAACTTCCCCTAAAAAAGCAGGAATGTTTCTTATTTGGGTTATAGTTAAATCAATTTTTCCCATTTGCGCATTACGTACATTGGCATCACGCCTTCTGCTATACACCACCACTTCATCCAATGCAGCTGCTCTTGAATTCATTAAAAAATCAAGCTGCAAATTTTCAGATAAACTAACTTTTTGTGAGCTGGTGAAATAATCAACATGTGAAACAGAAATATCATATTCACCTCCCTCTAATGTAACAGAATAAAAACCATATTGATTGGTAAGAATGGTGCGTGAAGTCTGGGAAACTGTAACGGTTGCTTCAATGATGGTTTCACCGGAAGCGCTGTCTTTCACATACCCATTTATCGTAAACTTTTGTTGGGAAAATGAACAAAAACAGGTACAGATCATTAAAATGAAAAGACAAAACCTCATGCACTAAAATTATTTTGTATACCCCAGGCTGTCCTTTGTTTCACCACATTCCAGCATACCACTTTTATATTTAGGATGATTTAAACCCAAATATGGATTGCGTATATCAGATGTTTTACTTAACCAATTTCCATCTTCAGTATCATTAAAAGCCATAGGACAATTTTGCATATAGATGGTACCTGCATCATATTGAACGCTGCGCAAAAGATCGTATAGATTTTGAGAGAAAGTATGAAAAGTTCTTCTTTTTTCTGTCATATCTGCGGATGAAGCAATCTGCTCTGCATTTCTTTTTAATTTATTTTTATAATCATTTGCAGTTTCAAAAACAGCAGTTTCAGTTTTTACGTCTTCAAGGTTTAGGCTGTCAATGTTGTTTGCTAAAGCAGTTGCATTTGAATTTATTGCAGCTTCATCCCAATTTACAAAAGCATCGGATAAGGAATAATACTGATTTAATACTTTATTAAAAGTTGTATTGAATGCTTCGCTATGCTTACTTACTGCCGGTGTTATACTTGCCGCAAGTTCATTTTTTGGTTTTTTCCTTGTTTCCCATATATACCAGCTTATTACACCAATGAGAGCAAGAGCAACCAAAAGAAATATTTTTTTCATGCGGTGGTATTTTTTACAAATTTACAAACTAAGGCTATAAACAAGGCTAACCAATTAAATTGATATTTAACCTCTCAGCTAAAGTTGTTGAATTATTTTTGCACCTCAATTATCATAATTATGCTTGCAGGATTGCAAAATGTGACCTTTGAATTTGGAGCACGAACAATAGTAAGTGAGGCTACCTGGCATATTCATCCTAATGAAAGAATCGGGTTGATTGGCTACAACGGTACCGGAAAATCTACGCTGTTAAAGGTGCTGGCAGGCGAAATGCTTCCATCTAAAGGTTCTGTTGAAAGAGGAAGATTTACAACTATTGGGTATTTACACCAGGATCTTTTAAGCTTTGATACAAATGAATCCATCCTGCAGGTGGCAATGCATGCATTTGATAAAGCCATGCTCATAGAAAAGCAATTGAATGAATTAATAGAAAAACTTGCTAAACAGGAAACAGAAGAACTTTTATTGCAATACAGTGAAAAGCTTCATGATTTTGAAGAGGCAGGTGGTTATAATATTCAACACCAGACAGAAGAAGTGTTGCAGGGACTTGGATTCAGCAATCAGGATCTGCAAAGGCCTTACAGAGAATTTAGTGGTGGCTGGCGAATGAGAGTGTTATTAGCAAAAATGATTTTACAACAACCCGATCTTCTTTTGCTGGACGAACCTACAAACCACCTTGATCTTCCTTCTATTGAATGGCTTGAAAAATACCTGCAACATTATAAAGGTGCTGTAGTAATTGTAAGTCACGATAAATACTTCTTGAACCGCATGGTGACCAAGATAGTGGAGCTTTACCAGAGAGAGTTGCATATATACAACGGCAATTATGACTTTTATGAAACAGAAAAAGAACAGCGTATAGAACTGCAGCAACGTGCATTTGAAAACCAGCAGGATTATATAAGGCAACAGGAAAGGTTTATTGAAAGATTTAAGGCAAAAGCTTCTAAAGCAGCACAGGCACAAAGTGCATTAAAACGTTTAAATAAGCTGGATAGAATTGAAGATGTAGAACTTGAAAGACCTAATATTCGAATCAACTTTAGTATAGATAAAACACGGTGTATACCCTTCCCTGTATTCTATTTGATTTTGCATGTCCTTATAATAAAATTCTACTGATGTTTCCAATGCATTATCTAAAAAATTTTTAAATATGCCGGCAGCATATAACCAGCTTGTTTGTGGTTTTACCCTGTATGTGCTGGGCACCCACAGATCTGTTGGCAGTGTAGTACCGGCATTACTTACAAGGTGAATGAATTGCAGGTTCCTTGTTATTGATGCTTTTAAAGAAGTAAATTCAGCAACTGCATACCTTATTGTAGCCCTCGGTTCTAAGCCATGGTAATTTTTTATTTTTTGAAAGCTTGAATAAATGGTGCTGTCAATTTTGTTTTGATCTGCATCTCTCTCATACAACCTGTAAGGTCCTACTTGTGTAAACCCACTCCAGCGTAATCCAAAATTCAATTTTATTTTTTGGGAAACATCCCAATCATCCTGTATGTATAAAGCTTTTTCAAAAGCATATTTAGTGTCTTCGTTACTTGGAGAAAATACAACGGAGTCCTGCTGACCGGATACAACATTAGGAATGAATTTATGATAAGTAACCAGGGCGCCAAACTTCATTACATGTTTTGAAGCAGGATAAAAATCAAAATCAATCTTCATATTATTATCCCTGATGCCGGAAGCAAGTGAGATCTGAAAAGTCTGTTGTTCTGCTCCAAACTTAAAGTTGTAATCATTAAAAACAAGTGTTGTATTTGCAAACAATTTTGGATTAAAAACGTGATTCCACCTTAAAGAAGCCGTTGAATTTCCCCAGGGAATATTTGCTTTAAAAGATCGTTTTGCATTATTGAAAGTAAAAACATCCCTGCCGAAATAGCCACTTAAAAAAACCCTGTCTTTCTCAGAGAATCTGTAGTTTATTTTAGCATTCAGGTCGTAGAAATAATAACCGGAGCCATAAAAATCACTTTCTTTATTTATAAAAGGTTTAGCCAAAGCATCTACATAGGTCCTGCGACCGGAGATCATAAAAGACGCTTTGTTTTTTACAATAGGTCCTTGTAATGATAATCTTGATGCTATTAGTCCAATACCCCCTTCGACGGTAAATTCATTCATATTTCCATCCTTCATGGCTATATCCAATACAGATGATAACCTGCCGCCATATTGCGCCGGCATACCACCTTTGATAAGAGAAGTGTTTTTTATTGCATCTGAATTAAAGATGGAAAAGAAACCAAATAGATGACCTGTATTGTAAACAACCGCATCATCCAACATGATCAGGTTTTGGTCAGGACCTCCTCCCCTCACATAAAACCCTGCATTACCTTCGCCTGCACTTTGAACACCTGGCAGCAATTGAATGGTTTTTAAAATATCAACTTCCCCTAAAAAAGCAGGAATGTTTCTTATTTGGGTTATAGTTAAATCAATTTTTCCCATTTGCGCATTACGTACATTGGCATCACGCCTTCTGCTATACACCACCACTTCATCCAATGCAGCTGCTCTTGAATTCATTAAAAAATCAAGCTGCAAATTTTCAGATAAACTAACTTTTTGTGAGCTGGTGAAATAATCAACATGTGAAACAGAAATATCATATTCACCTCCCTCTAATGTAACAGAATAAAAACCATATTGATTGGTAAGAATGGTGCGTGAAGTCTGGGAAACTGTAACGGTTGCTTCAATGATGGTTTCACCGGAAGCGCTGTCTTTCACATACCCATTTATCGTAAACTTTTGTTGGGAAAATGAACAAAAACAGGTACAGATCATTAAAATGAAAAGACAAAACCTCATGCACTAAAATTATTTTGTATACCCCAGGCTGTCCTTTGTTTCACCACATTCCAGCATACCACTTTTATATTTAGGATGATTTAAACCCAAATATGGATTGCGTATATCAGATGTTTTACTTAACCAATTTCCATCTTCAGTATCATTAAAAGCCATAGGACAATTTTGCATATAGATGGTACCTGCATCATATTGAACGCTGCGCAAAAGATCGTATAGATTTTGAGAGAAAGTATGAAAAGTTCTTCTTTTTTCTGTCATATCTGCGGATGAAGCAATCTGCTCTGCATTTCTTTTTAATTTATTTTTATAATCATTTGCAGTTTCAAAAACAGCAGTTTCAGTTTTTACGTCTTCAAGGTTTAGGCTGTCAATGTTGTTTGCTAAAGCAGTTGCATTTGAATTTATTGCAGCTTCATCCCAATTTACAAAAGCATCGGATAAGGAATAATACTGATTTAATACTTTATTAAAAGTTGTATTGAATGCTTCGCTATGCTTACTTACTGCCGGTGTTATACTTGCCGCAAGTTCATTTTTTGGTTTTTTCCTTGTTTCCCATATATACCAGCTTATTACACCAATGAGAGCAAGAGCAACCAAAAGAAATATTTTTTTCATGCGGTGGTATTTTTTACAAATTTACAAACTAAGGCTATAAACAAGGCTAACCAATTAAATTGATATTTAACCTCTCAGCTAAAGTTGTTGAATTATTTTTGCACCTCAATTATCATAATTATGCTTGCAGGATTGCAAAATGTGACCTTTGAATTTGGAGCACGAACAATAGTAAGTGAGGCTACCTGGCATATTCATCCTAATGAAAGAATCGGGTTGATTGGCTACAACGGTACCGGAAAATCTACGCTGTTAAAGGTGCTGGCAGGCGAAATGCTTCCATCTAAAGGTTCTGTTGAAAGAGGAAGATTTACAACTATTGGGTATTTACACCAGGATCTTTTAAGCTTTGATACAAATGAATCCATCCTGCAGGTGGCAATGCATGCATTTGATAAAGCCATGCTCATAGAAAAGCAATTGAATGAATTAATAGAAAAACTTGCTAAACAGGAAACAGAAGAACTTTTATTGCAATACAGTGAAAAGCTTCATGATTTTGAAGAGGCAGGTGGTTATAATATTCAACACCAGACAGAAGAAGTGTTGCAGGGACTTGGATTCAGCAATCAGGATCTGCAAAGGCCTTACAGAGAATTTAGTGGTGGCTGGCGAATGAGAGTGTTATTAGCAAAAATGATTTTACAACAACCCGATCTTCTTTTGCTGGACGAACCTACAAACCACCTTGATCTTCCTTCTATTGAATGGCTTGAAAAATACCTGCAACATTATAAAGGTGCTGTAGTAATTGTAAGTCACGATAAATACTTCTTGAACCGCATGGTGACCAAGATAGTGGAGCTTTACCAGAGAGAGTTGCATATATACAACGGCAATTATGACTTTTATGAAACAGAAAAAGAACAGCGTATAGAACTGCAGCAACGTGCATTTGAAAACCAGCAGGATTATATAAGGCAACAGGAAAGGTTTATTGAAAGATTTAAGGCAAAAGCTTCTAAAGCAGCACAGGCACAAAGTGCATTAAAACGTTTAAATAAGCTGGATAGAATTGAAGATGTAGAACTTGAAAGACCTAATATTCGAATCAACTTTAGTGTAGATAAAACGCCGGGTAGAGTGTTAACAGAATTGAAACATGTAACCAAAAAATTTGGTGATGTAACCATATTGGAAAATGCATCTGCAGAAATTGACCGCGGTGATAAAATTGCTTTGATTGGAGCAAATGGAAAAGGAAAGTCTACCTTATTGCGCATTATTGCAGGCACTGAACCAATAGAAGGTGACCGCAAGTGGGGGCATAATGTGGATGAAGCATTTTATGCACAGCACCAGCTGGAAGCATTAAATACAAACAACACTATACTGGAAGAAATGAAAGAAGCCGGTGCACAAAAAACGGAACTTGAATTAAGAAGCCTGCTCGGTTGTTTTTTATTTAGCGGCGATGATGCAGATAAAAAGATTAAAATATTGAGTGGCGGAGAAAAAGCAAGAGTTGCTTTGGCAAAAACAATAACCAGCAAAGCCAATTTTTTATTATTGGATGAACCTACAAACCACCTTGACATACATTCAAATGAATTATTAATAGATGCGTTGAACAGGTACCAGGGCAGTTTTATGCTGGTAAGCCATGACCGGTATTTTATAGCTAAAACAGCCAATAAAATTTGGGAAATAGATGATCATAAGATCAGGGAATTTAAAGGTGGTTATGAGGAATATGTAGAGTGGAAAGAAAGAAAAGAAAAAGAATCAAGAGATAAGAATCAAGGTACAAGAGACAAGGATCAAGAATCAAGGAACAAGGAACAAGGTACAAAAGACAAGGATCAAGAGCCAAGAAACAAGGAACAAGGTACAAGAGACAAGGTGCGAGGCACAAGAGACAAGAATCAAGAATCAAGGAACAAGGAGCAAGGATCAAATAACAAGAAGGAGGATTTAGTCAATGATAAACCGGTTCATTCCCCTATCAATAAAGAGGCACAAAAGGAACTTCAAAAGCAACAAAAAGTTTTTCAGCAATTAGAAAAGCAGGTAAACGAACTTACTCAAATGAAAAATAAGCTTGAAGCTGATTTAGCCTCCCCGGATATATATGTAAAACCGGAAGTGTTTACAAAAACAGAAGCTGACTATAAAGAGGTTATGCAAAAATTAAAAATTACTACTGCTCAATATGAAGATGTATTTGAAAAAATTATGAGCTTTGAATAATACAAGAACAATGTTTTAATTACGCACATTCATTAAATCATCTATAGCTGGTATAAGAGTTGCTACGTATACTGTAATATATTAAAAATCAATTGCAGTTTATGAAAAATTTTTTTGTAAAAATTAATCTAATAGCTTTATTAGTAGCAGGTTTAACTTTACAATCCTGTAAAACAAAAGATTCAGACATTCAAAGCTCTTACCAGAAGGAAATCAGTAATGATGCTCAACTCAGTAGCATTTCTGCCACAGTTAATGATGGTGTTATAACACTTACGGGTCAATGTCCCGACCAGGCATGTCGCACCAATGCTGAAGAAAAGGCAAGAAAAACAAAAGGTGTCAAATCTGTAGTAAACAATATTTCTGTTGGTAGCCCTGCTCCCGTTGTAATAGAGGATGATGCCACCTTACGGACCTCGGTAAATAATGTTGTAAGAAATTTTTCGGGTGTTAATGCTGATGTAAACGGCGGTATTGTGACACTACGCGGCAATATTGCACGCGACGACCTTCAAAGACTAATGCCACAGCTTCATGCATTAAATCCAAAAAACATCGATAATCAATTAACTGTAAATTAATAAATATGTTACTACAGAATAAATATCAGTCACTGATACATAAAGCCCAAACTGCAGGGACGCAAAACTTGCAAGTACGTGAACAGAATAATGTTTTATATATTGATGGACAAGTGCCATCTGAGGATGTAAAAAAACAATTGTGGGATGAGTATAACAGGATAGATCCTGACTACCGTGCAGGAGACCTGGTTTTAAATGTAGATGTTGTGGAAGGTGCCAGCCAGGAATATACTGTTGTAGCCGGTGATAGTCTTAGTAAAATTGGTCAGAAATATGGTGTGAAATGGCAGGAAATTTATGAAGTAAACAAAGACCAGATCAAAAATCCTGACCTTATTCATCCGGGATGGAAATTAAAAATTCCGGCTAAGAAATAACATCATTCATTTTAATAAAATCTGTTACCAGGTAAGAGATTAATTTACCGGTAAGATCACTTGTTTTACCCGTAGATAAACGTGTGGCACCTTCACAAATGTGTACATAAGCCGTTTTTGTGTGTGCCGCACATAAATTTAAATATTGCCTCGCATGCAGGGAAGTAATGCCTGAAGGTGTGCATGCACTGCTTAAAATATTTTCAATACCATCAAGATCGAGTTCTATGCCACAGTAATTATCGTCAGTGAATCTAATGGCATGGGATACAGCCTGCCTGAAGTTTCTTTTTTCATGAATGAAAATATCTTCAAAGGTTATAAAATCTATGAAAGGGTTATTTACAATATCCATCCACACATTTTGAGGCAGGTAATTTTCATGTATGCCTATAACACAATACTTCTGTAAAAATCCATCTTCTTCTGCATAACGAAAGCTGTTACCGCTATGTCTTCCTTCATTGGGTCTATAGTCTGTATGTGCATCGAGGTTTATACAATTGATCTGCGGAATGGGAATTTTTTGTAACTGGTGAAAAGCTTTTGCAGAACCTTTAAGCAATGGATAAGCATTGTTATGACCACCACCAATTGCAATTGGAATTTTGCCCTGCATCACTATCTGCTTTGTAAGTTTTTCCACTTCATCGTCAATGGCATTAACTGCATGACGGTAAGCCTGAAGTTTCTCCTCATCATCATAGGCATTTTTATCAATCAAAAATTGTATGTCACCAAAATCAAAATGCCCAATGACAGCTACATCTTCTCCTGTAAAAAAATCATTGCTTTGTACATTAAGAAAAGACTGCAGAAATGAGATCCAGGCTGTGCTTGATCCACCCACTCCCCCATTAGCCAGTACACCAATATCTTCAGGGATACCAAAAACAACATATTTGGACACCAGGTTTTGAATGGAATCACTTAACTCATCTGCATCATTTAATACTTGTACTCTTTCGCCAATTTTAGTTTCAAATCGTCTGATTTTTGTTAATGATAAAATATCCTGTTTATCATAAATTTTAAAATGCAGCGTATTCATTGTTATTATTTATACTGCGTATAAAGGTATAGGTTAGTAAACTATCAATACCTAATAAAAAAACTACATTTAATTATTAAACTTGTAAAAGCTCCAGCCATCTGTGAAAAAATCAATTTCTTTGCGGTGGATTTAGATCTGACTCTGATATACTAC
>MWVZ01000027.1_pt1 | contig 14955 bp, 15 predicted proteins | sample 1047221 | NCBI WGS metagenome assembly MWVZ01 (sample SAMN06349980, study PRJNA376086) | soil metagenome | isolation source: MS6-5 sample Antarctic (ecotone) soil | place: Antarctica | collected 2015-01-13
AATTGCCTTTCAATAAACAGTGCGGGTGAAAAAACTACGGGTTACAGTCTGGAAGAGTTGAAGAAAATGAATATCGTTCAACTCATCGTTCCGGAGCACCTCGAACTGGCAAGGCAAATGATTGAACGCAAGTCTCACGACAACGCGCCGACTATTTATGAATTGGATATAACTACAAAAGACGGTCGCCGCCGGACGCTTGAAATAAATACGAGAATTTCGTCAATCGAGGGAGAACCCTTAGCGATTGAAGGCGTTGCCCGCGATATTACCGAGCGCAAACGTGCGGAAGAGCATTTGCGCGAATCGGAAGCGCATTTGTCCGCCATCTTCGAGAAAGCGGAAGTCGGCATTTCAGAAATTACAACCGACGGGCGTTTCTCTCGCGTCAACGACGAATTGTGCCGCATCCTCGGTCGCCGGCGCGAAGAGATTCTGACGTTGAGCGTCGCCGATGTCACACACGCCGAGGATTTATGGCAGTCTTTGGCAGCTTTGCAAGGTCTGCTCGAAACAAGGGAGCCGGTTTCGTTCGACAAGCGATATGTTCAGGCTGACGGGACACATGTTTGGGCAAACAGCACGCTCTCCCTGCTCGCCGGCAGCGACAATCAGCTGCGCACGATTCTGGCGATTACGACTGATTTGACCGCACGCCGCAAAGTTGAAGAAGCGTTGCGCGAATCTGAAAGACGCCTGCGTTTAGCAACCGAAGCGGCACGAATGCATTCGTGGGAAATTAATTTGACCACTCAAGAAGTCAAATACTCGGAAAATGCCGTTGCTGTGTTTAACTCGGATTTATTGCCGAAAAATTTCGGAGAAGTAACAGAAATTGTTCATCCGGAGGACCGAGAACAGTCATTGCGAGAGTTTGAACGCGCTATTAACGGAACCGGCACTTTTACACATCAATATCGCGTCGTCAATTCGGCGAAGAAAACAATCTGGCTTGAATCACATGCCGTAACCGTTCGCGACGCCCAAGGCAATCCAGTTAGTTTTATCGGCATTACGCAAAACATCAACGAACGTAAACAGATGGAAGAAATCCGGCATACTTGGGCTGAACGGCTCGAAGCGGCACGCGAAGGCGAGCGCCGCCGCCTCTCTCTCCAACTGCATGATGATGTGGTCCAGCAGTTGGCGGTCGCCTCCATTAAACTCCAGCGACTTGAAAAAAGACTGGTTCAACTCCTGCCCGAAGACAATGCCGTATTTTCCGATCTGGTGATGGCGCAAGAGCTTTTACGTAGAAACCAGCAGTCACTGCGTCAGATGGCGCACGTTCTGCACTCGGGCGTTTTGGAGCAGTTTGGGCTGATAGAAGCCTTTCGCAAGTTTACAAAGAATATAGATACTCTTTTGAAAGAGCAGTCTATAAATTTCTCGCTTAATCTGTCTCCAAACTTCCCGCGAATGGAGCCGATTGTTGAAAACGGTATTTATCGAACGGTGCAGGAAGCAGTGATCAATGCGCTCAAACATGCTCGTGCGAAAGTAATTTCGCTCCGCCTTGCCGTCAACAGCGATTTGACTATAGTCGTTATCACAGATGACGGATGCGGTTTCGATACGAAGAAAACCCGGAACGGCGGTATAGGACTCGCAAGTATGTATGAAAGAGCCGAACTAATGGGCGCAAAGCTCGATATTGCTTCGCAAAACGGACAGGGAACGACCATTACACTCGAAGTTCCTCTCGAAAGAAACGGACGGAAATATCCGACATATTTACCAACGCTTTAAGTTGAAGCTGCCGCTTTTCATTCGTTTTTGACAATATTTGTGTTTTTAATGATAGTTTTCCTGTTTGGTTTACGCGTAGATATGCAGGTTAGGCTATGTTTCCGCATTATGCTTGAAAACATCCTCATACCTGCATACGTTGCATCGTTTGTGCGATTTGTTTGCGTGTCAGATTAGTGATTTTTTGTATTATGACGGCGATTCATTGCCGGGCAAGATCTAAGAAAACCTGAGAATTTGAACTTGATATTTTGAAAAATAAATAAGTTTGGGCTGGTCGGATTTTGGCTATAACAAAGAAATAACAAAGAAACATTCGACGAATTCGACACTCTAAAAAAACAAAAATTATGACTGACAACGAACTAAAAAAACAAATCGCTCAAAGCGAACAGGATAATATCCTCCTTTTGGGGGATTACATTACTAACCTCATTCTTGTTACTCTTGTTTCTCATATACTACTCCTGAATTTATTTTTGGGTGGAAAGAAGGGCTTAGACGGTGTTGTGACCGTCTAAGCCTTTTGCCTTCGTGCGTGCAAGTCCAACGTGCAGACTTAAAGCGGCTGCGGCGTGGTAACAAACCAAGCCTTGCTCGCCGCCTTTGCAAGCGCATTCGACTGCTTTGATACCTCTGTCATCCTTGCGACAAATAACCGTGTAATATCCGCCTTTGCTGCCACTCACGCGATAACGTCCGAAGCGGTCAAACTCGACACGCGGACGAATCTTTTTTGCTTTTGCGATTGCGTTTGTTAATTGGTCAATTCCTTTTAATACGAACATTTGTTTTTCACCTTCCTTTGTTTTACTGACTGACAAGAAGAGTGTTATCAGAATGGTAATAACAAGTCAAGGTAAAACTTACCAAAGTGATAATAATTATTACTGACTTGGTAAGCGAAGAGAAACTTGCTATCGAATTGGTAATTGTGATATTATCGAAGTGGTAAGAATAGAATATGAAACTACAAATAAAAGAGATTTGCGCGGCACAAGGAATTAAATCTGCTTACGAACTAGCCAAGCGGACAAAATTAAATATGCCGACGGCTTACAGAGCGTTTGCCAATGATATAAAGCAATTCACGCCGCAAACTCTGAAAGCCTTGTGTGATGCGCTCAAATGTTCGCCGGATGATATTTTTGGCTATAACGAGCCGCAGCCAGTCAAACCGCAGCTACCTAAGCCGGACGCGGGAAAGCCAGCCAAACCGCCTCAAACGCTCGAAACAACGGCATCTGATAAGGGAATGACAACGGAACAGGTTGCACAGCGACTAGAGCCGATCGCCGGAAAGATATTAAGCAAGAAACGGATTACCGAATATATTAACGAGGGAAAACTAAAATCAACTCAACACGGCAAGCGATCGCCGCATTTAATTAGTGAAGCGGATTATTTAGAGTTTGAAGCCTGGTATCGCCAAAGTAAAAAACTCTAGCGAAGGTTTTTAAATATTTACTTATTTTTTCTTTGATGTTTTAACTTATTTTTTATTAATGTTTTACGCGAATTTTAAGCCAAAACCTTTGTCTATGTTGGGTTTTTTGTTGCGTTTTGGTTTGAATTCGGTTACGTTTAACATAGAAAAAGCGGGCAGCCCTCAACAAGTTACCCGCTTCCGTTCTTTGATTTTATCAATCAAATGCAGTTACCGCTTGCCCAGCTCCAACTGCGTTCCTGATTTTCACACAAGTTAAATGCAAAATCAACTGATTTCGTGCAAAGTTTCTCCTAACTTGTGGTAAATAAAGGATATAAAGTTTTTAATATCCTGATGCGCCGCGTCGGATTAACGAAAAGGTATCAACTTAGGCAAGCAAGTTGATACCTTTCCCAATTTTAAAAAATGATGCTTGCCAGCCAACAAAATTCAAAGTCTGCACTCCCAGCCGAAAAAGCCTTTACCCTAGCCAACGGTTTTAATTTACCGTTACAAAACAAACCATTTCATTCAGTGCAAAAGCCTTCACAGCAAGCCTATTTTAATAGGGAATTTATAAATTCCCTTAATGTCATAAACTCACAGCCAGAGCCACGCGCAGAGCGAGCAAAGGCGAGTGGACGCAGGGGGAAATACAAACCAACGTGGCAGCGGCTGAGTGAGAAAAACACGACCAAGAGCCGTGTGTGTGTTTTACTCGATGAACTCAAGAATTACGAATTAGCAAACAACTTCCGGGCGTGTCATTCTCGTTTCCTTACGACTACCTGCGGCACTCACATTACAGAGCGTAAAGCAACCTTCTATTGTGGACATCGCGCCTGTGTGTTTTGCGCCGAAATACGCTCGCGGCGAATGAGAGAGAAATATCTGCCAAAAGTAACTGCTTTCGCGGCTGATAACGTGAAACTTACGCCTTGCCATTTGGTTTTGACTCAAAAACATTATTCAAACGAAGCGTTATCGGATTCAATAAAGCGGCTTCTGGCTAACTTCCGAAAGTTAATCAGGCGTGAGTTTTGGAAACAACATCTTTCGGCTGGCGGCGTGTATGCGGTCGAATTTACGCTCGGCGCAGACGGATGCTGGCACGCGCATCTGCATTGTCTTGTCTTTCGTCAAAGGTTTTTCAATGTGAAGTCATTTCGGCACGAATGGAAAGAAATAACGAAAGATTCGGTCAACTTCAAAATTGACCGTGTTACGGATATTAAATCCGGGCTTTATGAATTGGTGAAATATATCGCCAAACCTTTGGACGCTGAAAAATACAAAGCAAATCATTTGAAGCAGGTTTTAGACTTGAAAGCACAGCGTTTATTTTCGACTTTCGGCGCGTTTCGAGCCTTTGCCGCATCGTTTGAAGTTCCAGAGCCGGAAACCGCGCCAGAAGCTGTGCAAACGCTTGATAATGGTAATTGTCCGCATTGCTCGCAGCCTTTGTTCTCTTTACTGCTTGGCATTCGTGAGCAAATCGAACTCGAAAGGTTTATTGCCGAACAGAAGCCGCACAAATCCAGACCGCACGCGCCGCCAAAACAGTAGAATAGCTTTCGATAAAAAACATTATCATAAGGTATTTTCACAAATAACAGAGGTAAAACTCACGATGAAAAAACCAAAATTAGAAAAATTCGGATTAGCAGCAATACAGACAGTTTTGACTAATACAGACATTGATACGGCGCGAAAATCGTTAGCGTTTGCCGTCGGCGCGGCGGATGCGATTTGATTAAGGCGTTTGACACCCGCGTCAATAAGCGGCAGCAGTTCCGCATTTGAACGCCGTTGTCAGCAGGACGATGGTTAGAAAGATGGTTAGAAGTTTAAGTTTTTGCATAGATTTAATCTTTTTCCCGCCACCGCGCCACAGTCAATAGCGCAGGGATGATAATACCGACGAGGACGAAGACGGCGATTAAAATGTAAATTACGTATTTCATATAATTTAATTTGAGTTAAGCGACCGGTGACCGCCACCGGCAAGCGCAATCGATACAAATAGCAATCTAAAATCGCATAACGTCTAAAAGAACACCGCTCAACTCAAAACTTTTCATAAATTTTTTGTCATTGCGACTGTCAAACCGAAAATAATCAAGCCGACAGCCAGCGCGATTGCCAGCCAAAACACCAATTTCACGTCTTTGTCCTTCGGCGGCATCTAGTTCGGCGCGTCGGCTGTTTGTTTGAGCGATTGCCGTTTGCGGTAAAAACAGGAAAGAAACGAGAACACAGAAAAAACACAGAACAGTGTCGAATTTGTGGCGTTTTTACAGGAAAAGAAAACTTGTTCCACGCGCACGCGCCCGTCACCCCTTGCAAGTAAAATAACCCCTTGCAAGTAAAATAACCTCATAACGAGGAAAACACCTCTTGACGATGCCGCTGAAAAACGCAACTTGTTCCACGCGCACGCGGACGAATGATCCGCCAACGGCGCGAACAATCGGAACGGTTCACTTGTTCCACGCGCACGCGGAACGGAATGTGAATGTGAAACGTAAACCATGGTTTACGTTCACTTGTTCCACGCGCACGCGGACGGAATGAGAAAGCCTAACCTCTTGACGAAGAAATAACCTCATGACGATGCTGCTGAAAAACGCAACTTGTTCTACGCGCACGCGGACGGAATATACGAGAGAATACAACCGTAGCGAAATCGCCCACTTGTTCCTCCACGCGCACGCGGACGAATGGCTTAAACTTGATTAAACAAACGAATTCAGAACTTGATATTTTGTTCTCTTTGTTTTTAACTATTATTATCGGATTGTGTAAATACTTAGATGCGAGGTAATGATGTTCAAAAATAAGATTCCTAATTTGTCCAAAAAAAAAGGTTTGACGAATGCGTTTCAATTAGGCAAGGCGTTAGGTGTATCACCGACAACGGCGAGTCGGCTGTGGAACGGTGATTTTGACAAAATTGGAATTGATATGCAGGTAAGGCTATGTTTTCAAGTATAAATGCGGAAACACGCACGATAGTCGAGTGTGGATTGGCGCCCTCGACTATCGTGCGGGCTTCTGCATTATGCTTGAAAACATCCTCATACCTGCATACGTTGCATCGTTTGTGCGATTTGTTTGCGTGTCAGATTAGTGATTTTTTGTATTATGACGGCGATTCATTGCCGGGCAAGATCTAAGAAAACCTGAGAATTTGAACTTGATATTTTGAAAAATAAATAAGTTTGGGCTGGTCGGATTTTGGCTATAACAAAGAAATAACAAAGAAACATTCGACGAATTCGACACTCTAAAAAAACAAAAATTATGACTGACAACGAACTAAAAAAACAAATCGCTCAAAGCGAACAGGATAATATCCCCCTTTTGGGGGATTACATTACTAACCTCATTCTTGTTACATTTGTTTCTCATGTATTTCTACTGAATTTATTTTTGGAGATAGAAAGAAGGGCTTAGACGGTGTTGTGACCGTCTAAGCCTTTCGTTCTTATGCCGAAGGTTGCTGTCTGGCTAATCCGATGTGCAGACTTAATGCGGCAACAGCGTGATAGCAAACCAAGCCTTGCTCGCCGCCTTTGCAAGCGCATTCGACTGCTTTGATACCTCTATCATCCTTGCGACAAATAACCGTGTGATAACCGCCTTTGCTGCCACTCACACGATAACGTCCGAAGCGGTCAAACTCGACACGCGGGCGAATCTTTTTTGCTTTTGCGATTGCGTTTGTTAATTGGTCAATTCCTTTTAATATAAACATTTGTTTTTCACCTTCCTTTGTTTTACTGACTGACAAGAAGAATGTTATCAGAGTGGTAATAATAAGTCAAGGTAAAACTTACCAAAGTGATAATAATTATTACTGACTTGGTAAGCGAAGAAAAACTTGTTATCGAATTGGTAATTATGATATTATCGAAGTGGTAAGAATATGAAACTACAAATAAAAGAGATTTGCGCGGCACAAGGAATTAAATCTGCTTACGAACTAGCCAAGCGGACAAAATTAAATATGCCGACGGCTTACAGAGCGTTTGCCAATGATATAAAGCAATTCACGCCGCAAACTCTGAAAGCCTTGTGTGATGCGCTCAAATGTTCGCCGGATGACATTTTTGGCTATAACGAGCCGCAGACGGTTAAACCGCAGATGCCTAAGCCGGACGCGGGAAAGCCAGCCAAACCGCCTCAAACGCTCGAAACAACGGCATCTGATAAAAGAATGACAACGGAAGATGTTGCACGGCGACTAGAGCCGATTGCCGGAAAGGTTTTGAGTAATAGGCGAATCCTGGATTACGTAAAATCGGGAGAATTGAAGTCAGAGCAGAGCGGCAACCGAACGGCGCATTTTTTTAGTGAAGCGGATTATTTAGAGTTTGAAGCCTGGTATCGTCAAAGTAAAAAACTCTAGCGAATGTAAGGTTTTTAAATATTACTTATTTTTTCGCAGTTTTAAGACAAATCGTTTTAATGTTTTACGCGAATTTTAAGCCGAAATCTGCATACTTCAACTAAATTCTTATTGACAATTGCTGCATCTTTCTAGAAACTATCCTCAGTTTTGAGAAGTGAATAAATTTTTGTTCTTTGAGTTAAGTTAAAAGAGAAAAGACGAGCCCCAGTTAAAAAAGCTCGTCTTATCGTTCTTTGATTTTATCAATCAAATGCAGTTATTGCTTGCCAGCTACTGCGTTTGTGATTTTTACATAAGTTATTTACGAAATGCAAACGTTTTGTATTAAGTTTTTCTTAACTTATGCTAAATAAAGAGTTTTTTACATCCTGATGCGCCGCGTCGGATTAACGGAAGGTATCAATTTCGGCAAGCGATTGATACCTTTCCCAATTTTCAAAATTTTATGCTTGCCAGCAACGACCGAAATTCAAAGTCTGGACTCCCGGACGAAAAAGCCTTTCGACCATCAAAGTTGGCAGACGGCACGCGATTATGTCCTTAGCCGACAGCGCACGGAAAATGGCGTCGCACGGTATCAACACCTTTCCAAAATCGCAGAAGTGAAAGCCGCAAAGCAGCGCGAACACGAACGCGAGATTGATGCTGAACTATTGCCGACGAAACTCCGGCTAAAGCGCGATTGGTTAGCGAATAATCCGACATTCAGCGAAATCGAATTTGAGACAAAGGCTTGGCATCTGCTCAAAGAAAATTTACTTGAAGAGCGCGAAACCGATGCGGCAAATGCCGAAATCCAAAGGCAGTTGGCGAGCGGACGGTATTAAAATCGGCGGCTCTACGTGTGTGCGGGTTGGTTAAACTTGATTAATCAAGTTTTTTTCAAGATGGCGTCGGCTCTACGTGTGTGCGGTCTCAATGGCGAAAGAACCGATGTCGAACCTTCCGCAAATTTGCCGAAGGTTAGCCAATCATTCGCCCACGCGCACGCGGACGGAATCGTAAAATAATTTAAATTATTTTTTTTCAGGGCACTTGTTCCACGCCCACGCGGACGGAATTGAAAAAGGCACGTTTATCCACAAACAAAAAACACTTGTTCCACGCGCACGCGGACGGAATGTTGTTTTGAGACAACAAATAATTCTCTCTCGACACTTGTTTCACGCGCACGCGGACGAATGGGTGGAAACTGATTAAACACACGAATTCAGATGACTTATTCCACGCCCACGCGGACGGAATATACGAGAATATACAACCGTAGCGAAATCGCCCACTTGTTTCACGCGCACGCGGACGGAATGAGGAATTTGTGGCGTTTTTACACAAAAAGAAAATCTGATTAAACAAACGAATTCAAAACTTGATATTTTGTTCACGTTGTTTTTAGCTGTTATTATCGGATTGTGTAAATACTTATAATCGAGGTAATGATGTTCAAAAACAAAATTCCTGATTTGTCCAAAAAAAAAGGTTTGATGAATGCGTTTCGCTTAGGTAAGGCGTTAGGTGTTTCACCGACAACTGCGAGTCGGCTGTGGAACGGTGATTTTGACAAGGTTGGAGTTGATACGTTGCATCGTTTGTGCGATCTGTTTGAGTGTCAGATTAGCGATTATCTGTATTATGATGGCGATTCATTGCCGGGCAAATCCTAAGAAAACCTGAGAATTTGAACTTGATATTTTGAAAGATAAATCAAGTTTCGGTGTTAAGATTCGCTAAGGTTTTCGGACAAATCGGACACCTAAAAAAAAGAAAAGCGAGAATCAAAAGTAGAGTGAAATAGATTATGGTCGGAAAGAAAACAGGCGGGCGCGTTGCCGGAACGCCGAACCGATTGACGAAAGAATTGCGAACGGTGTTGAGGGATATGATTGCCGCCGAACTGGACGCGCTGCCGAAAACGCTTGAGGGATTGACCGCGAAGGAACGCCTCGACGTTCTGATTAAGTTAATGCCGTTTTGTCTGCCGAAAGTTCAAGCGGTTAAGAGTGATTATGATTCTCCCTCGCTTTTGTTGGATTGGGATTAAAAAGAAGCAGAGACAAAGCAAAAGCCGCAAGTTTTGACGCTCACGGCTTTTCCTCTTTTGTCGGTGTTCTCACAAAGTATACACACTAAGACCCATCCGAAACCGTGTCTCAATTAATGTCTTATTCGGACTTTCTCAAAACGTCTTAGAGATTTTGAGAAGCGAAGGTTTTTAAATATTTACTTATTTTTTCTTAATGTTTTACGCAAACTTTAAGCCGAAATCTGCCAAAATCTTGGATTTTACTGGATTTTTATTGCAATTGAGTAAAAATTCGGTTACGTTTAACACAGAAAAAGGCGAGCTGCCGTGCAAAAGTAACTCGCCTCTTCGATATTTGATTATTTTAACCAAAATACAGTCAGTTAATCGCCAACTGTGTTTTGAATTATTAGCCGATTTGAAATTAATTTGCAAGATAAAAATGCCTAGTTGGAATTAAATCAGCTAAAAAGTTTAATGAGTTCCCGGTAATCTTTATCGGAAACCGTGAGGACATTTACTTAGGCGATGAGTAAATGTCCTTTCTATTTGACCTAATGAATATCGCCGCTAATCAATTAAATTCCAATTCAAAGTCGTTAAAAGAGAGCGAGAACGCGGCTTTCATTCCTTCACTTGATACTGTCCAACAAGTTGACATCAGAGAGAGAGAATTTAGGGCGGCATCTCTGCGCAAAAGCGAACGTTGGACGCTTCGCACGCCGACGAAGAAGGACATCATCAAGCGGCTTGAGAAAATCAGCCACAAAGACGCATTGAGAATGAAGCAATGTTGTTCGTTATTCAAGCATTTGACGTGCGGACAGCATACGCTTCGTTCTTATCCTACCTTTCGTTGCAAAAAGCTGTTCTGCCCGGATTGTGCGGCAGAGAGAGCGAACCGACTAAGCAGACAGACCGAAGCGAAAATTGCCGAAGCGATGCAAACTAATAAAGGGCGGCTGTGTCTTCTTACTTTGACGATGAAGAACGCGGCGACGCTCGACGGTGGTTTGTCGAATTTGAAAAAGGCTTTCACTCAATTCAAACGGAAAAAAGTTTTCAAGGAACGAATCAAAGGTTATTTCGGCGGTTTTGAATATACGTTCAATCCGAAGACAAATGATTTTCACGTTCATCTTCACCTGATTATTTTGCGCGGAAAGTTTTGGAAACAGTCGGACATCTCCGACGCTTGGCGCGATGTAACCGGCGATTCGTTCATTGTGGACATTCGGGAAATAAAAGACGCTGGCAAAGGCGTTAAGGAAGTTTGTAAATACGTAGTGAAATCAAATGATTTGATGAAGATGCCGGACGATAAATTTTTGGAAGTGGTGAAAATGAAAAAGGGAACGCGGCTGTTTATTTCGGGCGGCTGCTTTTACAACGTGAAGCTGGAACACGCCGACGACGCAGACGACAATGTATTTAGTCAGTTTGAAGAATTGGAAGCGGGCGACGCTTGCCCTTTCTGCAATGAAAGATTGTTCGATGTTCTGGTTGACCGCCAGCAACATATCGGACTGCACGAATTGAACGCGATGCCGAATGTCGTAAAAAACAATTCAAGTTAACTTCAATCATTCAAGTCTGATAATGAGAACTTCACCTTATAAACGGTTTTAATTGTTCTTAATTGGGGGAAAGGTAAATGGGCAGAGGGAAGATTGAGAAGCTCGGGTTAAAGACCATTGCCGACGCTGTGAGAGGTTCGGACGTGGCGACGGCGCGTGATAGATTGTCGGCGGTCGTCGGCGCGGTCGTAGAAGTTTCGGGAAAGGTCCAGAAGCTCGTCAAACGTGAAGGACAATGCAAGTTGGTGATTGAGCCGGGCGATGTTCCCGGCTTCATCGTTTTTGCTGATTGTCGGATCGACGAAAAAGCCGTTATCAGTCGGAAAATTCGCAAAGGTTCGTCGATCCGGGTGAAAGGGAAATTGCTGACTTTCGGGTTGTCGGCGGCTTGCTTGTCCGATTGCCGATTGCGGTAAAAACAGGAAATAAACAGGAAACAAACGAAAACACAGAAAGAACACAGAACACTGTGGAATTTGTGGCGTTTTTACACAAAAAGAAAATCTGATTAATCAAACGAAATCAGAACTTGATATTTTGAAAAATAAATAAGTTTGGGCTGGTCGGATTTTGGCTATAACATAGAAATAACAAAGAAACATTCGACGAATTCGACACTCTAAAAAAACAAAAATTATGACTGACAACGAACTAAAAAAACAAATCGCTCAAAGCGAACAGGATAATATCCCCCTTTTGGGGGATTACATTACTAACCTCATTCTTGTTACATTTGTTTCTCATGTATTTCTACTGAATTTATTTTTGGAGATAGAAAGAAGGGCTTAGACGGTGTTGTGACCGTCTAAGCCTTTCGTTCTTATGCCGAAGGTTGCTGTCTGGCTAATCCGATGTGCAGACTTAATGCGGCAACAGCGTGATAGCAAACCAAGCCTTGCTCGCCGCCTTTGCAAGCGCATTCGACTGCTTTGATACCTCTATCATCCTTGCGACAAATAACCGTGTGATAACCGCCTTTGCTGCCACTCACACGATAACGTCCGAAGCGGTCAAACTCGACACGCGGGCGAATCTTTTTTGCTTTTGCGATTGCGTTTGTTAATTGGTCAATTCCTTTTAATATAAACATTTGTTTTTCACCTTCCTTTGTTTTACTGACTGACAAGAAGAATGTTATCAGAGTGGTAATAATAAGTCAAGGTAAAACTTACCAAAGTGATAATAATTATTACTGACTTGGTAAGCGAAGAAAAACTTGTTATCGAATTGGTAATTATGATATTATCGAAGTGGTAAGAATATGAAACTACAAATAAAAGAGATTTGCGCGGCACAAGGAATTAAATCTGCTTACGAACTAGCCAAGCGGACAAAATTAAATATGCCGACGGCTTACAGAGCGTTTGCCAATGATATAAAGCAATTCACGCCGCAAACTCTGAAAGCCTTGTGTGATGCGCTCAAATGTTCGCCGGATGACATTTTTGGCTATAACGAGCCGCAGACGGTTAAACCGCAGATGCCTAAGCCGGACGCGGGAAAGCCAGCCAAACCGCCTCAAACGCTCGAAACAACGGCATCTGATAAAAGAATGACAACGGAAGATGTTGCACGGCGACTAGAGCCGATTGCCGGAAAGGTTTTGAGTAATAGGCGAATCCTGGATTACGTAAAATCGGGAGAATTGAAGTCAGAGCAGAGCGGCAACCGAACGGCGCATTTTTTTAGTGAAGCGGATTATTTAGAGTTTGAAGCCTGGTATCGTCAAAGTAAAAAACTCTAGCGAATGTAAGGTTTTTAAATATTACTTATTTTTTCGCAGTTTTAAGACAAATCGTTTTAATGTTTTACGCGAATTTTAAGCCGAAATCTGCATACTTCAACTAAATTCTTATTGACAATTGCTGCATCTTTCTAGAAACTATCCTCAGTTTTGAGAAGTGAATAAATTTTTGTTCTTTGAGTTAAGTTAAAAGAGAAAAGACGAGCCCCAGTTAAAAAAGCTCGTCTTATCGTTCTTTGATTTTATCAATCAAATGCAGTTATTGCTTGCCAGCTACTGCGTTTGTGATTTTTACATAAGTTATTTACGAAATGCAAACGTTTTGTATTAAGTTTTTCTTAACTTATGCTAAATAAAGAGTTTTTTACATCCTGATGCGCCGCGTCGGATTAACGGAAGGTATCAATTTCGGCAAGCGATTGATACCTTTCCCAATTTTCAAAATTTTATGCTTGCCAGCAACGACCGAAATTCAAAGTCTGGACTCCCGGACGAAAAAGCCTTTCGACCATCAAAGTTGGCAGACGGCACGCGATTATGTCCTTAGCCGACAGCGCACGGAAAATGGCGTCGCACGGTATCAACACCTTTCCAAAATCGCAGAAGTGAAAGCCGCAAAGCAGCGCGAACACGAACGCGAGATTGATGCTGAACTATTGCCGACGAAACTCCGGCTAAAGCGCGATTGGTTAGCGAATAATCCGACATTCAGCGAAATCGAATTTGAGACAAAGGCTTGGCATCTGCTCAAAGAAAATTTACTTGAAGAGCGCGAAACCGATGCGGCAAATGCCGAAATCCAAAGGCAGTTGGCGAGCGGACGGTATTAAAATCGGCGGCTCTACGTGTGTGCGGGTTGGTTAAACTTGATTAATCAAGTTTTTTTCAAGATGGCGTCGGCTCTACGTGTGTGCGGTCTCAATGGCGAAAGAACCGATGTCGAACCTTCCGCAAATTTGCCGAAGGTTAGCCAATCATTCGCCCACGCGCACGCGGACGGAATCGTAAAATAATTTAAATTATTTTTTTTCAGGGCACTTGTTCCACGCCCACGCGGACGGAATTGAAAAAGGCACGTTTATCCACAAACAAAAAACACTTGTTCCACGCGCACGCGGACGGAATGTTGTTTTGAGACAACAAATAATTCTCTCTCGACACTTGTTTCACGCGCACGCGGACGAATGGGTGGAAACTGATTAAACACACGAATTCAGATGACTTATTCCACGCCCACGCGGACGGAATATACGAGAATATACAACCGTAGCGAAATCGCCCACTTGTTTCACGCGCACGCGGACGGAATGAGGAATTTGTGGCGTTTTTACACAAAAAGAAAATCTGATTAAACAAACGAATTCAAAACTTGATATTTTGTTCACGTTGTTTTTAGCTGTTATTATCGGATTGTGTAAATACTTATAATCGAGGTAATGATGTTCAAAAACAAAATTCCTGATTTGTCCAAAAAAAAAGGTTTGATGAATGCGTTTCGCTTAGGTAAGGCGTTAGGTGTTTCACCGACAACTGCGAGTCGGCTGTGGAACGGTGATTTTGACAAGGTTGGAGTTGATACGTTGCATCGTTTGTGCGATCTGTTTGAGTGTCAGATTAGCGATTATCTGTATTATGATGGCGATTCATTGCCGGGCAAATCCTAAGAAAACCTGAGAATTTGAACTTGATATTTTGAAAGATAAATCAAGTTTCGGTGTTAAGATTCGCTAAGGTTTTCGGACAAATCGGACACCTAAAAAAAAGAAAAGCGAGAATCAAAAGTAGAGTGAAATAGATTATGGTCGGAAAGAAAACAGGCGGGCGCGTTGCCGGAACGCCGAACCGATTGACGAAAGAATTGCGAACGGTGTTGAGGGATATGATTGCCGCCGAACTGGACGCGCTGCCGAAAACGCTTGAGGGATTGACCGCGAAGGAACGCCTCGACGTTCTGATTAAGTTAATGCCGTTTTGTCTGCCGAAAGTTCAAGCGGTTAAGAGTGATTATGATTCTCCCTCGCT
>MWVZ01000029.1_pt1 | contig 14781 bp, 14 predicted proteins | sample 1047221 | NCBI WGS metagenome assembly MWVZ01 (sample SAMN06349980, study PRJNA376086) | soil metagenome | isolation source: MS6-5 sample Antarctic (ecotone) soil | place: Antarctica | collected 2015-01-13
AACAAATCTTTCAACCAAACTTGCCGCCGTTGCCAAGCGACACGGAGTTTCGCCGGAAACGCTTCTTAATTTGTGGATACAGGAAAAAACGACCGAAGAATTAACAATTAAAGGCTGATGTGTAAATTTGCGATTTGTATTTTTGCAGGCGAAGATTTGCTTCTGACGGCGCGTAAAATATATCAAGTTTTGCCAGATGAAAAGGCGGAACGCTCCGATTACATTCGCATCATTGACGACGAAGGTGAAGATTATCTTTACCCGAAAAAGTATTTCGTTTTTGTTCCCTTTTCGCAAGAGATTGAAAAAGTTTTGCTTCAAACAGTTTAACGGCGTGAAATTTTTGCGAATGTTGGGAAATTCGATTTCGATGCTGATGTAAGATTTTCAAAAATAAAAAGACAGCCTAAAATATTTACGGTCTGTCTTTTTATTTGAAAGTATAAATTAAAGTTCCTTTCACTCTGACAGGTTTCCCGTCAGCCGACATTTGTTGAAATTTTGCTTCTTTTGCCAAAGCAGCCGCCTTTTCCTTTAACAAAGGATGTCCTGAAATTGCCTTTGCCGAAACCACCTGTCCGTTTTCGTCAACGAAAACTTCGACTTTGACTTCGCCTTTTATACCTGAAGTTATTTCAAGCGGACTTGTGGCTTTGCTGTTTAGCTTATCAACGGTAATAGTCTTCGGTTCCGTCAGAAGGTCAATTGGTATCGCAACAACCCGAAAACCTTTTGCATAATTAGTAGATTCAACAAAAATATCGTTTCTTCTGCTGATTAATAACTCGTTAGAGCTTTGCCCCCAACTGCCTCCTTTAATTACTCGAAAATCCGGGTCACCTTGCAGATTCGGCGAACTGTCTTCGGTTACATTCGCAAAGTCCCTTCGCCAAACGTCTTCGCACATTTCCCAGACGTTGCCGCTCACGTCGTATAAACCAAAAGCATTCGGCAAATAAGAGCCGACCTTGGCAGGCGATAGTTCAGCGTGGTGAGCATAATACTGCCACAGCTTTCTTTCGGAATCATCTCCCCAATAATGTTTTGTGGTTGTCGTTGCCCGCGCCGCATATTCCCATTCGGCTTCCGAAGGCAGACGATATTTATAGCCGTCGTTCTTTTCATTTAACTTTTTGATAAAGGCTTTCGCGTCATTCCATTGAATGTTTTCAACGGGACAATCGCTTCCGCAATTCTGAAATTCGCTTGGATTTTTGCCCATTAAGGCTTGCCATTGCCCTTGGGTTACTTCAAATTTTCCGATGTAAAATTCCTGTTTTATTTTTACGTTGTGGAGAGGTTGTCCATTATACGGACGATCTTCCATTTCTTCCTTTTTTATTCCCATCAAAAATTCGCCTGACGGAATCAGGACGAATTCCATCCCGATTGAGTTTTTGACTTCAACCGGTTTTGTTAAATTTTTCAATTCTTTTTGAATCATCGGATAGAAAGGCAGAGCATTTTGGCGAATCGCTTCGAGCAAAGCATTGCTGGCGCCCCACGTGCGAAGTTTTTTTTCATTTTCGGGAGTCAGCCAGAAGGTAATTTTGCGCGTGTTCACGCCTTCGATTAAAAGCGCATTTTTGTTCGCCGTCGTTGTTTTAGTCGAGCGCAGAGCCTTTTCGACGCTGCTGAAATTGAGCGGTTTTTCGTCTTGCGCCGGGACGCTGCGGGCAGCAAAAACTACACTTAAAATTATCATTAAAATTAATTTCAGCCGTATTTTTTCGTCCGTTTTTTTTAATTTTAGAATTCTCATCTTAACGCTCCAAAATTGGCAATCAGTTTGTTTTTCAAGATTTGCAACTTTTTGAAATTTAGTTTTGTGTCGCGTAATGACCATCTGAATTTAGGCCTGTCTTTTGAGGCACGGTAAGGTCAAAAAATTTGTTCGCGTCGCGTCAGCGACGATTGAATAAACCTTAATTTTCAATCGTCGCTGACGCGACGCGCAACGCTTGCCCATCATTATTCCGTGCGTTAAAACACACGGCTAAAATCACCGAGTCGCTACGCGACACAAAATCTAACAAAACCTAAAAACAAAGTAATAATTCGCTCAGTCGTTATTTATCAAATCGTCCAGAGTAACTTTCTTTTTAGTTTGCCCGGTTCGTTTCGGCGCATCTTTTTTCGGCGCTGATTCTGTTTTGGCTGCCGTCGTTCGTTGGTTTGGCTGGTTTTTTTCCTTCTCTACATTTATTTTTTCAGTTCGCTTCTCGGTTGGTTTCTCAATCGGCTTTTCGATGTTTTGCGAATTGGCAATCATTTCATTACTCGCAGCATTAAAATTATTGTTAACGTTTGTCTCAACTATCACCGCTTGATTAGAAATGGAATTGTTTTTTTGATTTGCATTATCATCGGCGGAAGATTGCGTCAGCGTAAAAATCCCGATGGATCCCGCTAAAACCGCGCCTGCGCCCAATCCGATCCAAGCAAGCATTTTCTTATTTCCCTTATTATTTTGCCCAGTTTCAGCGACGGGTAGTTCCTTGTTTAGCGGCAGAGTTTTTAACATATCTATTCCTGACGCTGCACTCGTCAAATGTTTCTCGTTCTCTTCGGCGGAGATGAGCGTTTCTGCCGAAGCCGAAGGGCTGTGATGCTGTGAATATAACGCCCGCATCAACGCCTCGCGCATTTCCCTGGCTGACGAAAACCGGTCGGAAATATTCTTTGCCAACGCTTTTTTCACGACTTTGTGGAAACTTTCCGGTATGTCGGCAGGCAGCGAGCGCGGCTCTTTGGTGACAATTTCATATATCAAACTGGGAATCGTATCCGCACTGTATGGCGTTTTCCCGCTCAACATTTCGAACAGCATCACGCCCGCCGACCAAATATCTATCTGCGGCGCGGGTCTTATTCGTTCAAATGATTCGGGCGACATATACAGCGGCGAACCTGCTGTGTTCGTTCCGGCTTGTGAAATTTCCAGCGAAGCGGTTTCCACGATTCTCGACACTCCGAAATCCGCGATGCACGGCACGTCGCCTTTGAGCAGAACATTTTCCGGTTTCAAATCACGATGAATAATATTTTGCGCGTGCAGATGCGTCAAACCGTCCAAAATACCGCTCATTATTTCGACGGTTTTTTCCAGTCCCGGCGATTTCCCGCCGTGTTCGCGCAGCCATTGGCGCAGAGAACCGTTATTGGCATATTCGCTGACGATGACGAAAAGATTTTCGTAAACGAATCCGTCCTGCACGGAAATGATATTTTTATTGCCGCTGGCATCAATCCAGGTGTTGATTTCGCGTTTGACGCTCGAATAATCGGAAATCCCGTGGCTGCTGTCGGAGATAAATTTCAGGGCAAACGGAACTTTTTTATCGGCAATTTCAATCTTCTTTTCCGCCAGCCAGACCTCGCCGAAACCGCCTTTGCCGAGAAACTTCTTCAACGTATAATCTTTGATTTCCAAACCTTCTTTCAGCATAGATTTGATAGTTTTCCTTTTCGGCAATTGAAATAACGAGAAGTTATTTTAATTTTGACCTGACGATAAAAAGACGGGGGTTTGCAAAAGCCGACGGTAAAACAGACTCGTTTAAAATAAAATTTTCCCCAATGTTGTTTGCATAATAATGCAAAACCCGCAAATTAGAAACTAATTTTTGAATGTTTCACAACTGACAATGCCGCAGCGAATTTGTTAGCATCAATTTTTGTTTCAAATGAAAGATTTACCGATTGATTCAACGACAGTTAGACGCCGCAGATTGCTTTGCTTAACGTTTAAGTTCGGTTTCGCGCCGATTTTAGGAAAATCCTTTGGCAACCCCGGCAATCGCTCTATAAACGTCAGCGTTTCAAGTTCAAATCATTATATCTCTGGCGGTCGCTCCGCGCTTTATCTTTGTTGCCAATCTTTTCGTAAGCCAACGCCCGATTGTAATAGCTTTCAGCATCCTGCGGGTTGAGTTCGATGGCGCGGTTGTAGTCCTCGATTGCCTGTGCGTAATTCCGCTTGTTACCTAGAATAACGCCGCGATTACTGAATGCGAGCGAGTTATTCGGATTTAATTCGATAAACTGATTGTAATTTGTAAGAGCCCGCTCGAAATCATTTTTCAAATAGTAGATGTTAGCGCGGTTGAAATACGCGGTTGATAAATTGGGATTTATCTCTATCGCTTGATTCAAATCTTCGATGGCGCGATTGTAATTTCCGCTTCTGGCAAAAGAAGTTCCGCGATTGCTGTAAGCGAGATCAAAATTTCCGTTTATTTCGATTGCTTTTGTATAATCTTTAATCGCCTGATAATTTTTTCCCTGCTCGTCAAAAGCGTTTCCGCGATTGTTAAAGGCTTCAGCATAATTCGGATTGAGTTCTATCGCTTTGTCATAATCGTCAATCGCTTTTCCGTATTCTTTCTTATTAAAAAAGGCAAGTCCGCGGCTGTAAATATACACAGCATCCTGCGGATTTAACTCGATTGCCCGCGTGTAATCTCCAATTGCGCGGTCGAAATCTCCGCTGTTTGAGAAAGCCGTGCCGCGCCCGTAAAAACTTCCGGCATCATTCGGATTTAATTCAATCGCGCGATTGTAATCGGGTATCGCCTTTTGAAAATCGCCGTTGCTATAATAAGTCGCCGCACGGTGTTTATAAGCCTCAAAGTAATCCGGTTTGATTTCAATGGCTTTATCGTAATTGCTAATCGCGCACCCGTAATTTTGTTTCGTGGCGCAGCTTAAACCTTGCTCGAAATACTCGGCGGCAGTCGTCGAGAAAAAACTTACTGCGACGAAAAACACGCCTGAAGCGAGAAGTAGAATTCCGGTTATTCCCGCAACGAAAAGTTTGTTTCGCTTTATTTTTTTTGGCGGAGAAACGAGGACGGTTTGATCGGGCGATTTGTTTTCAGATAAATCGAACTTTTGTTTTTCGTCAGCCAGAACCGACTTTTGCTTTTCGTCGTTTGCAATGTATGTTGTTTGAACAAAGCTGTCATCAATAACCGTGTCGGCAACGATTGTTTCTTTCGCCTGTTCCACAATTTTTTCTTCAATTTGCGGCTCAGGGCTTTCAACCGTCGCGGCTTGAAATTCTTTCAGCGCATCAATCATTTCCTGCGCCGTTGAAAAGCGGTCCTGGCGCTTTTTTTGTAACGCTCGTCGGACGATTGATTTAAGTTGCCGCGGAATGTAGTCGGACATTTCATCCGGTTCTTCGTGCAAAATCGCATACATCAACGACGGAATTTCCGATTGCGAAAAAGGAAGTTCGCCGGTCAAGAGTTCCTGAAAGATAACTGCCACCGCCCAGGTGTCGGTTGCCGGGGAAACCGTAGGATTTTTATTGAACGCTTCCGGCGGCATATAGTTATAAGTTCCCGCCGTGTGCAGAGTAATCGAATGCGTTTTTATTTCTCTCGTCACGCCGAAATCCGCCAGACAAAACGTGCCTTTGCGAATTAAGATATTGGCGGGTTTGATGTCGCGGTGAATAAATCCGGTGCGATGCAGATAATCCAATCCGTTCAAGATTTCCGAAATAATTCCGACGGCTTGATTGATTGACTGCGCCTTGCCACCGTTCAACGCCAACCATTGCTGCAAAGAGCCGCCGTCAGCGTATTCGCTGACAATATAAATGTAATTTTCGACAAAATCGGCTTCGATAACTGAGATAACATTCGGCAACCCGCTAATTTTTTGCCAGATTTCGATTTCCTTCTGCACGGTTTGAATCTCGAATTCGTCATCTGTAACCGGTCGGAAAAATTTGAGTGCGAATGAAGAAACCGAAAGCGGCGTGCGTTTTTCAGCCAGCCAGACATCACCGAAACCGCCGTGTCCGATTTTCTCGACCAAAAAGTAATCACCGATTTTCTTTCCCTTTTTGAGCATTCTTTTCGTAAAGATCGAGGCGTTATCTACTTCTCGAATTTTAGTTTGAGCGTGAAATCATAAATCATAATCTCGCCGTCCGCACCGAGTTTTGCCCGTTCGCCGTTACGAACAACCTGACCGGAAACAACGGTCGGATTTTTATGCAGAGCCTTTACCCAAACCTCGCCGCTTTCTTCCAAATCAATCTCTGCGTGGAAACGGCTGATTTTTCGGTTCTCGGATGGCAGGCGCAGGTTTGCCCCCTTCTGCCCGTCCTCGCGCCCAATGGTGTTTTTTCGCCGAATTATCGGATATTTGTTGATTCGATTATTACCCTGCCAGATTTCCACGCGGTAAAGAATGCCGGGTTTGGCGCCTATGTCTTCGACCGTTCCATAATCGTCAATCGTTTCCGCCCCTATTTTGGGAAGTTGCAGCGGGGCGATCGTTTTTACCGTTTCGGATTCATTTTTTGAGACTGCTCTGACTTCGATCTCTCCTTCGAGCGTCGGGTCAATTGCAATCTTGACGCTCATTTTCTTGGCGGTTAATTGCATTTCGCCCGCCAACTCTTTGGCGCGTTCGGAAATTAACACACTCAAGCCCTGCTCGAAGAACTCCCGCTTGTCACGCGGCAGCTTTTTATCTACCTCGTCGCTCAAAAATACGATAAACCTTTCCGGCGCGTATGCTTTATTAGTGTTTGGAATACGAACGATTTCCCTTTTCAAAACCGCTTCGACTTCATTCAGAAGCCTTTGCAGAAAAACTTCCGATTCGGATTTATTGTCATAAGCCTTTTGAATATTTTCGGGAATCGTGTCTTCCTGTTCGTTGTCAATCCAACGCCGAATTTTGTCCCAGCCTTCGATTAAATTTGCCATTATTTTCTTTTCATTTGCCCGAATAATAATAGCTTATTTCGCACGGATTGAAAAAGAAGTTAGCTTTTCATAAAACGATTTCTTGAATGCTTTATTCGAAGTTTACGACTAGATTCTGGTGACATTTGGTTTTGATAAATTGCCACTAACTTCAGCTAGTGGATGAAAATTGATAAACATAAGGCTTTAGCCGAATTTCTGAACTAAATCAATCATCCTTTTTGCTTTAGCTAAAGCTGATTCGGAAAAATTGATTTTTTTATTTGACTAAAGCCGAAAGCCTTATTTATCAAATCTACTAAGCACCTGACCAAATATTTTGCGGTATAAAGAAACTGTTTGAGCCTTAAAACATCAGACTTTCAATTTTCTAAATACCTCGAAATTTTTGTCCACCTACTTAGCTAAAGCTAGTGGCAATTTATCAAATGTCAACAGAACCTAGTACAAACTTAAAAACACCTTGCAAACTTTAGGTTTTCGTTAAGGACGCAAGGAAAAAACGATTTTCAAAAACTTATCTGTTTTTGTCTCACATAATCCAGAGATATTAAACATTTGTGTGCGGATTTGATACATCCAATACAAATGCAATGAGACCTTAATTAGCAAACTTGTGAATAAATCAATTAAAATAAGGACATTCATAGAAATAAAGAGCAAAATATTTTTTGGCATACCGGTTGCTAAACAGTGGGCAAAGGTGAAAAAGCCTTAAAGAAACAAAAATAAAAGGGCGACAGGAGATGAGATTATGATTTCTTTAATTATTTGGATTATTTTGGGGTTCTTGGCTGGTTTTATTGCAAAATCAATTATGCCGGGTCCAGATGGCGGCGGATTTATTTTAACAACTATTCTTGGAATAGTCGGAGCGGTTGTTGGAGGCTACGTTGGCGGATTATTGTTTGGTAATCCAATGGTTAGCTCCTTCGATAACATTGGCGGTTCGCTGCTCAGCTTTGTTTTTTCAGTTATCGGCGCGATTGTCGTTTTAGCGATTTATCGTTTGATAACGGGAAGAAATTTGAGCAATTAACAATTGATTTTATCTTAAAATAAAAAGGTCGGTCGAAATTTTCGACCGACCTTTTTATTTTAATGCGGAAAGAAATTTGTGCATCGCAACGGCAACTAATTTCGCCGTTCGATTGTCAATATCAAAATTCGGATTGACTTCGGTAAATTCGATGATTTTTGTCTGCGGTAAAGTTCCCGCCAAATTGGACAAGTTTATAAATTCATTAGCCGTTAGACCAATCGGGCTGGGAGCAGAAACGCCCGGCGCATCCGACGCGCGAACCGAATCAACATCAAACCCCCAAAAAGTTGACAGTTGAGAATTGAGAGTTGAGAATTTTTCTGGAATTTGAGATTTGAGACTTGAGATTGTAAAATCTTCAAGACTAATTAAATTAACGCCTGATTTTTTAAGATAATCGAAATAAATCGGGGAAGCCGCCTGCGATTGGTAACCGATTTCATAAAAATTTTCGGGCTTTAAATGTTGTTCATCAAGAAGTTGACGATAAGGTGTTCCGCTATTGCGCGGCTCATCAGCGCGAACATCGAAGTGAGCGTCTATATTAAGCGCCAGCCAGTTTTTTCTTCCGAAAACATTTGCTACTGCACAACCGTCCGCATAAGAAACATCGTTTCCGCCGCCAAGAACGATAATTTTTTTACTGTCTCGTAAAACCTGTCCGACAATTTTTGTATGCAGATCGTGAGTTTTCTCTAAAGTTTCTTGGATAGGGGTGTCGCCTAAATCAAAAATCTTCGCGGAGATTCCGAACGGCGTTAGTTTATAAAATTGGGAGCGAATTGCATCGGGTGCAAGCTCCGCGCCTAATCTTCCATTGTTTCGCCTCACGCCTTCAGCCTGCGGACAGCCTAAAATTACCACCGCCGCGCTATCGAAGTTTTCAAACGACGAAGACACAATTTCGCCAAGCCGCACATCATTCACATCGTTTTTACAGAAAAACAAATCTTCCTTTGGTCTCGTTGTATTTAAAAAAATATCAAACATAGTAAATATCTGAGCGGCTGATTTATCGTCTTCAGGTATAGTTTTTGCTATCATAACATCTCTTTTTACGATTGCTTTTACTGCGAAAGCCAACAACGGTTTAGAATTGTCACAAAATATTAATCAGCACTTTTTAGAAACGTAAACTATGGTAAGAATTGTAAAATCTCCGACGGGTACAGAATTAACCTGCAAAAATTGGCTTATCGAAGCCGCTTATCGAATGATTCAAAACAATCTCGACGCGGAAGTTGCGTTCGACCCGGATAATTTAATCGTTTATGGCGGACGCGGGCGAGCGGCGCGAAACTGGGAATCGTTTGACCAAATTTTAGAGAGTTTGAAAAACCTTGAAGCAGACGAAACTTTGCTCGTTCAATCGGGCAAACCGGTTGCCGTTTTCAAAACCCACGAGGATGCTCCGCGTGTTTTGCTTGCCAATTCCAACATTGTGCCGCACTGGGCGACGCAGGAAAATTTCGACAGGTATAGTTTTTGCTATCATAACATCTCTTTTTACGATTGCTTTTACTGCGAAAGCCAACAACGGTTTAGAATTGTCACAAAATATTAATCAGCACTTTTTAGAAACGTAAACTATGGTAAGAATTGTAAAATCTCCGACGGGTACAGAATTAACCTGCAAAAATTGGCTTATCGAAGCCGCTTATCGAATGATTCAAAACAATCTCGACGCGGAAGTTGCGTTCGACCCGGATAATTTAATCGTTTATGGCGGACGCGGGCGAGCGGCGCGAAACTGGGAATCGTTTGACCAAATTTTAGAGAGTTTGAAAAACCTTGAAGCAGACGAAACTTTGCTCGTTCAATCGGGCAAACCGGTTGCCGTTTTCAAAACCCACGCGGATGCTCCGCGTGTTTTGCTTGCCAATTCCAACATTGTGCCGCACTGGGCGACGCAGGAAAATTTCGACCGCTACGAACGCGAAGGCTTGACGATGTATGGACAAATGACGGCGGGAAGTTGGATTTATATCGGCACGCAGGGAATTTTGCAGGGAACTTATGAAACTTTTGGAAGCCTTGCCAGACAACACGGTTGGGGAACGCTCGCTGGCAAATTTGTTCTCACGGCAGGTTTGGGCGAAATGGGCGGAGCGCAGGCACAGGCGATTACATTTAACGGCGGAGTCGGTGTGTTGGTTGAAGTTGACCGTTGGCGGATTGACCGGCGTTTGCAATTAAAACAAATTGATTTAGCGACTGAAAACCTTGACGAAGCATTAGAAATGGTCAAAGAATTTACCAAGAAAAAAGAAGCAAAATCAATCGCGCTTTTGGGCAATGCGGCGGAAGTCCATTGGCAGATTTTAGAAAAAAATATTATTCCCGATGTCGTTACCGATCAAACTTCAGCGCACGATGTTTTATACGGTTATATTCCGCAAGGATTAACAATCGAACAGGCAAACGAATTACGCAAATCAAATCAAACTGAATACGAAAAACGCGCGATGGATTCGATGGCGCGGCACGTCGAAGCAATGCTTGAATATCAACGGCGCGGCGCAATCGTCTTTGATTACGGCAACAACTTAAGGCAACGAGCAAAAGACAACGGCGTAGAAGGCGCATTTGATTATCCGGGCTTTGTTCCCGCCTACATTCGCCCGCTTTTTTGCCAAGGCAAAGGTCCGTTTCGCTGGGTTGCTTTGAGCGGCGAGAAAGAAGACATCTACAAAACCGACGAAGCGATAATGAATCTTTTTCCCGACAACGACCATCTTTCACGCTGGCTCACGATGGCGCAAGAGCAAGTCGTGTTTCAAGGCTTACCGGCACGAATCTGCTGGCTCGGGTACGGCGAACGCAGTAAAGCCGGATTAAAATTAAACGAAATGGTGGCAAGCGGCGAACTCAAAGCACCGATTGTCATCGGGCGCGACCATCTCGATTGCGGTTCAGTAGCAAGTCCGAACCGCGAAACCGAAGCGATGAAAGACGGCTCGGACGCAATCGCCGATTGGGTTTATCTAAATGCAATGATTAACGCCGTCGGCGGCGCAACTTGGGTAAGCCTGCATCACGGCGGCGGAGTCGGCATCGGTTACAGCCTCCACGCCGGACAAGTCATCGTCGCTGATGGAACGCCCGAAGCCGCAAAGCGTATCGAAAGAGTTCTCACCACCGACCCGGGAATGGGCGTTGTCCGACACGCCGACGCTGGTTATACGGAAGCGATTGAATTTGCGAAAGAAAAAGGGGTGAAAATTCCGATGATGAAATAAGAGTGAAATTTATGACTAAAAGAAAATTAAGTCTTGATTTACTGGATGAAGATTCTGCACTACAAGCTATTGAAACTGTTGGCAATTTGGCGGACGAGAATCAAATAGCCTGGGCGTTGGCAGGTGGTTTAGCGGTCATTTTGTATGGAAGTGACAGATTAACCAAAGTTGTTGATATTATTGCCGCTAAACCATTGCCTCTGGAAAAAGAAGGCGTGTTGGTGCAAGGCGGTGAGCGTTATAATATTGAAACTTCTAAAAAAACAGTCGCGCTTTATTGGATTACGCGAAGTGATGAAGCAAAGCGGTTTTATCAAGAAGCATTAAAGGACGCGGTGATGATTCAAGATGTGCCGATTCTCACGCCAGAATGGTTGGTAATTTTGAAATACATTGCCGGGCGTTTCAAAGACCAGGAAGACTGCGTATTTTTGTTGAGCCGAAAAGGCTTGGTGAACCGACATAAAATAAAAAGGATGGTTATCAAAATTGGAAGTAACGAAACTTGGGCGGCGTTCAAATCAGGCTTACAGCGTTGGTATGACCTGGCGGACGGCAAAACTCAAAACAAAAAGGAAGGCTATATTGATTCGTAACAATCGGGCGTTGTCCGCCACGTTAACGCGGGTTATGATGAAGCGATTGAATTTGCGAAAGCGAATGATGTTAAAATTCGGTTGAGACAGAATTTGAAATTACCTAATAACAATTTCGTTTCACCAGATTTGACCGAAGACATTGCCCAAACTTTACAACAAATTCCGCGCTCGACCGTTCCCGATATGCCCGACCGGATTATTGCCGCGAACCCTTTGCATTTGAATTTACCGATTGTTACCAAAGACCGTAAAATTCAGGCTCTGCAATCAATCAAAACAATATGGTAAAAATCTCATTGCGTTTTGCCTCTCAGCTATGAAAATAAAAAAGGCTTGAGAATTTGAATTCTCAAGCCTTTTAATTTATTGTCTGCCGATTAGCGACGACGGACTTTATAATATCTTCTTTTCTTTTTGTTGAGTTTATAAGTGTAAAGAGACGAACTGCCCGCGCCGATGCCCGCACCGATTAACGCGCCTTTGCCGCCGCCCAGAAGTCCGCCGATTATTGCGCCGCCGCCCGTTCCGATGGCAACATTGCTGCGGTTACGATGACGACGATAAAAACTCGGTTTGGCGACGCGCCGGTAACGGACGCGACCGTTGCGGTCAACATAGCGTTGGACGTAGCGTTTTTGTGCTTCGGCTGTCACCGGCATCAGTATCGTTAATCCGCCGGCAAATACAAACATCATTATCAATGCAGCTAAATATTTTTTAATCATTTCTTTTTATTCCTCTCGAATTTATTTTTTTGTCGCAAAACCTAAATGTTCTGCTGGGAGAGAATTTCAAATATCTACTGGCAATTACCAAGCCACAACGATTTCGGTGGTAAACGGAACGGTTTTGTATTCGTTTAATGCAGCGAATGTTCTGATTTAACCAATCTCGACGATTTTAATGCAAAATTTAATGGGTTGCGGCAGCGGGAAAAATGAATATGCTAAAATCCTTATTGTAAAATGAAAGGCTATGAAAACACTCTACTTCGATTGTTTCGCGGGCGCGAGCGGCAATATGATTTTGGGCGCGCTCGTCGCACTCGGCGTGGATGAAAACAAATTGATTGAGCAAATAAAACTCCTTGACGCGGCGGATTTTGAACTCGAATTTAAAACCGTTGATAAATCCGGCATCGCCGCCGTTCACGCTGTTGTAAAAGTTCCGCGCGAACACGCGCACCGGCATCTTTCGACGATTGAGAAAATCATTTACGATTCTCAAATATCCGACAAAATCAAGCGTCGAGCGATGGAAATTTTCACGCGGCTTGCCGAAGCCGAAGCGAAAGTTCACGGCATTCCAATCGAAAAAGTTCACTTTCACGAAGTCGGGGCGATGGACGCGATTATTGATGTCGTCGGGGCATGCGTCGGCTTTGAGATTTTGGGCGTTGAAAAATTTATCTGCTCGCGCATTCACGTCGGAAGCGGTTTTGCGCGAATGGCGCACGGCACTTTTCCCGTTCCGCCGCCAGCCGTTGCCGAATTATTAAAAGATGTTCCGATTTATTCGACGGAAATTGAAGGCGAGCTTATTACGCCGACCGGCGCGGCGATTATTTCAACCGTTTGTGATTCTTACGGAGCGATTCCCGAAATGCGGTTTGAACGAATTGCTTACGGCGCGGGAACTCGTGAATATCAGGATTTCCCGAATGTTTTGCGATTGATGATTGGAGAAGTTCAAAGTTCAAATTTCAAAGTTCAAAGCGATTTGCAAACTGACAACCGACAACTGATAACTGATAACTTGCTTCTAATTGAAACTAATATTGATGACCTTTCGCCGGAAATTCTCGGATTTGTAATGGAAAAAGCGTTTCAAATCGGGGCTCTCGATTGTTGGTTCACGGCTATTCAAATGAAGAAAAATCGTCCGGCGACAAAACTTTCGGTTTTGTGCAAACCTGTTGAAAAAGAGAAGTTTCTCGAATTGGTTTTTAAGGAAACGACCACGCTCGGCGTGCGCGTTAGCGAAGTTGAAAGAAATTGTCTGCCGCGTGAAATCATTCGAGTCGAAACCGAATTCGGCGCGATTGATGTTAAAGTTGCAAAGTTGGGCGAAAAAATTATGAATGCGAAACCGGAATTCGAGCAAGTTAAAGAAATTGCCGAACGAGCGGGCGTTTCAGTTCGCCGAATAGTTGAAGAAATTGAAAGAAGTTTATCTCAATAATTTGTTAATGAATCCAATCGTTAAAATTTTCAAGAATTTATCCGGCAATGCGCGAAGCAAGCGGGCGAAAATTTTCAGAGAAAGTTTTTCAATCAATAAGGACACGAAAATTTTGGATTTAGGTTCTGAAAACGGAGCGAACATTTCAAACGTATTAAGGGAAACCGATGCCAATCCAAAAAAATATCTACATCGCGGATATTGAAGCAAACGCGGTTCAGGAAGGAAATAGAAATTTTGGTTATAACGCGGTTTTAATCGGCGAATCGGGAAAATTACCGTTTGCCGACAAATTTTTCGACGTTGTGTTTTGCTCGTCGGTGATTGAACATACGACCGTCGCCAAAGCGGAAGTTTGGGATTGGAAGTCGGGAAGGCGATTCAGAGAAGCCGCCTTTGCCAGACAAAAAATTTTCGCCGACGAAATAGTCCGGCTCGGACGACAGTATTTTGTGCAAATGCCGTGCAAAACTTTTCCAATCGAAAGCCATTCGTGGCTGCCGCTGGTCGGATATTTTCCAAGAGAATTGCTGCTTCCAACCCTAAAATTAAGCAATCGCTTCTGGGTGAAACAAACGCCGCCTGATTTTAATCTTTTGGACAAAACCGATATGCAAAAGTTGTTTCCGACGGCTAAAATAATTTGCGAAAAAAAATACGGTTTGACAAAATCGGTGATGGCTTTTAAAACGGACGGGTTAGATTAGAAGGAGTTTATTTTGCCAAAGAGAAAAAAAGTTGATTTGAAAAAAATTGCCGACGGCGTAAAGTTGATTTTAGAAGGTATCGGCGAAGACCCGGAGCGCGAGGGTTTGCAGAAAACTCCCGAACGAGTAGCGGACTTTTACGCCGAATTGACGATGGGAATGTGGGAAGACGCGCGTGAACACATCGTCCCGCTGCCGGGCGATTCGCACGACGAAATGGTAATTGTCAAAGATATTTCCATCGCTTCGGTCTGCGAACACCACCTCGCGCCGTTCGTCGGC
>MWVZ01000031.1_pt1 | contig 14759 bp, 13 predicted proteins | sample 1047221 | NCBI WGS metagenome assembly MWVZ01 (sample SAMN06349980, study PRJNA376086) | soil metagenome | isolation source: MS6-5 sample Antarctic (ecotone) soil | place: Antarctica | collected 2015-01-13
ATTCACGCTTTTGGCTTTAAGGCAAATAATATTTGCACAACCGCAACATCTATCGGCAAAGTTCGAAAAGGATTAACTAATACAGTAAAGGCTTGGATAGCGTTAACGCTATCCAAGCCCCTTCCTTACCACCGGACTGCTCACCGCAACAACTCAGGGTGCCGGCGACCAGAGTCGGTCGCAAGCCACTACCGAAACTCTGAATTTGTTGGTGGGTGGTAACATTATTACCTCCGACATTGTGGCAGAGAGTTCGCAATGCACGTGTACAGCGAGTGGACCGATTTGCCAGGGTAGTCTTTTAGGCAACCTCCGCATCAACGGTGTCACAATCGCGATAACGGGACAGGCAAATCAAACGGTTAACCTGGTGGGTGGAGGAACAGTCGTCATCAACGAACAGATCCTTACCGGTTCCGGGAATACCGCAGCCATTACGGCAAACGGTCTGCACGTCAGAATCCCTGGAGTTGCGGATGTGATTATCTCCTCGGCGCACTCGGACATCATCTGCTTGACACAATAGAGCAGCTGGCGGGTTTAGAGCAGCCGGATGGAGGAGATGAAAAGGATGATTCCGCTCCGGAAGATTTTTACGGAGCGGATAAAACTGAAGATATTGCGATAGCAAATATTTTCGCTAACTAAAAAAGGTGAGTGGCTAAAAACCGCCCGCCTTTTTTGCTGATTTGAATTCGATTTTAATTTTGATTGCCCGAAAACAAACACTAAACGATTTAAAAACAATTGCAGAAAGATAGACAAAGATATTAGACGTTATTTGAACTAAGAGAAATGAATTAAACTGGATAAATGTTAAATTATCTTGAGTTAAAAGAGAAGCCGAGAGAGTTTTTGGTGGCGACAGGTTTAAGAAATGAAGAGTTTGAATCTCTGCTACCAACTTTTGAAAAGTGTTATCAAGAAAGTTTGCCGAGTCGGATTGCTTCGGCGGCAAACTGCTTTCCCGTCGGTCTTTCGCTTTTTCTTTCCCCGGAATCGGTTCGTCGGTCGTCTTTGTTTTTCTCGCCTTTTATCGCTCTTTCATTCGGCGGCATATTTTAATTTCTCCTGGATTTAGTTTTAAACTTCTCTCTACTCTAATAACAAAAAATAGGCGACACATTAAACCGCGAGCGTGAGGAATTTTTAGGGCAAAAATTTCTTGCTAAATTTACCTTTTGGGTTTAGTCTATTGAAAAACTGAATGATGATTCATTCATAAGTCGGAAAAATTCTTATGCTACGTTCAGATTCTTTCATTGGGCAGGCTCGCGCCGTCGTCGCCGACAAACGCGAAGCGATTTTCGAGTGGACCGATTTGCGAGGGTAGCATTCTTGCCAACCTCCGCATCAACGGTGTCACAATCGCGATAACGGGACAGGCAAATCAAACGGTTAACCTGGTGGGTGGAGGAACAGTCGTCATCAACGAACAGATCCTTACCGGTTCCGGGAATACCGCAGCCATTACGGCAAACGGTCTGCACGTCAGAATCCCTGGAGTTGCGGATGTGATTATCTCCTCGGCGCACTCGGACATCATCTGCTTGACACAATAGAGCAGCTGGCGGGTTTAGAGCAGCCGGATGGAGGAGATGAAAAGGATGATTCCGCTCCGGAAGATTTTTACGGAGCGGATAAAACTGAAGATATTGCGATAGCAAATATTTTCGCTAACTAAAAAAGGTGAGTGGCTAAAAACCGCCCGCCTTTTTTGCTGATTTGAATTCGATTTTAATTTTGATTGCCCGAAAACAAACACTAAACGATTTAAAAACAATTGCAGAAAGATAGACAAAGATATTAGACGTTATTTGAACTAAGAGAAATGAATTAAACTGGATAAATGTTAAATTATCTTGAGTTAAAAGAGAAGCCGAGAGAGTTTTTGGTGGCGACAGGTTTAAGAAATGAAGAGTTTGAATCTCTGCTACCAACTTTTGAAAAGTGTTATCAAGAAAGTTTGCCGAGTCGGATTGCTTCGGCGGCAAACTGCTTTCCCGTCGGTCTTTCGCTTTTTCTTTCCCCGGAATCGGTTCGTCGGTCGTCTTTGTTTTTCTCGCCTTTTATCGCTCTTTCATTCGGCGGCATATTTTAATTTCTCCTGGATTTAGTTTTAAACTTCTCTCTACTCTAATAACAAAAAATAGGCGACACATTAAACCGCGAGCGTGAGGAATTTTTAGGGCAAAAATTTCTTGCTAAATTTACCTTTTGGGTTTAGTCTATTGAAAAACTGAATGATGATTCATTCATAAGTCGGAAAAATTCTTATGCTACGTTCAGATTCTTTCATTGGGCAGGCTCGCGCCGTCGTCGCCGACAAACGCGAAGCGATTTTGCGGGCGGCGATAAAAGTTTTCGCGCAAAAAGGTTATTTCAATTCAAAAGTGGCGGACATCGCTAAAGAAGCCGGAATCGCCGACGGCACGGTTTATCTGTATTTCAAAAGCAAAGAGGAGATTCTGCGCTCGGTTTTTGACCGCGCGATGGAGGAATTTATCGCGGAAGGCAAGCGGGAAATCGCCGAAATTCGAGAAGCCGACAAGCGTTTGCGGCGCATCGCGCAGTTACATTTGGAAAAGCTCGGCGCAGATAGAGATTTAGCAATTGTCTTTCAAGTCGAACTGCGCGGTTCGACTAAATTTATGGAAGAATTTTCGGGCGGCGGTTTTGCCGAGTATTTGGAAATAATCCAAAGGACTATTCAGGAAGGACAAAAAGCGGGCGTTTTTCGCAAGGATTTGAAGCCGATTACGGCGGCAAAAATCCTCTACGGCGCACTCGATGAAATGGTGACGAACTGGATTTTGTCGAAAAGAGAATATCCGCTCGCGCCGATGGCGGACGAAGTTTTGAAGGTTTTTTTCGGCGGCATTTTAAAGTAATTCAGGATTCAAGATTCAGGATTCAAAATTTCAAATCTTGAATCCTGAATCTTGAATCCTGAATCCTGAATCTTGAATCTTGAATCCTGAACTATGCAAACCCAGACTGAAAATCAAAAGAAACAGACAGTTAAGCGAAGCCCGCTTTACGCTGACGAGCCGAAAACACTGGCTGAATTGTTTTTGAAAGCAGCGGAAAACCACAATCGCGCTGACGCTTTAAATTTCAAAAAAGAAGGCGAATGGAAAAGGATTTCTTCCGACGAGATGATTGCCCGCGCCGAACGCATCGCGCTCGGACTTTACTCAATAGGGGTAAAAAAAGGCGATAGAATCGCGCTGCTCGCCGCTAACTCGCCCGAATGGACTTTAACCGACGCGGGCTGTCAGTTTGCCGGAATTATTGACGCTCCCGTTTACACGACGCTCGCGCCGGGCGCGGTCGAATATATTATTAAAGACGCGGGCGCAAAAGTTTTTTTTCTCCAAAATGCAGAATGTTTTGAACGCCTGAAAAATATTTTATCCGAATGTCCGACGCTCGAAAAAATCATTTTTTTCGATTATGAAAACGTCGAAGCCGAAAATGCGATGTCGCTGGAAGAATTGGAACGGGCAGGTGCGGAATTGAAAGCGGAAAATCCGGCGTTAATCAAAAATTTAATTAACGCCGTCGAACCTTCCGATGTCGCCACCTTAATTTACACATCGGGAACGACGGGCGAGCCGAAAGGCGTAATGCTGACGCACACGAATCTCGTTTCAAATGTCCTGGACGCGGGCGCGGAACACGCGTTTTCGCCAAACGATAAACCGCTTTCCGTTTTACCGTTTTCGCACGTTTTCGAGCGGACGGGAATGTATCTTTATATTTTGAACGGAATGGCGGTTTATTATGCCGAATCAATCGAGAAAGCCGCCGACAATCTGCGCGAAGTCGCGCCGACGATGTTCGTCGCCGTTCCGCGAATCTTCGAGAAAGTTTACGCCAGAGCGAAAGTTAAAGCCGCGCAGGAAAGTCAGACTAAAGCAATGATTTTTGATTGGGCAATTGATGTCGGCAAACAATATGCTTTACTGACCGAGCAAAAACAACCGATTCCGCGCCTTTTGGCGGTCAAACACAGCATCGCCGATAAAATAGTTTTCTCGAAACTGCGCGAATCCTTCGGCGGTAATTTAAGTTTCTGTATTTCGGGCGGCGCAGCACTCTCCGACGATATTCATCTTATTTTCACGGGCGCGGGCATTGCGATTATGCAAGGTTATGGTTTGACGGAAACTTCGCCCGTCGTCACGACGAACACGGGAATGCACGCGCGACTCGGAACAGTCGGCAAACCGATTCGCAACGTGCAGGTTCGCATCGCTGATGACGGCGAAATTGAAGTTTCAGGCGCAAACGTAATGCTCGGTTATTACAACAAACCGGAAGCGACGCGCGAAGCGTTCACCGACGACGGCTGGTTCAAAACCGGCGACATCGGAACGCTCGATGCGGACGGTTTTCTAAAAATCACCGACCGCAAAAAAGAGCTTTTCAAAACTTCGGGCGGCAAATACATCGCGCCGTCGCCGATTGAACAACAAATCAAAGCCTCGCGCTTCGTCAGCCAAGTCGTGCTTATCGGCAACGAAAGAAATTTCCCCGCCGCGCTCGTTGTGCCGAATTTTGAGCAACTCGAAAACTACGCCAAAATCAAACATCTTGATATAAAGTCGCCCTCCGAGTTTTGCTCGCATCCGCGCATCATTAATCTAATCGAACGCCAAATTGCTGAACTCACGAAAAACCTTTCACACTATGAAAAGGTAAAAAAAATTGCGCTGCTCGAAAACGAATTGACCGTCGAAGGCGGCGAACTCACGCCGACGCTGAAAGTCAAACGTCGTGTAGTTGACGAAAAATATCACGACGTTATCGAAAAAATCTACGCCGAAAAACTAAATTCGTAAATCGTGCGAGTCTGTCGTAAAATATCCGACAAAGGAATTAGAAGTGATTTGGTAAGCGAGAAAATTTCCTATCTAAATTTTGAAGAGGCGGTTTGGCTTCACGCTGAACTGATGAAATCGTTCGGCGAAACTCGTTGCGGTTTGAACAGCCGGGCGATGCTCGAATCGGCATTGGCGCGTCCCGTCAATGAAGCGATTTACAATGAGGCTGATATAATTCGACAAACCGCTTCGCTTTATTTCGGGTTGGTAAAAAATCGCATCTGGCGCGGCGGCAATAAACGCACGGCGACGACTTTGATAAAACGATTTCTTGAAACGAACGGCTGTCAACCGATTTGGACGTTGGAAAAAGTGATGGAATTGGGGCGAAATGTTGACAGAGATATCTGGAAAGTTGACGAGATTGAAAATTGGTTGCGTGATAATGTTAAAAAGATAATTTAGAAATTGTGTTAAAAGAAAAACTTACGAAAGCTATCAAACGCTGGCAAAAGGAAAATGTTAGACTTTCTTCGCCAAACTCAGAACAGCAAATTATTGATTGCTTTCTCACAATTGAAAGTTTGATTTCTAATGACATTTTGGAATTTTACAGCAGTTTCGGCGGAATGATTGACGGAGATATGAGCGAATCGCTTTTGTCGGTTTGGACGCTCGAAAGGATTGCGGAAAAGAATTCGGTTTCTTCCGAATTAACTTGTTTCGCTGATTTTTTGATTGAGTCGCATCGTTACGCATTCAAATATGAAAACGTGAATACTTCTTCGGTTCATAGCGATTGGGAAACACCTGACTTTGTGAAGGTCGCCGATTCACTCGAACAGTTTCTTGATTTATATTTAACAAATCCAAATAAAATAGGTCTTTTTGAAGAATAATTAAAGAACAACAATGAACAATTTTTTTACAGCAAATCTAGCGGAAGTTGACCCGATTATCAGCGAGGCGATTGATGATGAAGTCAGAAGACAATCGAACGGCTTGGAACTTATCGCGTCGGAAAATTTCGTCTCCGAAGCCGTGCTGCAAGCGATGGGTTCGGTTTTCACGAACAAATACGCCGAAGGTTATCCAAAGAAAAGATATTACGGCGGCTGCGAGTTTGCCGATGTCGTCGAGCAACTGGCGATTGACCGCGCGAAGGAGATTTTCGGCGCGGAACACGCCAATGTTCAGCCGCATTCGGGAGCGCAGGCGAATATGTCGGTTTTTCTCGCGTTTTTGCAGTACGGCGATAAAATTCTCGGAATGAATCTCTCACACGGCGGGCATTTGACGCATGGGCATCCGATGAATTTTTCGGGCATCAATTATGAAGTTTCCGATTACGGCGTGAGCAAGGAAACCGAGCAGATTGATTACGACGAGTTGCAGCGAAAAGCCGAAGAAGCGAAGCCGAAAATGATTATCTGCGGTGCGTCGGCTTATCCTAGAACAATAAACTTTGAAAGAATAGGCGAGATTGCTCGAAGTGTTGGTGCGGTTGTGATGGCGGACATCGCGCACATCGCGGGAATGGTCGCGGTTGGTTTGCATCCGTCGCCCGTTCCGCATTGCGAATACGTTACGACGACAACGCATAAAACGCTTCGAGGTCCGCGCGGCGGTTTGATTTTGTGCCGCCAAGAGTTTGCAAAAGATGTCAATAAAGCCGTATTTCCAGGTGTTCAGGGCGGACCACTGGTTCACATTATCGCGGCAAAAGCCGTCGCGTTCGGCGAAGCGTTGCAGGCGGATTTCAAAAATTATCAACAACAAATTCTCGACAACGCGCAAGCCTTAGCCGACGAATTGAAAGCGCAAGGAATGCGGCTCGTTTCCGGCGGCACGGATAATCATTTAATTTTGATTGACGTTTTCGAGAACGGTAAAGGCATCACCGGCAAAGAAGCGGAAAAAGCACTCGACGCGGTTCACATTACGGTTAATAAAAACACGATTCCGTTTGATACCAACTCGCCATTTGTCGCTTCCGGGGTTCGGATTGGAACGCCCGCGCTCTCGACAAGAGGAATGAAGGAAACGGAAATGCGAGAAATCGGGCGGATGATTGCTTCGATTATCCGCGAGCCAAATTCGGAAGCGGTTCAAGCGAAGGTAAAACGTGAAGTTGCCGAATTAACTGACAAGTTTCCGATGTATCCAACGCGTTATAAAGAAGCGAAAACTGAGGCAATTTCAGCAAGCTAAAACAAATTAGCCACAAATAACACGATTAACACGAATCAAAATTATAAAAATAATTCGTGTTAATCGTGTTATTCGTGGCTAAATCTCTTCTAACTTATGAGCAATTTGTCAGACATCGGTTTTCCCGTGCAAAGTGAACAGGACGTAAATGTTTTAATTACTGAAACAATCAAACGTGTCGAATCAATCGAATGTCCGCAAGGTTTTTATTTGCGATTTGCCGATGCTTCGGGCGCGGAGATTTACTTGCAGGGAAATCTTGAACAGGAACTCATCGGATTTAATCCGCATTTCGACGGGAAAAGCAGAAGACGAGTCGATTTAACCAAAGTAATTGAGCGCGATTCCTCAATACTCGACGGCGGCTTTCACGCTTGGGCAAATCCGATTGAAAATGAACCGGATTCGGGCGATTATCCATTTGTTTTCGATGTGCCTGATTTTCGTATGATTGAAAATCTCAGGCTTCCGCAGATTCGTGAAATTCAATTGACTGCGTTTGCTTCAAACGATTTCAAGATTTATGAAAGTGAAAAAGATTACTTTGACGCGCAGGATTCCGAACCGAAATTTGCCTCAAAATCTTTTATCCCAAGCGGACTTTTTCTGCCTAACGACAATGCAACCGCCATCGAGCCGCCGCGACCCATCGGTATTTTTGCGGGCGAAATAAAAGAGTTTGAATTGAAAACAAATGAACTCTCAAACGAAAAGTTTTATTGGTTTCTGGTAGATACTTTGGGCGGTGAAGTTGATGTCGTCGCGGATGTGAAATTGATTTCAAGCGAGCCGCAAATCGGCGGCATCGTGAGCGGACAATTTTGGCTGTCGGGAAAAATCGGAACGCCGTCATCTTGACGGCAAACGTCGCCTAAGCGACGTAATAGCTTTTGAACGCTTGAGGCGTTCATTGCCAGCAAGATGCTGGCGTTCCCTTATTCACCAATCTTTTGTTCGTTTTCTTTCGCCACAATTGAAACAACATTATCCACATAACCTTCAAACGTATCGTCGTGCGAGATGACGAAAAGTTGGTCGAAAGTTTTTCTATCGGTGATATGACTAATTTGTTCCGCAAGACGCTCGCGCCGTTCCGCGTCCATATTTGTCGTCGGCTCATCAAAAAACGCCAGCCGAACGTCGGACAATTGTTTTAATAAAGCCAGCCGCACCGACAACGCCGCCGACATTTGTTCGCCGCCCGAAAGATTGACGAACGGACGCTCGAAGCCGTTTTCTTCCAGCAGAATTCCGTAATCTTCCGTCCATTTCAAAGTGCGTTCGGCGTTGCCGGAAATTTCACGAAACATCTGGTTGGCTTCCATCGAAACGTGAAAAACGTAATTGCGGGCGACGCGCGGCGCGGCTTCTTTCAAAGTGTCGCGGATAAAGGTCGTCGCTTCGCCGATTTTTTCAAGCCGTTCTTTTTCCCGAAACTCGCCCTGCATCGAAACGCGGATTTCACGCAACCGATTTAGCTCGTCGGCAAGCTGCGTTTCGCGTTTTCGCGTGTATTCCAGATTCGCCCGCGTTTCCGTCTGTCGCTTTTCCGCTTCGGCGAGCGCGGTTTTTTCGCGCACGTGCGTTTCGCGGTCGTAATCTTTACTCGCTTCGTTGAAATCTTTTCCGGCTTTCTCCGATTCGGTTTTCAGATTTGCAAGTTCCGTCTTCGCCGTTTCAAATTCGCGCGTCCGTTCGGGCAAAGTTTTCGCCAGATTTTCATTCGTCAAGAATTCACGATGCGCGTTTGATGTTTTTTCCCGCTCGTCGGAATACCGCGCCCAATTCGCGTCCAAATCTTTGTAGCTTTCCAATTTCTCAACCGTGATTCTTTTGTCGCTTTCGAGCCGTTCCAGATTTTTCTCGATTTCCGAGATTTTTTCGCGGTTTTCCCGTTCGCGTTTCGCTTCCGCTTCAAACAGTTGAATTCTCGCTTTCGGATTATCCAACGCTTTGAGCTTCGATTCGATTTCCGTCAAATCAGTTTGCGGTTTCGAGGAATCTTCCGAACCGTTTTGCAGAGTTTTCAGTTCTTCATTAAGCCGTGTTCCTTCCTCTTTAATTTCTCGTTCGCGGCGGCGCAAAGTTTCAAGCGTCGCTGAGAACTTTTCGGCTTCGCGGGAAGTTTGAAGCTGAGCGGCGGTTTCGCGCTGCTGATTTTCAAAAGTGGAAATTTGCGTTTTCAATTCGACGAATTGACTATTCAGAAAAGTTTCGAGCGTTTCGCCCGGCTTCAAGTTCAAACATTTTTGCGACAAAATCGGGCATATTCCGTTTTTCACTTCCGCTTGAAATTGCTCGTCGTGTTCGAGCCGGGCGCGAAGCCGCGCAATCATTCTGGTGATTTCCGTGTCTTGTTTTTGCAGTGTTTCAAATTCGGCGGCGGTCGCCCCTTTCGATTCGGCTTCCCTAATTTGGGTTTGATTCGCTTTATAGCTTTCACGAAGACGGCTTATTTTCTCGTCCAAACTTTTGATTAAATTTTCCTTCGCTTTATCGCTTGCCAATGTATTTCGCAAAGCGTTTAACTGCTTTTCAAAAGTTTCCTGCTCCCCAACTTTTGGCTTTAAAGATTCAATTTCACGATTGGCGTTTAACGCTCTTTCCAGATTTTCCTGGAAGCGTTTCTGCTCAGAGGAAACGTTCGCCTGCGCCGTTTCGATTTTCGATTTCTCCTGATTTAATTTATCACGCTCGATGCGTTCGCGTTCGAGTTCTTTTAATCTGCCCAAAGCCGCGATGTGCGTTTGATAATCAGGTTCGACGAGTTTTATTTTTTCCGCCGCCGTTTGTGCCCCGCGGTGTTCATTTTGTTTTTGTTCGAGCAGAATTTCGGCGCGAATCTTTTCGGTTTGCAGTTGGTCGAAAGCGTTTTTCAGTTCGTTGACCTTCGCTTCGATTTCATCGTAATTTTTAACGATCGCGCTTTTATCAACCGCTTCAATATTTAATTTTTCTAAACTTTCTGCAAGTTCACGCGCTTGATTTTCAAAGGTTTTGTGTTCTTCCTCGACCGATTCAAAACGCGCGAGTTCGCCTTCGGCGCGGGCGATTTTTTCTCTGACGGATGTGATTTGAGTTTCAATATAACGTGCCGTTTCGCGCAATTTTTCCGCGCCTTGTCGGTATTCTTCAACCTTAAGAAGTTTATCGAAAGCCTTTTTTCGCTCGGCGGCGGTCTCCAAAAAAATTGCGGTAAAAGTTCCCTGCGGAACCCCGATGGCGCGGCGAAAAAGCGATTCCAAATCCGTTCCGGCTTCAACGCCTAGATGCGCCCACAAGAATCTGGCGACTTCTTCTTTTTTGTCGGCAATGCGCATTTTCAGTTGCGGGTCATAAACGTAATAACCGTTTCCCGTGTCTCGATAAACGCGATACTGACGCTCGTCGAGACTGCTTTCAAAAGTTACGTTGACCACGCCTTTTTTCGCGCCGCGCCGGACGAAATCGTCTTTTTTATAATCGAGCAAGTCAAACAAAGTCCACGCGACGGCTTCGATAATCGTCGTCTTTCCCGCACCGTTCGCGCCGGTAATCGCGGTCGTTCCGCGCTCAAATTCAAAGGTCGCCGCATGGTGAGATTTGATGTCTTCGAGTTCGATTTTTGTGATATGCATCTTTCGATTTTGGATTTTAGATTTTGGATTTTGGATTTCCCATTTATTTAGATTTTAGAATAATTTTCGGGAAAGAAAAAAGCGGTATGGGAAAAGTATTTCAAATTTCTTGATTTTATGCCAAAATGACGAAGTTATGAATCAACAAATTACCATTGAAGTTTCCGAACAAGTTTGGAGACGGGCAAATATTTTAGCCCAACGGAACCAGAGTAAACCTGAAAATGTTTTGGAGGAATGGCTCGAAGAAACCGTTTCCGAAACGCAAATTGAAGATTTAACGGACGAAGAAATTTTAGCGTTGACCGAAAATAAATTCGATGATGAACAACAAAATAATTTCAGTCTGCTTTTAGAACACAACCGCGAAGGAACTTTAAATGATGAGAGAAAGCGTGAACTCGATGAAATGATGCGAATTTACGAAAACGGTCTTTTGCGAAAATCGAAAGCATTGCGTGTGGCGGTCGAGCGCGGATTGATTGCGCCGCTTGCCGGATGAGCGAAATCTCAAGCGAAACTCGTCGTAAAGTTCGGGAAACCGCCGAAAACCGCTGCGGCTATTGTCTCAGCCTTCAACGCTATACGATGAGCATACTCGAAATTGAACATATCATTCCAAAATCAAACGGTGGAATTAACGCAGAAGAAAATCTTTGGTTATCGTGTGGTTTATGCAATCGCTATGAAGGAACGCAAACCGACGGCTTTGACAAAGAAACGCAAAACATCGTTGCGCTATTCAATCCGCGCCGGCAAATTTGGACGGAGCATTTTGCATGGAGCGTGGATGGAACGCGAATCACCGGCATAACGCCAACCGGACGCGTCACGGTCAATGCTTTAAAATTAAATAATGAGATTGCCGTTGAAGTTCGGCGGAATTGGATTTTAGCAGGTTGGCATCCGCCCAAATTTGAAGCCAAATAATTTTTTTCACCTTTGATGATAAAGCCGCGCTATCTCCGCTTTGAGTTCCGGCGGAAAACAAACGCGGTGAATCTGATAACCCGTTTGCAGACCGCGCACCGCCGCGCTGACTTCTGATATTTCTTTTATCTGCGGGCGCGAGAAGCCTTCCTCGACGTAGATTAAATTTTTCGGTTCGCTCCTCTCTTTCGTGTAAAAATAATACGGCACGTCGCCCGCGCGGTCTTCGATGAAATAATAATTGGTGTCGAAACCTGCACCTTCGACTAACTTTCTCGTTTTTTCAAGAAATTCTTGTCTTTCAATTTCCGGCATATCAAGGTCGAAAATCTTGAAAAGTCTGCGGTTCAGGAAACGTCTCGATAAATCCGACAAAATTTTATCCGCGGAGCGTTGCCATTGTTTGATATGAAACATCACGTCCGCGTCGTCGAGTTCGAGATGTTCTTTCAGAGATAATTTTTCGCCTTTCAAGATTTTTTCAAACGGCGTTCCGCCGGCAAACCAAACGTTTTTTCCTTGCGCGAAAAGTTCTAAAGCGCGGCGCAGCAAAGATTTCAAAACCGCTTCCGCCGCCCGCAGAGTTCGGTGGAAATAAACCTGGCGAAACATATAATAACGCGCTTGCAGATAATCTTCGACGGCGTAAATGCCGCGAGCCGCAACGTAAAGGCGGTCGTTTTCCTCATCAATTTCCAGTGATTTGATAATCCATTCGATGTCGTAAATGCCGTATTTCGCGCCCGTCATTAAAGAATCTCGAAGCAGATAATCCATTCGGTCAACGTCGAGTTGTGAGGAAACGAGTTGCGCTAAAGCCATCGGGCGAAAATCTCCGCGAATAATGGCGGCGACGTTTTCGGGCAAATCATTTGAAAATTTTCTCAAAACTTGTCCGACTTCCGTGTCGTCGCTCAAAACGGCTTCGATCGTAAATTGCTCGTGGTGAAAACCCAAAATCGTTTCAATAACGTGCGAAAACGCGCCGTGTCCGATGTCGTGGAGAAGCGCGGCACAGCGGACGGCAATTTGCGCGTCGCCGGAAATTTCATATTTCGTTTTGAGTTTGTCGAGCGTGCGCGTGGCGAGATGAAGCGCGCCGAGAGAATGCGTAAAGCGTGAATGTTCCGCTGCCTGGTAAGCAAACAAGGCGAGTCCGAGTTGTTTGATGCGACGCAGACGTTGAAATTCCGCCGTGTCAATCAAACGCGCGAGAAGTTTGCCTTCGCTTGAGTCAGTTTTCAGCCGAATGATATTGTGAACCGAATCTCGGTAGATTTTTTCCGACAAAGTTTATCTCCGTAAGAAATCGAAGAGAATTTACAGGGATAGTCGGGGTGAACAGCGATAAGACAAAAGCATTAAAGTTAAGCGTGAATCTTGATTTTTTTGTCATTATCCCTGTCTATCCCTGTTATCCCTGTAAATTTTCTTCCATTAAATTTTTCAAACCGTTCCCAAAAACACTCGAAAGTGACGGTGCAGCTTTTCAGCATCGAAAAAATCGTGCTTGCCGTCCGTGCCGGCTGCAAACCACTTCGGCGCATCCTCGCTGCGAATCAGAAGAAGTTCGGCGTTGTGTTTCGACATTCCGAAATGCGATATTCGGGCAGCGGCAAGCGCGCCGCCCGGCATAAAACCGTCATTCGGCGTGCGCGTCCAACCCGCTTCGATTGTCAGACATCTCACACCTTGACGAAAGCTGAGACGTGAGCCGACGAGATTTGCATTTCCAAAAGCGAAATTGTGAGGATTTTCATTTTCCATCCTAATACTCGCGCCGTTGCGATTAGCAATTGAAACAATTTCAGTCGCCAAATCCAGCAGCCATTTGACGCTCGTTTGGCGAATCGAATCGTTCGACGCTTTGAGCATGAGATATTCGGCGACATCGGCGCGTCCTGCCGCTTGCGCTTTTTGGCGGGCTTCCGTTAATTTTCGCGCCCAAACTTCGTCGAGTTCATTCATTTCTTTGAGCATAAAACCGTCGGCTGATAAATGCAATTTCGTGATATTATTTTCAAACGGTGAACAATTTTTGAACGTCGGGTTTTTAATTTTATGAAAAATTTATTCGTTATTATTTTACTCGCTTTATTTTCGCTCACGGCGGTTGCCCAAAAGCCGAAGCCTAAGCCGAAAACGTCAAATAAACTGACCTCAACATCAAAAAAACCAAAAAATCTCGGCGGTGAAAAAGAAGAGTTTGAAAAAGCCGTCGCGTTTGCCGGCGCGGACGAAAGAATTGCCGCGCTAAAAAAGTTTGTCGAATATTTCCCGAACTCAGAAGAAAAAACTCACGCTTTGGAACTCGTCGTCGTCGCCCGCGCGACGCTCGCCGACGAAAAATTGCGGGCGGGCGACGCGACAGGCGCGGTCGAGATTTTCAAACTCGCCGTTGGCGAAGCGCCAAAACCCGCTTCCGATAAACTTTTTACCGAAGTTCTGCTGCTGATTCCAAATAATCTTTTCTTTCGCGGAGAAAGAACCGCGGCAATTGAAGTTGCCCGTTTAGTCGAAGAAAAAGCCGATGGGAATGCCAAACAAATTCTTGCGCTGGCAACATTTTATCTCGGTATGGAAAACGCCGCCGAAGCTAAACGACTGGCTGACAAAGCCGTGCAGCTAGAGCCGAATCTGCCCGCCGCTTATCAAACTTTGGGAATTGCCAATCGCTTAGATTTCGGGCTTGAAGAATCAGCCACCGCTTACGCGAAGGCTTTGGAACTCGATGCGAACTCGGTTGTTTCCAAAAGGAGTTTGGCGGAAATGAAACGCGCTACCGGCAAACCGCTCGAAGCGGCTGCGCTTTACAGAGAAATTTTAGCCAAAGATGAAGCGGACGGCGCGGCGCGGACGGGTTTAATTCTCGCGCTTTTCGACGCTGAAAATAAAACGGAAGCCGAAGCGGAAATGAAGGAATCGCTCGCCGCCAATCCGAAAAATTTATTACTTCTGGTCGGCGCGGCTTACTGGTATGCGGCGCACGATGAAAGCCAGAAAGCAGTTGAATTTGCCGAAAAAGCTATCGCCGTCGAGCCGCGTTATACTTGGGCGCACATTGCGCTGGCGCGCGGGCTGCTCGGGCAAAAGCGTCCGCTCGAAGCTGAAAAGGCGCTGCTCGTCGCCAAACAATACGGAAGTTTTCCCACCCTCGATTATGAACTTGCTT
>MWVZ01000033.1_pt1 | contig 14516 bp, 9 predicted proteins | sample 1047221 | NCBI WGS metagenome assembly MWVZ01 (sample SAMN06349980, study PRJNA376086) | soil metagenome | isolation source: MS6-5 sample Antarctic (ecotone) soil | place: Antarctica | collected 2015-01-13
CGGTTGCCGTTTGGACGGAAACGGTAAAAAGTCTTTCGATGCGTTTTTCACCGATGCGGAAAGCGACATCAACGACGTTCGTATCAAGCACTGTAACTTTTGAATCGGCGATATTAAGCGGAATTCGCTGGGCTGTAAAATCTTCCCGACGGTTTTCGAGGCTGACTTTTTCCGTCGGAACGGAATCGAGCGATTTGATTAAACTTTCGGGTCCGCGCACATGCACTTTTTGCGGCGCGACGGTTTTGCCATAGACTTCAAAATTTTCGGGAACCGCTCCTTCGGTTTCGACTTTGACCGCAATTTCGCGCTCGGTTACCGTTTCGAGTTTGACCGCGATTTTATTCGGCTGAACTTCTTCGAGCTTAACGCCCGTCGGCAATTCGACGTTGACGTTTTCAGATGTAATTTGAATGGTTCGGTCGCCCGCCTGAACATCAGTTAAATCCAGCACAACAATTAAATTTTCTTCTTTAATTTGGTCAATTTTACGTTTGTCGCCCGTTACCAATAAATCAACTTCCTGCACGGAGATGTCCGTAACTTCAATCGTGTCGGAAACGCGCGGTTTCAGGGTAACGTCTCTTAAGCGTTCGGTCGTCGGCGCGCGAAGTCCCGTTACGCCAAGCCACAGCGCAACGGTAATAAAAAGCGCAATCACTTTTATCAGCCAATCTTCCAAGAAGACGCGCCGAAATAAATGACGAAAAGAAAATTGCCATTCTCCTTTTTGAAAAAACTTTTCCATCGCTTTAGGATTCAAGATTCAAGATTTAGGATTCAGGATTCGGGATTCGGGATTTCAATTTTGAATCTTGAATCTTAAATTTTGAATCCTGAATCCTATATCATCCCACCGTTATCTCCGATTCGGCTTCCTTCATCGTCTTGGTCGCTTCGCGTTTCTTCTCGATGACGGGAATCTCCATCGCGCCCAGAAGTAGTGATCGGAGCGCGGTCGTGTCTAAATTTCGTTTAACCTCGCCGCTTTCGACAAAAGTAATAAGACCGGTTTCTTCCGATACGACGACCGAAACCGCGTCCGAACCTTCCGTTACGCCGATGGCGGCGCGATGTCGGGTGCCGAGTTCGCGCGAAATACTCGGATTTTTTGTCAGAGGCAAAAAAACTGACGCGGCGGCGATGCGCTCGTTTTGAATAATCACCGCCCCGTCGTGAAGCGGCGTGGTCGGATTGAAAATCGTCACCAGCAAATCGTAACTGAGTTTTGCATCGAGCGATACGCCCGCATCAATCAAATTTCTCAAGCCGACGTTGCGCTCGACGACAATCAACGCGCCGATTTTCTCCGACGAGAGCGTCGTTGCCGCAAGGACGATTTCATCGTAGATGGTTTCGCCGAGTTGTCCGCGCTGCCTTCGCAAAACAGGAAAACGAAGGCGATTGCCAAAATAAATCAATGCTTGCCGAATTTCCGATTGGAAAAGCACGATAATTGCCACACCGATATAAAGCACGGCGGAACGCAAAACGAATTCGAGGGTCGCCAAATCCTGAGCGACCGCCATCCAATACAAAAGACCCAAAATAGCCATTCCCACCACCGTCGGTACGGCGCGCGTGCCGCGAAGGAGTTTCAGCACGACATAAACTATGACAAAAACCAATGCCATATCCAGCACGTTTCGCACTGTGTTAATCGTTGGAATGTAATCGTTTAACTGCATTTTATAGATTCAAGATTCAAGATTCAGGATTCAGGATATAAGATTTCAATCTTGAATCTTAAATCTTGAATCTTCAACCGATATGTTTCAAATTCACTTCTCTGCCGTCCGAGTTTTTGAGGCTCGCCGTTTCCAAGAATATCATATCAACTTTCGGCTCGGCTTTTTTCATATTTTCTTCAATCTCGGCGATTGGTTCAATAATTTGTTCGTTCGTTAAATCATTTTTTAGATTTCTGTAATCAAGTAAAGGCTTTTATTTATTTATTTTGCTTTGCATAAATCCAACTAAATTTCCCTGCGCATCAATTACGCCGAGTGCTCCGATGCCGTTCTCGCGCATCAACTCTCGCGCTTCCTGCAAAAGCGTGTCGGTTTCGACAAAATACTCCGGCGTAATCGGGCGCATCACATCCTGAATTTTTGTTTCGCCCCAATCCTCTCGCGGCAGTTTTTTCAAATCTTCCAGAGTTAAAATACCGTACAGTTGCTGATTCTTAGCGACGGGAAAAACCGTCCGGCGGTGAAGCGTTAATACGCGGTCAACAAAATGCAGAACATCCATTTCGGGCGCAATTGAAACAGGTAATTTCATCACTTCTTCTACGACTTTCTGCTCTAAACTTTTAACATCTCGAATTATTCCCTTCGCCGAATCATACAAAAAAAGCCCGACCAAACCAGCCCAAAAACCGGTAAAGAAGTCACCCCGCACCAAGGCGATAAAGACGCCGAAAGCAATTAATGCCGCGGCGATAATCTGTCCGCATCTGCCGGTCAAAACGGTCGCTTCGTTCAAATCCGTGCCGCGATGCCAGAGATATGCCCGCAGAACTCTGCCGCCGTCGAGCGGGTAACCGGGGAAAAGATTGAACACCGCCAGCAAAAAATTCATTAAAACGAGGGTAAAGAATAAATATGCGAGAATGCTTGATTCAAGCGAATTAAAAATTGCCATCAAGCCGAGAAAGAAAAGCGCGAGCAAAAAACTGGCAACCGGTCCGGCGACGGCGATACGAAATTCGGCACGCGGTGTTTTCGGTTCGTGCCGAAACCTGGTTAATCCCCCGAACGGATGAAGTACGATTTCCAAAACCTGCACGCCTTCCATTCGGGCGGCGACGGCGTGCGCGAGTTCGTGGAGAAAAATTGAGACGAAGAAAATTAAAGTCGCGGCAATTCCGAAAATGAAACTCGTGAGAAAGTTTTCAGTCAACGAATTAACGCCGATTGCCGTAATCCAAGACATCAACCCGAGGACGAAAAACCAGCGGTAATCCACGCGCACGGGAATTCCAAAGATGTGCGCGACGAGCAGTTGACGTTTAAAAAATTCAAGAAAACGCATCGTTAAAATTAAACCACAAAATAAACCGATGCCGAAAGAGATTTTCGCCTGCCACAGAGCGCCACGTCCGACTTTTTGTAAATGAACGACTGAAAATCAAAGACCGACAGGAGATTAAATTATTTCTTAGCTCTTCCGCCCACAACTCCCAATTCTGCAAAATCGGTATTGTTTCTCTCGATCCGCTTGACTTCGTTTTGGAAACAGCTTTACCGACAAATCGTAAAGGCGCTCCGATTCTTAAGGGTTAAAACCCCCTGTTTCCGCCTCGGGTTGTAAAATCTTAACCGCCTGCGCAATATTTTCCGGTTTACCGAATAGAATGAGAATGTCGTTTTCCCGCAGCTTATAGGCTGCCCCGGGACCGATTTTTGTGTCGTCGCCACGCACCACGGCAATCAGCGTCGCGCCGGTAGCATTACGCAAATTGAGTTCGCCGAGATTTTTGCCGATAACCGGAGAAGTATTATTTAATTTAACGGTTTCCGTGGTCGCCGCGTGCAAAGCCGCATTCAGATTTGACATTTGAACTCGCTGAATCGAAGGCGAACGAAGCATCTCGTAACCTTGTCGGCGAACTCTTTCAATCTGATTTTCGATAGTGTGGCGGTCAACGCCGTAGCGCAGCAGAACGCGCGAAAATATCTCGATACTCGTTTCAAATTCTTCCGGGATAACTTCGTCCGCGCCAAACCGGAGCAGTTCGGTAATCTCCGAAGTATAACGGGTGCGAACGACAATATAAATTTTTTCGTTCAGCTCGCGGGCTTGTCTGACGGTACGCCGCGCCGCTTGCGGGTCGGACATTGCCAGCACGAGCGCGTTGGCGTTTTCGATGGCGGCGTGATGCAGAACTTCGCGCCGCGTGGCGTCGCCGAAGTTGATTTTCTCGCCCCTTTCCTTCGCCTCCCGAACCGTTTCGGCGTTCAGTTCGAGAATCGTGTAAGACACGCTAACGGCGCGCAGAACTCTGGCGAGATTGCGCCCGTTCAGCCCGTATCCGACGATGATAACGTGGTTGTTTAACCCGCCCGTTGAAGTGATATGCAGTTCTTCTTCGGTTTCCGGCGCAGTTGGCGCAGATTTTTTATCCGGCACGATTGATTGGATAAAGTACCCGAAACGCGGCGCGGCGGCAATCATAAACGGCGTGATAATCATCGAGATAATCGACGCGGCGAGAAAACTCTGATAATCGGAATCGGGAAGCAAATCTACGACGCGTCCGGCTTTTGCCAGCACGAAGGAAAATTCGCCGATTTGCGCCAGTCCGAGCGCGGTCATTGCCGCGACTCGCTGCGGGAAGCCCAATAGTTGAATCACCGCCCAGACAATTAAAGCCTTGCCGACGACGAGCAGCAGCACCCACAGGAAAACCGTAAACAGATTTTCAACCAGCGCGCTGAGCGAGAGAAGCATCCCGATGGAAACGAAAAATACGCTGTTGAAAACATCGCGGAAAGGCAAAATGTCCGCCGTCACCTGGTGACTGTAATCGGAATCGGCTAAAACCATTCCGGCGATAAACGCTCCCAAAGCGAGCGACAAGCCGAATTGCGCCGTGACAAATGATATTCCCAAACAGACCAGAACGACCAGAAGCAATAAAACTTCGGGGCTTTTTAGACGGACGATTTGTTTGAGCATTATGGGAACGAGCAGCCACGCCGCCACCACAATCACAATCAAACCCAACAAAGAACCGCCGAGTTTGGCGGCGACCGCGCCGAAAGAAGCCGCGTCTTTTCCGCCCAAAACCGGAACCAGCAGCATCATCAAAACGATACTAATGTCCTGGAAAAGTAAAATTCCGATCCCGGCGCGACCGTGCGGAGCGTCAACTTCGTTTCGCCCGATTAACGCCGATTGCCGTAATCCAAGACATCAACCCGAGGACGAAAAACCAGCGGTAATCCACGCGCACGGGAATTCCAAAGATGTGCGCGACGAGCAGTTGACGTTTAAAAAATTCAAAAAAACGCATCGTTAAAATTAAACCACAAAATAAACCGATGCCGAAAGAGATTTTCGCCTGCCACAGAGCGCCACGTCCGACTTTTTGTAAATGAACGACTGAAAATCAAAGACCGACAGGAGATTAAATTATTTCTTAGCTCTTCCGCCCACAACTCCCAATTCTGCAAAATCGGTATTGTTTCTCTCGATCCGCTTGACTTCGTTTTGGAAACAGCTTTACCGACAAATCGTAAAGGCGCTCCGATTCTTAAGGGTTAAAACCCCCTGTTTCCGCCTCGGGTTGTAAAATCTTAACCGCCTGCGCAATATTTTCCGGTTTACCGAATAGAATGAGAATGTCGTTTTCCCGCAGCTTATAGGCTGCCCCGGGACCGATTTTTGTGTCGTCGCCACGCACCACGGCAATCAGCGTCGCGCCGGTAGCATTACGCAAATTGAGTTCGCCGAGATTTTTGCCGATAACCGGAGAAGTATTATTTAATTTAACGGTTTCCGTGGTCGCCGCGTGCAAAGCCGCATTCAGATTTGACATTTGAACTCGCTGAATCGAAGGCGAACGAAGCATCTCGTAACCTTGTCGGCGAACTCTTTCAATCTGATTTTCGATAGTGTGGCGGTCAACGCCGTAGCGCAGCAGAACGCGCGAAAATATCTCGATACTCGTTTCAAATTCTTCCGGGATAACTTCGTCCGCGCCAAACCGGAGCAGTTCGGTAATCTCCGAAGTATAACGGGTGCGAACGACAATATAAATTTTTTCGTTCAGCTCGCGGGCTTGTCTGACGGTACGCCGCGCCGCTTGCGGGTCGGACATTGCCAGCACGAGCGCGTTGGCGTTTTCGATGGCGGCGTGATGCAGAACTTCGCGCCGCGTGGCGTCGCCGAAGTTGATTTTCTCGCCCCTTTCCTTCGCCTCCCGAACCGTTTCGGCGTTCAGTTCGAGAATCGTGTAAGACACGCTAACGGCGCGCAGAACTCTGGCGAGATTGCGCCCGTTCAGCCCGTATCCGACGATGATAACGTGGTTGTTTAACCCGCCCGTTGAAGTGATATGCAGTTCTTCTTCGGTTTCCGGCGCAGTTGGCGCAGATTTTTTATCCGGCACGATTGATTGGATAAAGTACCCGAAACGCGGCGCGGCGGCAATCATAAACGGCGTGATAATCATCGAGATAATCGACGCGGCGAGAAAACTCTGATAATCGGAATCGGGAAGCAAATCTACGACGCGTCCGGCTTTTGCCAGCACGAAGGAAAATTCGCCGATTTGCGCCAGTCCGAGCGCGGTCATTGCCGCGACTCGCTGCGGGAAGCCCAATAGTTGAATCACCGCCCAGACAATTAAAGCCTTGCCGACGACGAGCAGCAGCACCCACAGGAAAACCGTAAACAGATTTTCAACCAGCGCGCTGAGCGAGAGAAGCATCCCGATGGAAACGAAAAATACGCTGTTGAAAACATCGCGGAAAGGCAAAATGTCCGCCGTCACCTGGTGACTGTAATCGGAATCGGCTAAAACCATTCCGGCGATAAACGCTCCCAAAGCGAGCGACAAGCCGAATTGCGCCGTGACAAATGATATTCCCAAACAGACCAGAACGACCAGAAGCAATAAAACTTCGGGGCTTTTTAGACGGACGATTTGTTTGAGCATTATGGGAACGAGCAGCCACGCCGCCACCACAATCACAATCAAACCCAACAAAGAACCGCCGAGTTTGGCGGCGACCGCGCCGAAAGAAGCCGCGTCTTTTCCGCCCAAAACCGGAACCAGCAGCATCATCAAAACGATACTAATGTCCTGGAAAAGTAAAATTCCGACCCCGGCGCGACCGTGCGGAGCGTCAACTTCGTTTCGCCCGGCATAGCTTTTCAGAACAATCGCCGTGCTGGAAAGCGTAACCAGAAAACCGAAAAAAACGGCTTGATTAAGTCCTCGTCCGAAAAAAACCGCGACGAGCGAGACGGCGATAATCGTTAATCCGACTTGCAGACCGCCGCCGACCAGAACGAGCCGCTTCATCTCGCGCAGGCGATGAAGCGAAAACTCCAGCCCGATGGTGAAAAGCAGCAGCATCACGCCGATTTCGGCAAGAATTTCGATAGCTTCGAGTTCTTTAATTAATCCTAACCCGTAAGGTCCGATGACGATTCCCGTAAGCATCAAACCGACCAGCAGCGGCAATTTCAAACGCAGGCAGGCAAAGGCGACCGGCACGGAAACCAGTAAAATAATTAATAAATCCGCAAACAGCGGCGGCGTGTGCATTTTCTTATGTTCCTCCTCTTTTGCTTGATATAATTCTCCCCGAACGTCCTGAGATGAAAACTATGCAAAACGAGCGTCCGGCGGCAATTATTTATTGACTAGCCGAAAGGACTATATTGTATTGACATTTTGTATTTATAAGTTATCACTAGCTTTAGCTAGTGGATTAGATTGGGAAAATCAGCGGCTTTAGCCGAATTTCATTTAACAAATTTTCTTTCTGCTTTAGCCTGATTTGCGCTAGAGCAAAAAGAAAGATTGATTTTTATTTGATTTCGGCTAAAGCCGCTTGTTCTCAATCAAACTTGTCCACTCGTCTGTTGCCATTAGTATCGACACAAGTCCGCGCGGCTTGTTTTATTGCGGCTGTGCCGCCTGATGTGCGGCGACGGCTTTGCCTCGCCGCACTAGCTTCTCCCAAATCCGGCGCGGCGCGGCCTCGAATGCGAGCGGCGGAGCAGCAGAAAGCAAGCAGAGCGACGCGAACAGGCCGAGCCTTTCGGCACATCGGGCGGCAGAGCCGCAAAGAAAATAGATTTTCAAAGATGTGTAGATACTAATGGCTAAAGCTAAGCAGGTGGACAAAAATTTCGAGGTATTTAGAAAATTGAAAGTCTGATGTTTTAAGGCTCAAACAGTTTCTTTATACCGCAAAATATTTGGTCTGGTGCTTAGTGGCAATTTATCAAAAGTCAACAGAACCAGCTTTATTTGAAAGAGAGTTAAACTGTCGGAGGTGCGCGGTCTGATTGTGAGCCTAAGACAAGAGAGATGTGCGAAAAATCTGCTTTTTCACGATTATGCGCCGATTGCAAACAAAAGTTTGCGCCGCTACCCGTCCAATTGAAGGTCAAATGTCCGCCGGGCAGGAATCGGCTAGTGTCTTTCTGAAATTTGGATTCGAGTAAAGTGGAATGACCGCCGGAATTATGAACCGAATAAGCATACGATTTCAGATTGCTTTCGAGAACCGAAGCGGTATTTTCTGAATAACCGCTTTCCGAAATCGGAAACGGGAATAACTGAACGCCTTCGCCGCCGGATAAAAACAATCCCGCCAACACGCCGAATATAAAAATCCAGCGAGCGCGGCTATTTCGGGTCGTAGAAGCGAATTTTTTCATTACAATAAAATCTTCGGCGAATTTAAGCATACATCATGTTTCGAGCGCGGACAAAACAATTTTGACTTTAAGGATTTATCTGCGCGACAAGCAAAAAATTCAGTCGTTCGGTAACATAATCAATATGAGTTTTCTCGTCTGGATGGGTTTAATCGGCGCGTTATTGCTTTTAATGGCGTTGTCTTCCGCTTATTTACGCCGCTTGCCGATTACCACGTCGGCGATTTATCTCGCGCTCGGTTTGCTGGTCAGCCCGTTCGGACTCGGTTTGATAGACGTTAATTTTATCGAATGGCGAGTCTGGTTCGAACATTTAACGGAAATCGCCGTTACCGTGTCCTTGTTTATCGGCGGTCTCAAACTGCGCCTGCCGCTGCGAAATCCGGTGTGGTCGGCGGCTTACCGGCTCGCCGCGCCCGTGATGCTCGCTTCGATTACCGGCGTGGCTGTTTTCTCGCACTTTGTTTTCGGATTCGATTGGGCGGCGGCTTTTCTTTTGGGCGCGGTGCTGGCTCCGACCGACCCGGTGCTGGCAAGCACGGTTTCGGTCAACGACGCGGCTGATCACGACCGGATGCGTTACGGGCTTTCGGGCGAAGCCGGGTTTAACGACGGCGCGGCTTTTCCGTTTGTCGTCTTCGCCCTGATGTGGGCGGAATACGGCGAGTTTGGCGGCTGGATTGGCGAATGGGCGTTGCACCGTCTTATTTGGGCAGTTCCGGCGGGACTGCTGCTCGGTTATTTTTTAGGTAAAAGCATCGGTCGGCTGGCGATTTGGCTGCGCAGCCGGCATCAGGAAACAGGCGCGCCGAACGATTTTCTGGCTTTAGCTTTGATTGCGCTCGCTTATGTCGGCGCGGAAACCGTCGGCGCGTGGGGATTTCTGGCGGCATTTGCCGCCGGTATCGGCTTTCGGCGAGCGGAAATAAAAACCGTCGAGGAAAATCCCGCGCCCGAACACGACGAAACGGAAGAAGCGGGCGAAGAGCATTTGACGGCGCATCCGCCAGCCGAAGACTTCGTCGGCAGAAAAACAGAAGAAGAAGAATTGAAACACCCGTCAAAAGCCGCCGGTATGGTCGTCGCGGAAATCATTTCCTTCGGCGACACCGCCGAGCGGCTGCTCGAAGTAATGCTCGTCGTGCTGGTCGGCATTTGTCTGGCGATTTACTGGGACTGGCGCGCCGTTCCGCTGGCTCTCGCCTTGTTTTTCTTTATTCGCCCGCAATTTTGACTTTAAGGATTTATCTGCGCGACAAGCAAAAAATTCAGTCGTTCGGTAACATAATCAATATGAGTTTTCTCGTCTGGATGGGTTTAATCGGCGCGTTATTGCTTTTAATGGCGTTGTCTTCCGCTTATTTACGCCGCTTGCCGATTACCACGTCGGCGATTTATCTCGCGCTCGGTTTGCTGGTCAGCCCGTTCGGACTCGGTTTGATAGACGTTAATTTTATCGAATGGCGAGTCTGGTTCGAACATTTAACGGAAATCGCCGTTACCGTGTCCTTGTTTATCGGCGGTCTCAAACTGCGCCTGCCGCTGCGAAATCCGGTGTGGTCGGCGGCTTACCGGCTCGCCGCGCCCGTGATGCTCGCTTCGATTACCGGCGTGGCTGTTTTCTCGCACTTTGTTTTCGGATTCGATTGGGCGGCGGCTTTTCTTTTGGGCGCGGTGCTGGCTCCGACCGACCCGGTGCTGGCAAGCACGGTTTCGGTCAACGACGCGGCTGATCACGACCGGATGCGTTACGGGCTTTCGGGCGAAGCCGGGTTTAACGACGGCGCGGCTTTTCCGTTTGTCGTCTTCGCCCTGATGTGGGCGGAATACGGCGAGTTTGGCGGCTGGATTGGCGAATGGGCGTTGCACCGTCTTATTTGGGCAGTTCCGGCGGGACTGCTGCTCGGTTATTTTTTAGGTAAAAGCATCGGTCGGCTGGCGATTTGGCTGCGCAGCCGGCATCAGGAAACAGGCGCGCCGAACGATTTTCTGGCTTTAGCTTTGATTGCGCTCGCTTATGTCGGCGCGGAAACCGTCGGCGCGTGGGGATTTCTGGCGGCATTTGCCGCCGGTATCGGCTTTCGGCGAGCGGAAATAAAAACCGTCGAGGAAAATCCCGCGCCCGAACACGACGAAACGGAAGAAGCGGGCGAAGAGCATTTGACGGCGCATCCGCCAGCCGAAGACTTCGTCGGCAGAAAAACAGAAGAAGAAGAATTGAAACACCCGTCAAAAGCCGCCGGTATGGTCGTCGCGGAAATCATTTCCTTCGGCGACACCGCCGAGCGGCTGCTCGAAGTAATGCTCGTCGTGCTGGTCGGCATTTGTCTGGCGATTTACTGGGACTGGCGCGCCGTTCCGCTGGCTCTCGCCTTGTTTTTCTTTATTCGCCCGGTTGCCGCGCTGCTGTTTTTGATAAAAACGCCGACCGGAAAAGTCCAGCGTCTGATGATGGGCTGGTTCGGCATTCGCGGCATCGGAAGTCTCTATTATTTGAGCTACGCTCTTAATCACGGATTAAACAGTAACATCGCCGACACGGTCGGCATTACGCTTACAACCGTCGCCTTGAGCATTTTGATTCACGGTATTTCGAGCCAGCCGATTCTTGATTTTTACGAACGCGCGATTTCTTCCGACTTCGACGCCAACCATTCTCCGCGATAAGGCGCTGTGGTCAGGAACCGGCAAAAGTAACTTTCAGCAGCCGGAAAATCCAAGCCACAAACCTTTACGTTTGTCTGCCTGCCTGCCGAAACACAAACTTGATGCTCGCCATCGCTGCCATCGCCGCCTGAGTGTATTGCGGCGAACGCCGGCGCTCACCTGTTTTCTCCGCCGCCACCTAATTGTCAAGCAACTCTTCGCTATCGAAAATGTTAAACTTCCGCGATTGACTAAACTTCGGTTATAATCTCTCCAGTTGCGGATTCGACATTTGGCTTTCTTTTTCACCGCAGAAAAATTCTGCCCATTGTTCATTTCCGCAGCCTTTTTATGCAACAACGCCGGTAAAAACTATAAAAAAGCCGCAATTTCGGAACTTGCATTCGCTAGCAATTCGCGCAGCTGCGAAACTGTGATGTTTTTATCTTTTGAAGAATATTCGCCCGCCAGTGCCGGTGTGAAATCTTTCTCTTCGCGCAATTCGGGCAGCACGGGCAGAATTGCATAATAATCGCCGCGCTCGACGGTGCGGAAGCATTCTTCTTCGGAAACCATAATTTCGTGAACCTTTTCGCCCGGTCTGATGCCCGTAAAAACTATCGGCAAATCCTTATCGCCCATCAACGCTTTTGCTAAATCGGTTATTTTTGCCGCCGCGACTTTCGGAACAAAAGTTTCTCCGCGTCGGCCATCGGAAATTGCCGCAAAAACCGTATCAACCGCTTTATTTAAGCTGAGAAGAAAGCGCGTCATTTCTTCAAGAGTAATAGTTATCGGTTGGTTTTTTCACTTGTTCGACGAACAGCGGAACAATCGAGCCGCGCGAGGCGATAACGTTTCCGTAACGAACGCACATAAAGCGCGTGTTCGGACAATCTCGATTGGCTTCAATCAAAACTCTTTCCTGCAGAGCTTTGGTCATTCCCATTACATTAATCGGTTTGCAGGCTTTGTCGGTCGAGATACCGACAACCTTTTCAACCGGCAGATTGTTTTCACGAATCGCCCGCACTACGTTCTGCGCTCCGTAAATGTTTGTCTGCACGGCTTCAAACGGAAAGTATTCGCACGACGGAACTTGTTTGAGCGCCGCGGCGTGAAAAACTACGTCTGTTTCACGCATTGCGGCCAGCAACGCCGGGTAATCTCTGACATCGCCGATGCGGAAGTTTAATACATCCTGCGAATTTTGATAAATAACTTCGTCGGTCGCGGTTTTGCGGTGCAGAAATTCGAGCCGCATATAATGCTGTTTAGCTTCATCGCGCGAAAAAACGGTAATCTGCGCCGGTCGTCCCATCTCGCCGGTCAAAATTCTTCCGACCAGAGTTTGTCCGAGCGAACCTGTGCCGCCGGTCACTAAAACTCTTTTTCCTTCTAAATTCATCATAAGTAAGACTTTCTAAAAAGATTAAAACGGACGCGGCGAATTATCAATCGTTCGTGTTCGATTAATTGTTTCACTGATATATGGTTATGCGAAATGGCGAGTTTATGTTTCAAGAAGCAATAAGGTTATTTAACAATGGTTTTGATAATATTTTGCTTGAATTTCCAATTTATTATTTACAAACTTACTCGGCAAAGTGTTAAGATGAAACTTAAATCGGGGCGCAACGGCGTTTCCTTAATCGGCATCAAAACAGGCAAAAGTTTTCATACATATTTTTTTGGAGTTTTATGGCAGATATAGACGCATATAAAGACAAATTTAGCGAGAGCGGTCAGCGGGTTTTGGAAGTTGCGCTGGCTGAATCCAGAAGGCGCGACCAAAACTACGTGGCAATCGAACATATTTTGCACGCCCTTGCCAACGAGGAAGCGGAGCTTTTTAACGCGACGATGCGCGATTTAGGGGTTGACTCGCGCTCGGTCAAACTGCTGATTGAACAACGGCTCGACGGCAGCCGTCAGCACACGGGTAAAGGTTTTAAAATTGCCGACGAAACTACTACCCTTTTTAAACGCTCAATGGACCGGGCGCGTTCGCAGGGACGGCGCGTGATTGAAGGAAGCGATATTTTTTACGTTTTATCAAACGACGAGCGCAGTCTTTTGAACGACGTTTTGCAAAATCTGGGAGTTCTTGCCGAAGAACTCGCGCAAACAGCCAGAACGCGCATTCGCAAAATCGAAAAAGAAGAAGAACGCGCCCGCAAGAAATATGAATTGCCATCATATTTGAAACATTTCGGCGTGTCTTTGAACAAACTTGCCAGACAGGACAAGATTCCGCCGACGATCGGGCGCGAGCGCGAGATTTTGCAGATGATGGAAATCCTCTCGCACCGCGAGCGGTCGAATTCGCCGATGCTCGTCGGCGAACCGGGGGTTGGTAAAACGGCGGTCGTTGAAGGCTTGGCGCGAATGATTGAGTTAGAGCCGGAAAAAGTTCCGGCGAGGTTAAGAGACGCACATATCGTTCAATTGCAAATGGGCGGACTCGTCGCCGGAACGATGTTGCGCGGAATGTTCGAGGAACGCATCAAAGGCATTATTGATGAGGTTAAAGAGAAAAGCCACATTATTCTTTTCATTGACGAAGCGCACACAATTATCGGCGCGGGCGCGGCGATGGGAACTTCCAGCGACGCTGGAAATATGTTTAAATCGTCTTTGGCGCGTGGCGAATTGAGAATCATCGGCGCGACAACTTTGACCGAATACAAAGAATACATCGGCGAAGACGAAGCGTTGGCGCGGCGGTTTAGATTAGTCAAAGTTGACGAGCCGACAATTGAAGAAACAAAGGAAATTCTCCTTGGTTTGCGTCCGCGCCTTGAGAGAAATTATTCGGTAACGATTTCCGACGAAGCAATCAATACGGCGCTGGAAATGTCGCCGAAATATATTCGCAATTTGCATCTTCCCGATAAGGCAATCGGCTGGCTGGACACGGCTTCAGTCAAAGTGGAAATCAACGAGCCGACTTCTTTGGTCGTTCGCCCCGAACATATTATTGACGTTATTTCGCAGGAATCGCGTATTCCGAAAGATATGATTTACCGCGAAACTTCCGACCGTTTTTCATTGATGGAAATGGAAATCGGAAATCGCGTCATCGGGCAAAAAAATGCGGTTCGCGCCGCTGCCGAAAGGTTGCGCCTTAATAAAGGTCCGCTTAAAGATAATCATTTCGCGCCTGACGGAGTTTTGCTTTTCCTCGGTCCGACCGGCGTTGGAAAAACCGAATTAGCCAAAGCGGTTGCCGAATTTATGTTTGGCGACGAACACAAAATGGTTCGGATTGATATGAGCGAATACGGCGAAGGCACGGTCGGCATCGAAAAACTTATCGGAATGCCGCGCGGCATTGTCGGTTCGGAACGCGGCGGAATTTTAACCGAACAATTGAGGGAAAATCCATACACCGTGTTGTTGCTTGATGAAGTCGAAAAGGCTTCGCCGTATTTGATGAACATTTTCCTCCAGGCCTTTGACGA
>MWVZ01000034.1_pt1 | contig 14497 bp, 18 predicted proteins | sample 1047221 | NCBI WGS metagenome assembly MWVZ01 (sample SAMN06349980, study PRJNA376086) | soil metagenome | isolation source: MS6-5 sample Antarctic (ecotone) soil | place: Antarctica | collected 2015-01-13
TGCTTCTACCAGCATAGCCCGCACCGTGTTTCTGAGATGCCGGTGAGGTGTGCTATCAAACAATGCCTGTTCTTTGATTATCTCGTTGGCAATCTCTGTCTTGCGCTTCTTACTTAGATTTTTCATACTTAGCTCCTATCCTGGAAAACAAAAATCCCTATCGAATTGTCCGATAGGGTGATAGGTGCATGGCCGAAATGGTTCGCAATGGTACAATGCTCCCCAGGTCGTCCGCTGCCCACTCAGCGTTTCGGCTAGGCTGTGGTAAGTGTTGAAAGCACTTGCTACAGCCGTTTTATATTCAATTGTGGCTATAGCATACCACACTCTGTCAATCCCCTGCTAAGTGGGTAAAAACGGTTGGTGCTTACCGTCTATAGAAAAGTGCGTGTCAGGATATGGAAGGGTACATAATGAGTTTATCCGCACAGGAAGCCGCAGACTTGGTGGGTCTAAGTAAGGCCGCAATCCTCAAAGCCATCAAAACAGGCAAGGTATCCGCACAGAAAGATAGTAACGGTGTATGGAGGCTTGAACCTGTCGAGGTGCTTCGTGTGTGGAAGTCTGCTAGTGACAATCCGCGCCAACCAGCGCCTGAAAGTCCGCAGCAATCTATAGCAGGTCTACAGCGCGAGAATGAGTTATTGCGTGAGACTGTTGCAGACTTGCGCGCTCGGCTTGACGCAGAATCAGAAGAACGCCGCCGCTTGTCTCTAATCCTGAATGAGACGCGCACCCCAGCCCCAGCTTCGCAGACTGAACAGCCCAAAAGCTTTTGGCAACGATTGTTTGGATAGAGTCCTGGTAACGTGATAGGTACATAAAAGTACCATTTACGTGTCCTAATAGATACCGATAAATAAAACTTATCGGTACTTATACATATTATCACGCTATTTTGGGTATCTATCATGGGTAGTTAAAATAGGGGCATGAAAACACAATCTAGTAAAACCACCAAAGTTGCAACCACACTCCACATCACAAAAGAGGCGCAAGATGTCATGCTTGATAATGGCTATTGCGGTATTCGGGGCATGGGCGAATTCATATCGCAGTTGATAATGGACTACCACGCCGGGCAGACACGCAAGCCAACACAGGCAGAGATTGCCGGGGAGCTGCGGCGACTGGCTGACATGCTAGAAGAAGTCAACCAGGCTGCGCCCCTGGCCACAACTCCACCCATGCCACTAGCCAACGTGATAGATGCACCATCTGATATGGTGGGCGTGACTGTTATCAGTGAGGAGGATGGATGCAAGGAAGATAAGGCCAAACCACTCTAAGCCACTTGGAAAATCCTTCATTTCCTTCATTGGCGCAATGTCCAAAAATGTCAGTAAATGTCAGTTTTTTTGCTCCCCGTTCCTGTGTGGTGCCAACTTTTTCAGACATACAACCAACTCCCACCGTCAACCTTCGTTGCGAGTGCCTACCCACCGCGCAAAATAGTCAAAGATAGCTCCACTTAGCCATTATCAGACCATCCCCCAGCGCCGCGCCAGCACGCGATAACGGCGCTTATAGGTACGGTAAAAGCTATGCGTTCCCGCTGGGGTTGTACTCTTCCACTGTGGCGCATCAGGCCAGTTGCACAAGCCCCCACCAGGTCGGTGTGGCCATGCGTAGGCGATACAGGTGCAAGCTACCGCCTTTGTCCGCATACCCGTATAGCGCTCGTCCCCTGTCGCCTTGCCCCGTTGCTTGTAGGTATGCCCAGCGCAGGTATCCCCACCCCATAAGGCAAAGGCTTGGCAGGGTTGCCCATCTTGCCGCGTAGCCTTGCAACGTCTAGCCGCCTTCGCTCGTTCAGAATAGGCCATTGCACCCCCCAAAAGTGGCACGCTGTGCATAATAATGTCCCGACCCCCACGGCATAATGGTAGGATTCCTACTGCTTCAAACCTATACCAAAACTAACCAAAACTAACCAAAAAACAATGGATTACCGCCGCTAGAACGTTGCCGCCTGTTGCTTGCATGGGGTCTCCGCGCTTGCATGGGGTCTCTACCCATCCCACCATGCTTGCTTGCGTCACTTCCCCTGCAACAATGGATTCTTCTGTCGGTCAATTGCCTGTTGCTGCAATGGGTTTGGCTTGGCTTCCCTACGCTTGGTTTCCAGCTCAAACAAAAACTTGTCAACCAATGGAAGTTGCTTGCCTTGCTCCACTTTTGCCCCGAGTGCTTTATATTCCAAGTCAGTCACGATTGCGCCGCCTGTCGTAGTTTGAACTCAATGTCACCCGCTGATAATTCCGCTAAAGAAGCGCGGCGCGAGTAATCTTCCACTCGGCGCCAGGCCGCCGCCGCTAGTGGAGAATGTTCGTTATAAACCAAAGCCGCTTCGTCAGCCAGGCGATTAAACTCAATCACATCTGCCCGTAGTTTAATAGCGTGGGCTGCACGCTCGGCACGTCCCAAAGCCGCACGCTGGACGGTAGCCGCGGCAACTCCCGCCTCGGCTTGCTTGACTGATACCTGCAAGCGCAGAAGCTCTTGTGTTGCAGCCTCCACGCCTGTGGCTAAGGCAATCTGCCCTAGTTGTTGCTCGTGTTGCGCTAAAGCGCGCTGTGCGTCCTGTAGCGACGTTTCCCATGTGGCAATCTCTGCCTCCGCTTCCTTCAATGTCATTGTTGGTGCTTCGATTGTTGCTTCCATTTGTTAGCTCTCCCCTTTGGCCGTAGCCGTTAACAGTCTCTCAAGTTCAGATAATCGTACAATGCAAAGCGTGCTATCCGTGGGTACGTTCTTAGCGTTCAACATGAACACGTCACAGCCCGTTAGCGCAGGGGTTAACCACTTTGGTAGCCCCTGCCCGTGGTAATCCGTGGCGACGGTTAACCCGCGTTCCTCCAACGCTTCTACACGGTGTATCAAGTCGTGCCATGCTGCCATCTTCTCACCCTTTCGTACCTTCTCCGCTACTGTTGGCGCGCATATTTCGAGGAATTGCCATGCTTCCCGACGCAGCTTCCCGTCACTGACCTGTCTGGAATCTCTGATTGCTTGCTTCACAATGCCACCCAACAAAGCGTACTCAGGGTCAAGCCCAGCCCACTTGTTCTGTTGGTTTGCCACCATCGCCCCCCAATGTCCAAAATGTCCAAAATGTTAGGATTTCTTAGGTTTTCTTAGGTTGCGCTTGCCTTGTAACGCGCTACCACTACGTCGGTTGGCGTGCCATTGGCAGAAAGCTCATTCAGCTTGGCAATGGCATCATGTGCGCGTTGGCGCAATTGCTCCGGTGTTTTGCAATCAGATGTGTGAATCTTGAACAACAAATAAACGCAGAGCTTGTCCCGCCGGCGGGACAAGCTCTGTACAGCCATGAAAGTGTTTTTCTAGCATGGCGTGGCGCTTCACTGGGTGCCACATGGTTAACCCATAGCGTCAAGCACTCTAGGCCAGCGTCATTCAGTCGGTACTCTAGTTCGGATGCGGCATGTTTCATGCTACCACCCCCTGTTGAAATTGTACGTCATCATGCTCGCGCTCAAATTTCACACGTCGATAGGATAGGCTCATGGCTGTGTCCACTTGCTCCGCAATTTCACGCCGCACCACTTGCCATTGTTCGGGTGTGGCATCCTCTCCTACAGTCGCCACTGTCAACAGCCTTACTTTGTCGCTTAGGTGCATTTCCCCTAATGCCTGCAATGCCTCCCATATATCACGATAATGGGAGCGCCATTCTTCGCGCGCATCAAAGCGGATTCGGGGTCTTATCTCTTTGTTGTTATTGCCTACACGATAGGGATTGATTCCCCGGCGCTCTAAGGTATCAAAGCATATCATTGCCATCATGTCTGCCTTACGTTGGCGCTCTTCAAGCTTTGCCCGCGCATATGGCTCTAAATCGTCCTGCTTCAAAAGCTTGTGCGCGTAGTTAGCCACATCGCTGTAATTGCGCCCTGTCCGCAGCAAACCAATGCCATCTGTCGCCATATGCTCGCGCCTCTCTTCTAACCGTTGCTCGGCATCTGGGTGCAACAGATAGCAATAGCTTCTACCTTCCTGCCACACGAACAGCAAGCCAGCCGCCCACATTCTTTTGAGCGTCCTACGAACAGAGTCACACGATAAGCCGGTGCGCGTCGCCAAGTCGTCTACAGTCCCACCAATTTCTAGCGCAGGCCATAGCAGCAAAGCATTGGCGCCCAAAGAGGAAAGCAGTACCGTAGGCATCTCGCGCCGCTTGATTGCATGGGTATAGGCATAGCTAGTAAAGGCATCATCTCCCCTGTGTTCAGTTAAAAATAAGCTTGGCGTAAGTGGGACACTCTCCACACTGTTAGGGAGTGTCCCACTTACGCCAAGATAGAAAATGATTGGTGATAGGTCTACCGTTGTGCCTTTTTCACTCGCGGACAATGCAATAAAGCCGGCATCTACTAGCTTTTTTAAGTGCCTGTGTAGCGTAGAGGGACGAACAGCGCAGGCAATCGCCAATGCCCGTACCGTTGTGGCTACTTTGCTTGTCCCATTCTGTTGCGCCATCTCCACAATGGCATCCAACAAAGCCACCAGCTCTGCGACCCCTCTTTTACTTGTCTCGCGCAGTAGTCCAACGCAATCAGCGCCACCATTCCACGCGCGCAGCCCTGCAAGCTTGCCGCCGTTGGGTAGGTGCTTGGCTCTAGCGCGGCTTACGGTATGCGCTAGATATTTGTCCCCTTGCTCATCAAACTTGCTGCCAATGGCAAAGTGGACGAATACAGCGTGAATGTCGTCATCCGTTGCGCCTGCCCGAACTAACTCACAAACCACACGCCAATCAGCCTCAGAACGTTCCCCTTTGGGCGCGCCCTTCTGTATTAGTTCGCAGGTGTCACCAGATAGCCCCCATTGCGCCAAGTCAGGCATAGGAGCATAGCCCTTAGAGAATGTGACAACAGGGCCGCTGTGCGCTTCCTGTGCAGTCTCAAGTATGTCAATCAGGCTTTGGGGTAAAGGCAATGGCGCAATGTCCGCAGGTGAAAAGCCCTCCGCAAACGTGTAGCGCCGCCCCGACTTGTGCAAAGAAGGGGCGACCACCACATAGCCCCCAGCGCCGCGAATGTCAATTCCTTTGGGTAGATTGCCGGTCGCATTGCCGTAGGCTTTGCCCTCAGGCATCCGATACCAAAGGTGAGAACCGCCGCCGCCCGTTATGCTCTTTACCGTATTCTCATCAAGGAAGAGCGCGCCACCTGCATAGCTCTCTTTATAGCTGTCCAGGTCAGGTACAAGTAGGCCAGACTTGCCACAATCAACGGCTAGGTTGGGTATGCTCCAAACCACTTGCCCCGTTTCAACGTCTACATTGCGCCAAGCCTTGCCCCACCACTTCCCAATCGTTACAGGGTCAACAGTGCTTTTTTCAGCCCATGCCACACGCGGACATTTGCCGGGTTGGTTGCATTTGAAATTAGGATTAAACTCGCGCTCGCGTCCAAGTTTGGCTAGGTGCTTGCGATACTCCTCAGAGCGCTTCCATTCTTCGCAGGTGCATCCCGTACACTTGCCATCCTCATTGAAGATAGGCGTATGGAGTGGAAAGACGTAGTTGCCCATAGCGGCATTTTGTAGCGCCGCGGCTAACATGACACTTTGTGATAGAACGGTGGGAGTGGTCGCCATCATCGCCCCACCTCCCCAAACAGCGACAATTGCAGCTCCTTACGTTCCAGGTTGGTTTGGGCGACAGAAGCCACTGCCACAGGGGTAGCGCCGTTCACGCTCCAATGCTCAAGCGTCACAGCCACTTGGTCGCCATGACCGCGCAGTACCGGGAAGGAATTAGCGTGGATAGTCTCAAAGCTAATCGTGTAAGTTGCGTGGGTTTCACGGTCTAACACCTCAATACGCGTTGCACCCGCAGCCGCCGCATCACGCAGGGTGCATCGGTCAAAGGCAATGGCTCTGGGTCTACGCAATATATGTTTGGTAGCGCTGATTGTCTTGTGGAAGGTGTCGCCCACAACAACGCCTATTACGCGCTGGGCAATATAGATGGGTGTGTTTTTGTTGCGCCGTGGCGAGGGGTATGACATAATAGATATACCTTTCTGGTTGTGCCCGTTGTGCCTCTCCCCGCTTGCCCAGCGGGGTTTGGTGTTTTATGGGCTAATTGGTTTGGTACTACACTGCAACCGCGCTAGAGTCCGGTAAGACTTCGCTAGCGCGGTTGTGCATTGGCATCTGTGCATCGCCACCATCTAGCCGCAACAGGGGTAAAATCCTGTGGGCATTTTCTCCGACCGCTACAATCAACTGCGTCAACGTCACGCCGTTTAACTCCGCAGCAGCAACCAGCCGTTGCTTGGTTGCAATGGGCAAAAATGCGTTCAGGTGCGAACGTCCTTGCCGCCACTGGCTTTCTCTTGCAATCGCTTTCATCTGGTTTCTCCTATGGCAATAACAACAAAAACGCCCACGTTGGCTTAGTAGCCTGGCGGGCGTTCGTTCCTTCTCTGCAATACTTGTGCTTGACATGATGACAATACAATTGGTATTATCAGCTAGAGTGTTGACAAATGTACAGGTAGAATTTTACAAATGTCATACACACACACGCATTGCAGAGAAGAACCGGCGCCCTTGGAAGCTACTCGGTTCTTTTTTGCGTTTACAACGCATTTACTGCTGTAATTACTTTTATGTATATTAGCATAACCTCCAAGTCGGCGCAACCGTTCTGTGGAGGTAAAAGGGGCATTTCAGGGTATACGCCAGGAATTTTAAGGTGGGATAACCTGTTGCAGTTCCGGCTTACTTTTGCACCCACAAAAGCAGCCATTGCAACGCGTCCTCTCAAAACGATTGTGTATATTATTATCAATCGTTCCAAGCGTCTACCCATCGCGTAAAGTGCATAAAGTTCACTGGGTCGCAAGCTTGCCCAGCATAGCTTGGTACTCTTGCTCATACGTGCCTGTCTGACCCAGCGCAGCACACGCCACACGCGCCCCAAAGGTGACGGCTTGAAAGACAACCCACCGTTGCTTATCGTCTAGGGCATCCCACCCCTCAAGCGTATCAGTAAAGACTTCCTCAAAGGCATCTAGCGCATAATGCTCTACAAGCTCCGTGCGGCTCTTTGAAAGAAAGCCACTTCTGCAACCTATTTCCATTGGTCTACTCTCCCATTCTTGTGCTTATAGGGGCAACAATGCCCCGCACTCGTGATAATGCTACACAGCGCCACCAGGTCAGCCACAGGCAAGCTAGGCGAGAGATAGTCTCTTTGTACGCGCTGCCCTATACGATGCGATAGTTATTTGATGCTGGGTCAACCAGCGTTTGGCTAGGTGATAGTTAGGGAATGAGTCCAGCGCCACAAACCAACTCTTACGCGTGCGGTCATAGCGCAGCAATGAAGGTGGGCATTGCTCCCAATCGAATAAGACCTGGCGTAAGATTTTCGCTTCCTGTGGACGAAGCCCCCATTTACCCTGCCCATTGCGTCCCCAGGGCAAAGGAATCAGGATGCGCCCTGTTGCCCCATCTATGTTGCAAAAGCCCCCGGCATCTTGCTCATAGCAAAGTTGCACCAGCCGCGCCAACGCTTCGTTGAAGAGTTCACAGCAAGCCGTATCCACATTAGCTAGGCTTATGCTCTCCGCTACTGCCCTAAGCCCTGTGTGACGCTGTGGCGCCGCGTTGGAGAGTCCGGCCTTGCGCTCCATTGTCACAGATAACCCATTCATAGGTTGCTCCCTCTGTCTGTTGAACTAGAAGATTATTTTACCAGTTTCAATGTCGTACCAATCGCCGTCATACCAGTTGGTATCTAGGAATTTGTCCAGACCCAAGCGGTCTAGCTCGGCTTGGTAGTTGTAATCATCTTCGACAAATTCAATCTTCAGACCCAGCCGCTTGTATGCCTCCACGCGGTGATGACCATCAATCAGCACAGCGGTAATGTCGAACCAGGCCAATTCCTCATTGTTCTTCAAGGTTGCAATACAGGCGGTGAATGTTTCGCCCGCCTGTATGCGCTCTATGTAGCTCGCTACAATTTTTTCGTCGGTATAGTGTTGGCTACTGATTATCATTAGCTGCCCCATCTGTTCAGCCCATAGCGCTTCCTTCGTTCCTTGCCTTCCAGGAACAGATACCGCCAAGCGAGAATTACATGCAAAAATAAAGCGCCATCCGCAGACACGAATGTGTGCAGTCCATAGGCAATCAGCCAGGTTAGCGCAAAGCCGCCCAAAGCTAACAGTAAAGCCCCCACGCTCAGTAATGGCACGCCAAAGGCAGAGATACCAATCAGTAGCACAATGAAGCCTGCTACGCTTGCTAACGGCGCTGTAGCCAAGCTAAAGCCTACGGCTCTATCCTTGTGGCTTGCATGGGGCATTGGTGCGCTTATGGGTGCTGTAGGCAATTCCCGCCAGTTTGTTTCTACTTCCACCACTTGCGGCGCTGGGTCACGTAGTGCAGGTACATAGGTATTGCGTCCCCTAGTCTGTAATTCCATGTGATATACTCCCTTCGCAACTAAAACAGGGTCACACCTGTTACGGTTCACTGTGGGGACGTGTGAAGCTGCCAAGCCAATGCACACGTCCCCGCCCTCTACCTTTGTCTAATCCGTTAGTCCTGCTATTTCATCCTCTCCCTCTTGCACCAGTTGATTGCCCAGCGCCTCCCAATTTGCGTCTACTTCTTCCCCTGTCTCTCCCCCTTGCTCTATGAATTGGCGTTCTAGCCATTGCGCTGGGGTCTCATTTGTTACGGCAAGGTCTGCGAGATAATGCCGGTACGCTTCAGCCGCACTTATGCCCCCTAGAATTTCCGTCCATGACTCCATAACTAAATCTCCTTATTGGTATGTGGTAAAAACAAAAATCCCTATCGAATTGTCCGATAGGGTGATAAGTGCATAGGCCGAAATGGTTTGCATGGTACAATGCTCCCCAGGTCGTCCGCTGCACTCTCAGCGTTTCGGCTTAGGCTGTGGTAAGCATTGCAAGTGCTTGCTACAGCCGTTTTTATTCAGTTATGGGTCTAGCATACCACACTCTGTCAATCCCCTGCCAAGTGGGTAAAAATGGTTCGCAGTTCCAATCTATAGCCAAGTTTGCGTTAGAACATAGGGGATTGCGCTATGAGTTTATCAGTCAAAGAGGCCGCAGACTTGGTGGGCATGACCAAGACGGCAATCTTCAAAGCTATCAAGGTGGGCAAGATTTCAGCCGTCAAAGACGTTAATGGCGAGTGGCAAATAGAACCCGTCGAATTGTTTCGGGTGTATCCACCTATTAGCGATAGTTCGCGCAAACCGTCCGCGCCAAGTTCGCAGTCAGCCATAGATAGTTTGCAGCGCGAGAATGAGTTATTGCGCGATACGGTGAATGACTTGCGCCGTCGCCTTGACGCTGAAACAGAGGCACGCAATAAAGAAGCAGAGGAACGTCGTAACCTTATGTTGCTCCTAACAGATAGTCGCACCCCAGCCCAAGCTTCGCAGACTGAACAGCCCAAAGGATTTTGGGCGCGTCTGTTTAGGTGACAGCTCACTCGCCATTACCGACCCACCACGGCAAGCAGGGGCTAGAGTGATAACTAGATGATTCTTCCTTCTGCTACGATTCTTGAGCCTTCACGTAATCGAAATCTTGCTCCATGAACCATTAGTTCATTTGGCCCAAAGTCTGAAAGAAACCTAACCTTCACATGCTCTATGTCATATGTTGCCTGGTCAAATTCAACTATCAAACTCCACCCTGACCCACCATAAACAGGAGGGTATCCATCAAATTCTACAACCGCATAATATCTGTCACCAGCAGATGGAACAGGAGGGGTTTTTCTGCCACCCTCGTTTGAGGGTATCCAATGAAGAATTGCCTCTTTGGTGTTATTCTCTTTACTGTCATTCATGAAATCAATTATATACCCTACTCTCCATGCCAGCACCGACCAGCACGGCAAGACGGGGGCGTGGTGGTCGGTGCTGGCATATTTGGGAAAATAGAACTCATGATTCAAGAATTAGAACTACCCTATTTGACATCTCAGACAAGCCGTCCACCGACAATAGCGTTCACTCCTGGAAATCTGAGTATTGTATACGACTATGATTTTAAAGTATTGTCGCCTATTGTCGTCACTATAACCTTTGGCAATGTACTTGCGATTAAATACACGGATGAAACTTGCTTTGCATTTCCACTAGAAATAATCAGTAGCAATATTGTTGCACTAGATTTAGAAAGTTCGAGCTGGCTTCAGCAGCTTAGAGAAACGAGAGAAAGAACCAACCGCAATGGAATGCTAATTAATCTATTTAGCGAAAAGAATTCACATAGGCACTTTGGTATTTCATTTGGTGAATGGGGTATTTATGAAGTTGTGGCGGATTCATGTGTTGTAAGTACAGATACTGACTATATGCATACCTACCGATAAATAAAACTTATCGGTAGGTATGCATATTATCACGCTATTTTGGGTATCTATCATGGGTAGTTAAAATAGGGGCATGAAAACACAATCTAGTAAAACCACCAAAGTTGCAACCACACTCCACATCACAAAAGAGGCGCAAGATGTCATGCTTGATAATGGCTATTGCGGTATTCGGGGCATGGGCGAATTCATATCGCAGTTGATAATGGACTACCACGCCGGGCAGACACGCAAGCCAACACAGGCAGAGATTGCCGGGGAGCTGCGGCGACTGGCTGACATGCTAGAAGAAGTCAACCAGGCTGCGCCCCTGGCCACAACTCCACCCATGCCACTAGCCAACGTGATAGATGCACCATCTGATATGGTGGGCGTGACTGTTATCAGTGAGGAGGATGGATGCAAGGAAGATAAGGCCAAACCACTCTAAGCCACTTGGAAAATCCTTCATTTCCTTCATTGGCGCAATGTCCAAAAATGTCAGTAAATGTCAGTTTTTTTGCTCCCCGTTCCTGTGTGGTGCCAACTTTTTCAGACATACAACCAACTCCCACCGTCAACCTTCGTTGCGAGTGCCTACCCACCGCGCAAAATAGTCAAAGATAGCTCCACTTAGCCATTATCAGACCATCCCCCAGCGCCGCGCCAGCACGCGATAACGGCGCTTATAGGTACGGTAAAAGCTATGCGTTCCCGCTGGGGTTGTACTCTTCCACTGTGGCGCATCAGGCCAGTTGCACAAGCCCCCACCAGGTCGGTGTGGCCATGCGTAGGCGATACAGGTGCAAGCTACCGCCTTTGTCCGCATACCCGTATAGCGCTCGTCCCCTGTCGCCTTGCCCCGTTGCTTGTAGGTATGCCCAGCGCAGGTATCCCCACCCCATAAGGCAAAGGCTTGGCAGGGTTGCCCATCTTGCCGCGTAGCCTTGCAACGTCTAGCCGCCTTCGCTCGTTCAGAATAGGCCATTGCACCCCCCAAAAGTGGCACGCTGTGCATAATAATGTCCCGACCCCCACGGCATAATGGTAGGATTCCTACTGCTTCAAACCTATACCAAAACTAACCAAAACTAACCAAAAAACAATGGATTACCGCCGCTAGAACGTTGCCGCCTGTTGCTTGCATGGGGTCTCCGCGCTTGCATGGGGTCTCTACCCATCCCACCATGCTTGCTTGCGTCACTTCCCCTGCAACAATGGATTCTTCTGTCGGTCAATTGCCTGTTGCTGCAATGGGTTTGGCTTGGCTTCCCTACGCTTGGTTTCCAGCTCAAACAAAAACTTGTCAACCAATGGAAGTTGCTTGCCTTGCTCCACTTTTGCCCCGAGTGCTTTATATTCCAAGTCAGTCACGATTGCGCCGCCTGTCGTAGTTTGAACTCAATGTCACCCGCTGATAATTCCGCTAAAGAAGCGCGGCGCGAGTAATCTTCCACTCGGCGCCAGGCCGCCGCCGCTAGTGGAGAATGTTCGTTATAAACCAAAGCCGCTTCGTCAGCCAGGCGATTAAACTCAATCACATCTGCCCGTAGTTTAATAGCGTGGGCTGCACGCTCGGCACGTCCCAAAGCCGCACGCTGGACGGTAGCCGCGGCAACTCCCGCCTCGGCTTGCTTGACTGATACCTGCAAGCGCAGAAGCTCTTGTGTTGCAGCCTCCACGCCTGTGGCTAAGGCAATCTGCCCTAGTTGTTGCTCGTGTTGCGCTAAAGCGCGCTGTGCGTCCTGTAGCGACGTTTCCCATGTGGCAATCTCTGCCTCCGCTTCCTTCAATGTCATTGTTGGTGCTTCGATTGTTGCTTCCATTTGTTAGCTCTCCCCTTTGGCCGTAGCCGTTAACAGTCTCTCAAGTTCAGATAATCGTACAATGCAAAGCGTGCTATCCGTGGGTACGTTCTTAGCGTTCAACATGAACACGTCACAGCCCGTTAGCGCAGGGGTTAACCACTTTGGTAGCCCCTGCCCGTGGTAATCCGTGGCGACGGTTAACCCGCGTTCCTCCAACGCTTCTACACGGTGTATCAAGTCGTGCCATGCTGCCATCTTCTCACCCTTTCGTACCTTCTCCGCTACTGTTGGCGCGCATATTTCGAGGAATTGCCATGCTTCCCGACGCAGCTTCCCGTCACTGACCTGTCTGGAATCTCTGATTGCTTGCTTCACAATGCCACCCAACAAAGCGTACTCAGGGTCAAGCCCAGCCCACTTGTTCTGTTGGTTTGCCACCATCGCCCCCCAATGTCCAAAATGTCCAAAATGTTAGGATTTCTTAGGTTTTCTTAGGTTGCGCTTGCCTTGTAACGCGCTACCACTACGTCGGTTGGCGTGCCATTGGCAGAAAGCTCATTCAGCTTGGCAATGGCATCATGTGCGCGTTGGCGCAATTGCTCCGGTGTTTTGCAATCAGATGTGTGAATCTTGAACAACAAATAAACGCAGAGCTTGTCCCGCCGGCGGGACAAGCTCTGTACAGCCATGAAAGTGTTTTTCTAGCATGGCGTGGCGCTTCACTGGGTGCCACATGGTTAACCCATAGCGTCAAGCACTCTAGGCCAGCGTCATTCAGTCGGTACTCTAGTTCGGATGCGGCATGTTTCATGCTACCACCCCCTGTTGAAATTGTACGTCATCATGCTCGCGCTCAAATTTCACACGTCGATAGGATAGGCTCATGGCTGTGTCCACTTGCTCCGCAATTTCACGCCGCACCACTTGCCATTGTTCGGGTGTGGCATCCTCTCCTACAGTCGCCACTGTCAACAGCCTTACTTTGTCGCTTAGGTGCATTTCCCCTAATGCCTGCAATGCCTCCCATATATCACGATAATGGGAGCGCCATTCTTCGCGCGCATCAAAGCGGATTCGGGGTCTTATCTCTTTGTTGTTATTGCCTACACGATAGGGATTGATTCCCCGGCGCTCTAAGGTATCAAAGCATATCATTGCCATCATGTCTGCCTTACGTTGGCGCTCTTCAAGCTTTGCCCGCGCATATGGCTCTAAATCGTCCTGCTTCAAAAGCTTGTGCGCGTAGTTAGCCACATCGCTGTAATTGCGCCCTGTCCGCAGCAAACCAATGCCATCTGTCGCCATATGCTCGCGCCTCTCTTCTAACCGTTGCTCGGCATCTGGGTGCAACAGATAGCAATAGCTTCTACCTTCCTGCCACACGAACAGCAAGCCAGCCGCCCACATTCTTTTGAGCGTCCTACGAACAGAGTCACACGATAAGCCGGTGCGCGTCGCCAAGTCGTCTACAGTCCCACCAATTTCTAGCGCAGGCCATAGCAGCAAAGCATTGGCGCCCAAAGAGGAAAGCAGTACCGTAGGCATCTCGCGCCGCTTGATTGCATGGGTATAGGCATAGCTAGTAAAGGCATCATCTCCCCTGTGTTCAGTTAAAAATAAGCTTGGCGTAAGTGGGACACTCTCCACACTGTTAGGGAGTGTCCCACTTACGCCAAGATAGAAAATGATTGGTGATAGGTCTACCGTTGTGCCTTTTTCACTCGCGGACAATGCAATAAAGCCGGCATCTACTAGCTTTTTTAAGTGCCTGTGTAGCGTAGAGGGACGAACAGCGCAGGCAATCGCCAATGCCCGTACCGTTGTGGCTACTTTGCTTGTCCCATTCTGTTGCGCCATCTCCACAATGGCATCCAACAAAGCCACCAGCTCTGCGACCCCTCTTTTACTTGTCTCGCGCAGTAGTCCAACGCAATCAGCGCCACCATTCCACGCGCGCAGCCCTGCAAGCTTGCCGCCGTTGGGTAGGTGCTTGGCTCTAGCGCGGCTTACGGTATGCGCTAGATATTTGTCCCCTTGCTCATCAAACTTGCTGCCAATGGCAAAGTGGACGAATACAGCGTGAATGTCGTCATCCGTTGCGCCTGCCCGAACTAACTCACAAACCACACGCCAATCAGCCTCAGAACGTTCCCCTTTGGGCGCGCCCTTCTGTATTAGTTCGCAGGTGTCACCAGATAGCCCCCATTGCGCCAAGTCAGGCATAGGAGCATAGCCCTTAGAGAATGTGACAACAGGGCCGCTGTGCGCTTCCTGTGCAGTCTCAAGTATGTCAATCAGGCTTTGGG
>MWVZ01000035.1_pt1 | contig 14006 bp, 17 predicted proteins | sample 1047221 | NCBI WGS metagenome assembly MWVZ01 (sample SAMN06349980, study PRJNA376086) | soil metagenome | isolation source: MS6-5 sample Antarctic (ecotone) soil | place: Antarctica | collected 2015-01-13
AGGTCTTTGACCTGAGTTGGCGATCATGACATAGATCAAAATAAAACTACCGAAGACAAAACCCAGACTCTTTAAGAACCGTTCGACTAGATCATCCATCCACACCTCCCGTTTTTGGACGTAGTAACCCCGTGACGCAAAAAATGCGTTCAGGGTTGTTTTTCAACAGTGAAACCGAATTGTTAAAGCGCACTAAGCGCTTTATAGTGAGAGGATTAGACGGCACATCTATCTCTCAGAGCTCTGCCTTTACATTCTTTATACCTCCTATGGTTTTTAAATCCCTTCACCCGTAATGAGGTGAAACCTTTTCTTAAAGCATTTAAGGAGAAAAAAGCAATCTTGCCTGGCGTTATTCGCTGCTAATTCATCGCCCTCCTCTTTGCCGATCCGTTCTGAGTGCACTCTGATATGTTTATGCGCCCTATGTAAAAAAGACATGCTCCAGGCACTTTTGGAGCACTTTGTTCCAAAAGTGCTTCCGTAAAATTTGGGACTGTCTTATAAGTAGCCCATGAGTACAAAACTTCAAACCCCACGTGATTTCAAATCCGTTCTCCAGGAAGAACTTGTTTCGAGAACCCGTAAGAATTCTTCGTACTCCCTAAGGGCGTTTGCTAAAAGCCTAGGGCTCACATCATCAGCCCTGTCTGAAATGCTCAATGGTAAGAGAGCAATCACCTACAAAAGTATTGAAAAAATTGGAATTCGACTTGGTATGAGTTTGAATAAAATTAATTCATACAAAGTGTCATCCACTTCTAAAAATGAATCTCAAGGGTCTGCTAGCTTTAGACAAATTAACATTGATCAGTATTCTGTAATTTCTGACTGGTATCACTACGCCATCATTGAGCTTTTGAAAGTAAAAGGCATGCAGTCTAATTCAAATTGGATTTCCAGATCGCTAAGTATTACAAGATCTGTGGCCAATATCGCTATTGATAGATTGGTCAGGCTAAAACTTATCGAATGGAAGGATAAAAACCAATTAGTTGATACTTCCAGTGGTTTCTCTACCAATATTTCTGAAAACCTGACCAGCAATGGATCAAAGCAACTTCAAAAACAAATCCTAGAACAATCAATAGATGCGCTTATGAATGTTCCTTTAGAATTACGGAATCATACGTCCATGACAATGGCGATTAATCCAAAGCATTTACCCGAAGCCATTGTCAGACTAACTAAATTCAGAAGAGAGCTTTGTGAGTATTTAGAGTCACAGGGCGATCCTTTAGAAGTTTATCAACTCTCATTGTCAATCTTTCCTATTACAAATATTTCGAACATTTCAAAACAAGGAGAAAATGTATGAAAGGAATTAATTTATTTATGCTTCTATTGGTCGCTTGTGTTTTAGCCAACAACTCTTCGGCGGGACAAGAAGGAGGAGGAGGCGATGTAGTTATTCTTCCTAATGGTGATGTCGTGCTTGCGGATGTTTTTTTGGATAGAAATCAACCGCAGCCAGACAACATGCCAAGAAGGATATCATTAAATCCACTCTTAATGTTACAAATAAAAAAATACAACGAATTTTTAAGACATCAGCTTAATCGAGTAAAAAAAGTAAATGAATTAGGAGATTCGCATAATGAGATTTTAAATCTTTTTAAAAAACTCGAATCTCGAGACGATAAAATTATTTTCTATTCAGTTAAGGACGACAAGGAGCTTAATACTTACTGTGCTTCTGGAGGCACCAAGGCATATATTCTTCCAAATGACGCCAAGGTTACGCAGGTTGCATGCACTAGCGGAGATGAGGTTTTTTTAGTTGAACCTTTATTCAAGAAAATGAGCATCCTTCAACAATCCCTCCTCCTTATGCACGAGAGGATGACCACATTGAAGGACCAGTATGGCGGTAAAAATTATGGAGCAATAGCTGGCGTTACCTCAGGCTTAGGAGAAATTGTTAATCAAGTTTATAATCAACAACAATCTAGATTGACTAAGTTGACTCCTGTACAACAAATACGCATTCACAATTTTTATCAAGGCCTTATTGAGCTTTCCTATCGCAATTCTAATATTCCCTCTACCGTTATGGATTGGAAAATTCATCAAAACGGTGGAGGTTTTCTCCAAACAGAAGCAACGGTTGATCCTGAAGCTTTTGTCGGAGCAACTTCCGTTATTTCAAGCGGCGTAGAAGTTGAACAGGGAGCTGTTCTGCTGGAAGCAACCGTAATCGGCAGCAGTATACGGATTGGAAAAGATTCTAGACTGGTCAGTTCGACCATCTCTGCCGAAAATCTCGAGTTAGGTTCAGGATCCAAGATCGATAAATCTATCTTAGAAATTTCAAATTTTAATTCTGGAAATGGTTTTAGCATGAGAGAATCTAATATTACTGTCAGAAATAATAACTTGATCGCTTTAAATCCTAATCAGAAAATTTTAAAGGGCTTCATTGAATCAAACTACAGAAATTATTTTTATAAAGGCCAGCAAGTTAATTATCCCCAGTTCAGTTTGCCGGTAACTCAAAGTCTTTGCCAGGAATCCATGAAAGAAATGTTAAAGAAAGCCAAAAAAAGAACTCTTATTGGTCACAACTGTGCGTTTGATTATGATTTTCAGATACCTTTAAATCCAAAGTTTTCTGCAGGCGTTGATCTTAAAACCATCTTTGATATAGAAACGGGTACATACAAGTATGAGTATAGAAGGACGCTTTACGTTATCCGGTCTTTCCAGACAAATCTAAGCTTTAGTCCGGCGATTTCTGAGAATGGGTCTTACTATATATTCGATCAAGGGAATATCCTTCCTCGTGGTGATCTTAAAACCCGCGAAATTGGTCTTCCTCAAGACGTCATCCAAACAGCACAGATCGTAGATGCTTTAAAAGGAGCTGGATTAAGAGTGGATGCTGACGGGAACTCATTAACGGTTCATCTTAATGCCAAATAAATAGAGCAACATATTTTTTATACGAACAGGCTTGTTTTTAACATGCCTATATCAACAGGAGTAATTATGACAAAGTTTTTGTTTGCCGTCCTATTAACAACACTCACCTCTCAAGCTTTTTCTCAGAGGGTTATCCGTTCTAATGATCCAGGTGATAAGCCTGGAAAAATTCGCTGCCAGTTGGTGGCTCAATACGCAGGAAACTGGGAAGATAAATTCGTTTTTCTTGATGGGAAAATGCCACTTTCAAGACAAGAGATAAAAAAAGAAATGGGGCCATTTACAATAAGAGCCATTTTAATGGAAGGCGGAACCTTAATACTTCAAGCATTCCGTACAGCTGAGAAGAGACACTTCGTTTCAGCGACCTCCAAAGTGACTAATGAAATTATAGGCAGAAGCTCCCTTGGAAATCCAAGTGTTCGTCTTGAGAACTTTGGAGAGAGCGCTTCCGTCTCATGTGGTGACATGGGGATCGATATTAACCCTAATCAAAACTAAGTTAAGAGCGTCGATCTGAACTTAGTCCTCCATTGGATCTTCCATCAAAGGAAAAATAGCACGAGAGAAGGCTCCAATAGAGAAGCTTAAAGCTTAAGTTTTAGCCAACCCCAGGCTTAAAAATCTGGGGTTTATTTTTATCAATTAAGAATTCTTGATATTGATCTTCTTGAAACACCCGTAACTCTCTCAATCTCGGCTTTTGACTTGTTCTTTTCCCATAAAGCATGGATTTTCATTTTTTTGTTTTCAGAGATCCCCGGTCGCCCAAGTATCTTTCCTTTTCTTCGAGCTTCTTCCAGTCCTGCCTTGACCCTCTCCCGAAGGAAATCCCGCTCTAACTCTGCAAATACGGCCAGAAGCCCACTCATGACCTTGCCTATGGGGGTGGTAAAGTCCAAGGCTTCATTAATAGAAATGAATGCTACGCCTAGCGCGGTCAATTCCTCCAGTGTAGTGGTGACATCACTGACTGATCTTCCCCACCTATCCAGCTTCCAAACAATCACAACATCAATTTTTCTTTGACGGGCCAGCTTGAGGATAACGTCACGAGAAGGTCTTTTTTTTACTCCTGAGGCAGTTTCCGATTCGGTATGAATCAATTCCCAGCCTCTTCTTCCTGCATATTCTAAGCAATCCTTGAGTTGGATGGGTAGGGTATTTTGATCCCAGGTTGAAACTCGACAATAAACAGCAGCTTTCATGGGCAAAAACCTTGGAGATTTTATCTAGATATAAGCTCTGGAGGTTACCCTAATTATGCGAATGAGCAAAAGTATAGTTTTAGCCCAGGTTAAAGTGCAGCAAGAAATAGCTTGCCTTATGGTATCCACTCGGATACCATAAGGCAGTGGAAGCTATACCTAAAAAACTCATTGATTACGAACACAACGAAGGCAAATGCCCTCTTAGGGAATGGCTTAAGGGGCTGGACGGTGCAATCCGTGCTCGCGTAGAGGCAAGATTAAAAAGAGTAGCATTTGGAAATCTTGGCGACGTAAAAAACGTTGGTCATGGAGTGAATGAGCTTCGACTAGATTTTGGAAGTGGATACCGTGTTTACTTTGGGCAGCATGGAGAAGAAATTATTGTTCTTCTGTGTGGTGGCGATAAAAGTTCACAAAGCAACGATATTGAAATGGCCCAAAGCTATTGGCTAGATTTCAAAAAGAGGAACAATGATTAAAGCAGGTACTTCACACGAGAAAGGTTTAATAGAATGGCTTAGAGAAAGCCCTGATAATCAACGAGAATATCTCAAGGCTTCTATTGAAGAGAATTCAGATATGCCTGAAGCCATTCTTTCGGCTATTCGTGAAATTGCCGAGGCCCGTGGATTTGAAGCATTAGCAAGAGAAGCTGGGTTAAGTCAAAAGGCTCTCTATAAAATCCTATCAGAAGAGAAAGAGTCCAAACCTCGCTTTGAAACCATCTCTCAAATTGTTCAGGCGCTGGGTCTTCGTATTACTGTAGAGGCCATTGATAAAGTGAAAGCAGGTTAATTTCTTATTTTTCAAAAAAAGAGGATCGATGGACCATGATCGACTAGTTCCTTATTTGGAGATATTAGACTTTAAGTCCAAATTTAAAAGAGTTGCCTAAAGTGAATGGCCCTTTCAAGTAAGGGCCGGCAAGGAGTTCAACGATGCCACGTCCAAAGTTTCACGTTATTTCAATAGATGAAGTCAAAATCACCAGGGAAAATGGTGATACAGCTGTTTTTGAATATAAAGACCCGTCCATGGGTGGAGGCATGAGTCTCAAGATAGGCCAAGAAATTAATACAATGAATGACCTTGAGATTCTTGAAGCTCACAATGATGTGTGCCGAAAGATTCAGCATTTATCAGATACCTATGAACATGTTGCAATTGAGATACCCTACGGCAAACCGCAAATAAAATATTCTGAACAGTGTCGCCAATGGACTGCCCGCGGGGATGTTCTTCGATGCTACATCGACGAAGCTGAAGCACCAGACGAAGAAGGTGATCCAGCTCCGGTCATAGAAATTGACGACAAAAGACTTACCCTTAAGGAGTTTGGAAGGCTTCTTACCACCTATGCCGGTTGGGGGATGAGGGTCATCATGGTCCCAGATAATCGTCTTTTAGAATCGCCTGAAATTCGTGTTCAAGAACCGGCGGATAGTGAATAAAATCATTTTGACTTGGGGGGAGTACTTTAAATGAGTACTAATAATAATTTTTTTCCAACCGATCCTAAAAAGATTAGAGAAACGATTAGGCGTTATGAAAGAGGACTAAAAGCTCTGCATTGTGATGACGGCTCCGGCAAAAGATTTCTGCTTGGCCCTCTTTACTTACTCATGTCCGATGCCGCTGGGGCCTTGCGGTCTTATGAGTGGTACGAAAAAGCATTCCCGGACGATGTTCCTGAGGCTTTTAATCATTTATGTTGGACTTTGACTCTTCTTAGATCAGGCAAAGTGGCATTGGCAAAATCAAAATTACGCGAACTCATTTTTGAAAACCTATACATAATTCCCATTTTTCTTGGACATACTCCAAAGCAGTATCCTTTCCAGCATGGTTCTAATTGGCGCGAGCTTTCCTTTATACTTGGTGTCTTTCCGACAAGCGCGCGTGACTTAATGTTTAATCAAATGGATACTGCAAGGTTTGTCTCATAATTCCATGGAAGCCAGCATTCTGGATTCTTTCTGACCGCATCCCGTTCAGTCCCCACGGCAAGTAGGTACTTGAAGGGATCAACTTTCACATTCATGCAGGTCTGAATCAAACTCATAAAAACATCGCCCACCTTGGCACCGGTTTCATTTTTAAACATCATTGAGTTTTTACGGTAACGAATCATTACCTTCACCAGTCGCTCGCAGATATTATTGTCCAGGGGCGCACCGGCTACGCTCAAAAACTTCGTGAGCTCCCTCCAGTGCTTCAACAGATAACGGATCGCCCTTCCTAGATTAGAATTTGGTTCTGCTTTACGACAGCGAATCATCTTGTGGCACCAACGCCACAGTCGCTCCATGGCCTTCTGACTTTTTTTCTGATGATACTGGAGCCTATCCTTAGGACTTAAGCTCAGGGCCCGCGTTTGCCGATCCATCCGGTATGCTAGGCCAATCAACTTAAGCACATGCTTCACTTCTCGAGGACACTCATCCAGAAGTTCATAAAAATTGCGCCGTCCGTGAGTTAGGCAGTTGCAGATCTCAGCGATTAGATCCTTGGGCATCGCTCTACTGGCGGCATCATTCATGGTAATTATTTTATCCCGGTCTTTGTCTCTCAAAGAGATCATATCCTTGAGATTATCTCCTGCATGCTTGTTGCTGGTAAAAAATATCGAGACCTCGCGTCCATCACGCATGCCTACCATGGCGGTACTAAACACACCTTTTCGCTCGCCTTTTTTCTTGGGAGAACTCTTCATACTTTGAATAACTGCACCCGTGTCATCGTTATAGAGTATGTCCCCGTTGGCAGCATAATCCTTAAGCGCGTAGTAGACCGCAAGGCAGGGTCTGGCGAGTTTTTCTACCAGATCCCACTGCGTTGACTTAGGAAGTGGAGCACCTATCATCTTCTGGAACCTTTCCAGACGATAAAAAGGCAGCCCCATCCAGTAATGCATGATTGCCAGAGAGACCGCCACCGATTGATCCCACTTATATTCCTGCAGATGTGCCAATATAATCGGTGAATAAATCTTCCCACACGCTGAGCAACGTAGGCGCTGGCACTCGTGCTTGGTTGCGCTTACCGGCGCTTGACCGTTAAATGTCATAACAATTGAAGGGCGATACTCGTAAAGAGTACCCTTTCCGCAATCAGGACAACTTTGTCCCTTAGATAATGATTCGTGTTTATGGACTTCACGATTTACGCCAGTGAAGTCACTGGCCGGAGTCTTTCCCCCTTTGCCACCGCCTGGGACCGAAGAACCCGTAGTATTTGAATTATTTTTTGAAGGTGGGTCTCTTGGTTCTTTATCTTTATCCGCTGCGGGCTTCTCAGTTTTTCCGCCGAAGATTATCCTGCGAAGGCGCTTGAGACTAAGCCCCTTAAGCTTAAGAGCAGAATCTACCCATCGCGCCCATACGATTAATTTTAAAATTAAATCCCGAGTTGATTCCGGTAGATTACTTGAACGCAACTCAGCTTCGATTTTCTGTAATTGATTATCATCGAGTTCAATTCGCTCAGGATCATTTTTCTTCGACATTGGCCTAGATTAAGATCAAAAATACTGCCGGCCAAGACGAATTGGGTCAAGAAACTCTCTTCCAATCTTCTGCAATAAGCGCCTTATCCGGATTTCCGTTACCGATCAGGACATAAAGCTGGTACATGCTCATAGAGGCGGCCTGCGATGCATCTTTGGGCCACCACTTGAACTTGCCTTGCGAGAGTCGTTTTTGCAACAGCCAGAAGCCTTGCCCGTCGTAGACCAGCATCTTAATCGCCGTCCCGTTTCGACCACGGAAAAGAAAGAACGTACCCGAGTGAGGATCTTCACTGAGTTGGGAGCGACAGATTCCTGCAAGTCCGTCGATACCTTTGCGGAAATCGACAGGGGGGATACAAAAAAATATTCGGGTTCCTGGAGCTATTTGTATCATTGGGCAAACAGCCGAACTTTTACGCCGCTGGGATATTCAAGCTCCATAATGCAGGGCCGTGATGCAGGTAGCGGAAATTCGACAAGAAGAGGCAGCTTCGATGAAGTTGGCCTTTTATTGGTCTTTAAGCGTTGTATTCTTCGGGAAAGGTTTCCGGCACTGATCTGCAGACGATGGGAGATTTCAGAGACAGTATACTCCTGGGCAAGAGGAACAATTTTCTGCCACAGCGCCAGGGGAAATCTACGCGTATGCGGGTTGCTGTTACGAAACTTGGCCAGTTCTTTGGCAATTGGCGAGAAAGGATCTGAAGTATTCATGAAGACCTCCGGGTTGGAGATAATCAAATCAGGTTAAGCTGGAAAAATCACGCGCGCTTGTCGGAAAGACACTATACTTGAGGGGCCAAGGGATGAAATATTTTCTCTTTGGAGTGACTTTGAACAAAGCTGGCTTAAGACGGAATGGGAAAATCCGGAACTCATTCGCAGTATCAGTCGCTTCATCGAATTGTATAAAATTCTTGATACGACGAATAGATATCATGAGCGTGGAGAAATCCTGAAGCAGACAAGAGCGATAGCTCGTGGTGAGGCCAGGGATTTACGGCTGCTCCCCCAGTAATTTTGCTAATCTCGGTCAGAGCTGAGCCGCCGAACCCAAGGATCTGATGAAACCCTTATTGCTTTCGATTATATAAATGTGCCCATGATATCCTTGATCGAAAATAAGGTTGTGAGAGAACAAAGATTTCCTGAAGGTATAGGCCAGGGTGAGAAGGTGTGATCTTCCCTTAATAAAACGGACACTGGACTAAGCGCAAGACCTCAACTAGAGGTAACGTATGAAAAAGAAAGATCCAGAGATCACCGGACGTAAGTCCTACACCCCAGACTTCAAAAGGCAGGCAATCGCTCTGGCCGAAGAGTTGGATTCCATTCCTCAAGCCGCTGAGAAGCTCGGTATTAAGAGTACCCAGACCTTGGCGTCTTGGATCAGGCACGCCAAGAAGAAGACCACGGACTCAACGTATAACGAACTTCTTGAAGCCAAAGAAGAGTTAAAGCGGGTCAAGAAAGAACTAGAGAAGGAAAAGAAGATCACCGCTATCCTTCGGGATGCCACGGCTTTTTTTTCTCAGGAGAACCTGAAGTGAAGTATCGAGGCATCGTCCTCCTAGCACAAGAGGATCACTCGGTTCAAAGCTGCTGCGAGCTCTTTGACGTTTCAACCTCCGGTTACTACGACTGGAAGTCCCGGGGCCCATCGGCCAGGTCAGATGCCAATGAGGCCTTGAAGAGCCAAATTAAGGATATCCACAAGGAGTCCAAGGGAACCTATGGATCGCCTCGAATCAAGGCATTTCTAGAGCGCCAGGGGCAGAAAGTTGGAGAAGATCGGGTCGCCAAGCTCATGAGGGAGGAGAACATTCGTGCCCGTCAGAAGAAGGCCTTTGTTCCGAAGACTACGGTCAATAATCCAGAGGATAAAAAGTCAGATCGTCTTTTCAAGATCGAGAGCACTGAGGTCACAAAACCGACCCAGGTTTGGGCTTCGGACCTGACTTATATCCCCACGGCCGAAGGGTTCTTGTACCTTGTGGTCGTTTTGGATCTTTTCACTCGGCAGGTTAAAGGTTGGGATCTGAGTGACTCGATGGAAGCAAAACAAACGGTGAAGGCATTCGTCAATGCTGTAAGAACCTACAAGGGACGAGCCAAGAAAGTTATCTTTCACTCGGACCAGGGGGTTCAGAACTGTGCAACCGAGATGAGGAAAAAGCTGAGTCTCCTGGGCTTCTTGCAATCTATGTCTCGGAAGGGGAACTGCTACGATAATGCCTTTGTGGAGAGCTTTTTCCACTCACTTAAAAATGAGCTGGAAGAAAAATCTTTCAAGACTAAGGACGAAGCGAAAAAAGCTATTTTCGAATACATCGAGGCCTGGTACAATACTAAACGACTTCATTCCTCTCTGGGTTACAGAACCCCAGCAGAGTGTGAGCAACAATTCGGTCAAGTTGCTTAATTCAGTGTCCGGGAAATCAAGGGAAGATCAGTGAAAGCTTACCGCTCCCGTGAAAAGCTTACTCAGGCTCAGCTTGCCGAGTCTTCTGGAGTCCCTCAGCCTCATATATCTCAGATCGAAAAGGGTGAGCGCTCTATCGGTTTGAATCTGGCAAAGAAGCTGTCATCTGCTCTTAATTGCGATTATCGAGCCTTATTGTAAAACTTGTACTGAGTCTCAAGGAAAGCATTGCAGAAGAAATATCACTAGTGAGCAAATCAAAAAGCTTCTATCAGTCTGGCGGCCATTAACTCAAAAAATACTTGCTGAAAAATCTCAAATTGCTCAGCAAAATATTTCTGAGATTGAGAGAGGGGAAAGACCAGTAGGTGTACAAACAGCTAAAAAATTATCGACTATCCTTAATTGTGATTACAGATCAATCCTATAAGTAATTATAAGAGCAGTCGTAAAGCTTGCTTTGCGACTGCTAAGCTCAACCACTATACTTTGCATATAAATCATAAATCTTTTGAGCTTATAAATGAAAGAGCCTAGATGGCGATTGAATCTTTCTCGACGAAGGAGAGAACTTCCCGAGATAGTTTAATTATATCCTAAAGTAACCTTCTGAAACGGTTGTTGTGGTCGTGTGCCGATGTGTAGCGATATGTTCTTGATAAGCAGTGCATCTAAAATGTTCTCGATGTGTGTCGACGTGTATCGATCTGTTTCGACTTGTGGTGATGTAAGTTATTGTTTTTTTGGATATAGGCCTGGGTTGGTTTGAATTACTCTTACTCCTGCGTTGTTTGACTGAAGGATCTTAAACCACCCTTGCTTTTCAAGTCGAAGAAGCTGGACTGATAAGTGGGAAGCTGTTTTTTGTGAAAGCTTTTTTAATTCTTCGGTATCAATAATAGATATCCATTTCTGAATTTGATTATCAAAGACTGCTTTTTCTTGGAGATGTCCGAGGATAATTTTAGGAAGGCCTTTTAGACAATAGAACTCCAGAAGGGAAGGTTCTTTTGCCGTGCGGCTAAAATGTTCTTGATCTGTGCCGATGTGTAGTGACTTGTTCTTGACCTGTGCCGATCTAACTTTCTGATTCTTTGCTTTTTCGATGAGGAATTCAGTTCGCTTCTCAACTTTTCTCATCCTCGCATCGAGCTTCTCAGCAGGAGATTTCTGCTTTTTTAATCTATCTCCTGGGATCTCAACCTCTTTTTGAGGGGCTTCCTTCTCGACACCCCTCACGAGTCTTATCTCCCTCATTACTAGTGCCTCGTAGCACTGGTTTGAATTGGGGCGATGTAATCGCAAAGCTCATCGATATTCGCTCTTACTTCAGCGTTAGCTTTTGTCTCAAAGAGATTTTTTCCATTATTAACGCAGTTTACGATGTCTGAACTGGCCTTAATAGTAAAAGGCAGGATCTTGTCATTCATGATCTTTGCCATAGCAGAGAAAGCCTCTTTTGATGCAACGGTTGTCGTAGAGTATTTATTCATCAAAACCTTTATTTCGATTTTCCTTTTAACCTCATACTCAGCAATGCTCGCCTGGAGATCTTCGTAGGTAAGTATCACGCCCTCAATAGAAAATGACGATGTATCGTAGGGCATAATCACCAGGTCGGCTGATAGATAAGCTGATTCAGTTAGACGAGTGTAAGTAGGGGGGAGATCCATAAAAATGATATCAAAGCCATTCTCTACAGAAGTAATTATTTTATCCATCAAGAGTTTTGGATTTTTATCTGAAAGTAGCCGATCAACCCTTCTAAGCATTCCCTTGGATGGAATCATTGATATATTCTCAAATCGTGTTTCAATCACGCACTCTTTGGGTGAAACGTTGTTTTTAAATATCTCAAGCATCGTGTTGCCGTTGCCTATATCAAAATCTGAATTAGCTAAAAACGAAGTGGCGTTGGCTTCTGAGTCCAGATCTATGTAGAGAACCCTGGCCCCTTTTTGAGCTAGCCTCATGGAAGAGAGTAAAGAAAGGGATGTTCCGCCGACTCCTCCCTTTTGTTGCTTAATGACAATTCTTTTCCGTTTAAATGTTAAGCCCCTAAGGTTCATAAGGGAGGTCATGGTTCTAGGAGAAATTTTAATCATTCCATTGTTGAAATCGGTCTTTTCTATGCCAAGCGTAGGATTTTCCTTTAATATCTGTTTTACACGAACAGATGATAGGTTTAAAACTTCGGACGCCTGCTTACAATTCAGCATAGTTTAATTCTCTTTAAATGTTTTCAGTTTAGACTTAAATTTTATTCAAAAGTCGAAAGCAATGGCAAATTATTATTTTTTTTGTCAAGTGATGGGCGATAATATCCGAGAAGGCTGATCATCTTTATCTCTTGACGCCGAGGGTTACTATTTCCCACCTATTAAAACAAAATTAAATTTACCTTCTCTCCGCCATCTCAGAAGCACTCTAATCCTCTTAATTTTCGCATTGCTTCTTTTTCCCGATCCCTCTTATCTCTTAAAATATTCAACATATTCCTAATCCATTACCTACTGTTATTTCATCTTTACCCTTCCCGCCACCACCAGCACTGACCTCCTACCTACAGCATCGTTGGGGGTGGGAGGTCAGTGCTGGTGGTGGCCTCTTCGTTCTATAGTCTAATCTAAGAATACCGAGCAATTTTATCCGGTTAATTCAATTCTCTGCTCCTCTTTCTTTTCCTGCTGGGTGCCCACTCCCTGGGCAGGGGAGTGGGCACCCAAGAGCGTCCAGGTTTGAGCTACAGTCCTGATGGGCCTGATACCTCCTAGGAGCGCCTGAGGTGGATCTTTCATCACCTCCTCAAGCACAGACACATAAAGCCTAGGTGAACCTGCACCAGGGGCCATACTGTGCCAGAGAGCGAAGATGGAATTCAAAATTCCCAAGCTAGGGGCGATATACCAAACAGCAGGGATTTCAGATTGACTGTGGTAGCGGCGGATTGTTTGCCTGAGCTTGTCTTTATTTTTTAAAGTCAGCTCCAATTCTATCGGTACAGACATCTTTTTTTCATCCACCTCTATGCCCATTAAACCGTCTGGGATGAGCTTTTGTTTAGCACCTCTAAAGCCAAGGCTTTTAAAGATGCTGGAGCGGATTTCATGTTCAGGCAGCCAAGAATGGGCAACCCCTGAGCTTTCTAAAACCAGGCGCAAGGATAATAATTTAAAGTCATGATCCAACATATTTTTGCTCCAGTGGCGTTTAGGAACAGGAACACTGGCAGCTATCGCTGCCTTAGGTGTAACCGTCCACAAAATGTCCTGGCTTTCTAAACCTAGGATCCTTTTCAGGTAACGATGCTCCTCTAGCTTCCGCAGGCGTCTGAGGACGGTGGATATTTCAATGGAGCTAAACAGTAATACTGCAACCTGTTTGGAAGATAACATGGCGTAGCTTGATAGCTTTTTAAAAAGCTCCAGGTCTCTTTGAGTTAAGATCATGTCCACCTCATAGAAAGTGTTTGAGTGCTTCGGCATTGGCATCCTGGGCACTGCGGGTTTTTAGATGATTCTCTTTTTCAATAAGGCGGCGCTGATTTTCAATTTCTAAAATCCTGGATGCCTCATGAGCGGCTTCCCTTTTAATTCTCCTTTGCTTCTCTTCTTCCAGTTCCTTTGCTTCTCTTCTTAATTCTTGTTGCTGGCGTTTTTCTTTTTCCTCAAACATCAACTTTTTTTCTTCTTTCTGCTTAAAATAATAAGACCCGCACTCAAATAAAATAAATCCCACCACCGCTGCCACCAAACCCCTGAACCCCCATAAAAAGATGGAGTTCATGGTATCGTAGATCACTAGACTCACTCCCATAGGTCTTTGACCTGAGTTGGCGATCATGACATAGATCAAAATAAAACTACCGAAGACAAAACCCAGACTCTTTAAGAACCGTTCGACTAGATCATCCATCCACACCTCCCGTTTTTGGACGTAGTAA
>MWVZ01000036.1_pt1 | contig 13835 bp, 15 predicted proteins | sample 1047221 | NCBI WGS metagenome assembly MWVZ01 (sample SAMN06349980, study PRJNA376086) | soil metagenome | isolation source: MS6-5 sample Antarctic (ecotone) soil | place: Antarctica | collected 2015-01-13
GGTTGGGGCATTCCGGGCGGCTTTCTTGGCTATGGCGAACAGCCTGCCGAAGCCGTCAGGCGTGAACTTATTGAAGAAACAGGCTTAGAATTAGAAATGGTGGAAATGGTTCGAGTGCAGGTTGTTAATCGGCACATCGAAATCCTGTTTCGCGCCAAAGCAAAAGGTTTCGCCTCTGTCAAAAGCCACGAGATAAACTCCGCTCGTTGGTTTAAAGTTGATGAAATGCCAGAAAAGATGAATCAAACACAAAAATTAATCATCAAAAATTTGTTAAAAAACGGTTTGTGATTAAAATTCAAAACCGCTAAGATTTGTAGTATAAATTGAAAATTATTTTTAAGCAAAAGGAGAAAGTCAATGGTTGATTTAGTTCCGTCATCGGAATCGGTGATGCAGATTTTGGAAAATACGGGCGCGTTTCGGCAGGGACATTTCGTATATCCAAACGGTAAACACGCTTCGTGCTATTTTCAGATGCCGCTCGCCTTTCGTTTTTACGATAATTCAAGAGTTTTGTCAGTCGGTTTGAGCCGCAAGTTTCGGATGGACAAAGCGATTTCCAGCCGCCTGCCGAAAATTTCGATTATCAGTCCGAGTCCGGGCGGCATTCCCGTCGCTTTTGCCGTGCGCGAAGCCCTCGGCGCAGAGCAAATTTATTGGGCGGAAATCGAAGGCGGCAAGCGGCAATTTCGCCAATATTTGAAAGAAGGCGATATTCACCCGTGCATCATTGTGGATGACCTAATTCGCACCGGTAAAGCGATTGAAGAAACGGTCGAAATCGTTAGAAATCTCGGAGCGGAAATCATCGGCTGTGGCGCGATTGTGCGCTTTGAAGATTCTCCAAGCGAATTTGGTGGTGTCAAAGTTCAATCCTTAGCCGATTTTGATTGCAATTTTTACGATACGCAAGAGGAGTGGAAAGCGGCAGAAGGCAGCGATGTGCCGGTGGAAACTGTTAGATTTTAGAATTCAAGATTTAGAATTCAAGATTCAAGATTTAGGATTCAGGATTTAAGAATCAACTGATGATTTCAGTTTTGAATCTTGAATTCTAAATCTTGAATCTTAAACTTTAAATGCAGCTATCCGTTATCATCCCGACCTTTAACGAAGAATTGACGATAAAGAAAACGCTTGACGCGCTTTCGCGGCTGGTTAATGTTGATGAAATTATTATCGTTGACGGCGGAAGCACCGACCGAACAATCGAGATTGCCGAAAATTACAAAGAAGTAAAAAAACTTAGCATCGTGCAATTTGGCGAAGCAAATCGCGGCAAGCAGCTTCACGCAGGCACGCGACACGCGATCGGCGAAATTTTCTGGTTTCTCCACGCCGACACACGCCCCGTGCAAGGCTGCGGCAGGCAAATTAAACAATATATGCGTTACGCGGAAATTATCGGCGGCAATTTCAAGATTGTTTTCGACGGCAACCGGCGCTGGGCGCGGGTTTTAACTTGGTTATACCCGCAACTTAGCTCTATCGGATTAATTTACGGCGATTCGGCAATGTTTGTGCGCCGCGAAACTTACGAGAAAATAAAAGGTTTCAAACCGCTGCCGCTTTTTGAAGACGTTGATTTATATAAGCGATTGTTGAAAAGGGGGGAATTCGTGCATATCAATCTGACCGTTACGACATCTTCCCGAAGGTTTGAAAATCGTTCGTTTGCCTGGACGTTTACACGCTGGTCAATTTTTCAGGGACTTTATTGGGTCGGTTTTCCGCCCCGACTTCTTGCGAAAGGTTACAAACAAATCAGGTAAAAGTTTATGTCACAAAACTGCTTCGCGCGGTGTTTTTATTTTGAAACTACCAATCTTCAAAAGGAGAAAAATTTATGTCACGGATTTTTATATTAATTGTCGTTCTCGTTCTTTCAATCGGATTAAGCGATACTATATTCGCCCAAGTTGCCGAACAAAAAACGCAGAATTTAATCGCTGCGCTCGGCAAAACGAAACACAAGAAAAAAGAGAAAAAGAATGTTTCATTTGAATTATACATAGACATTAAAAGCGAAGCGGTCGTCAAAAACAACATCCGGGATTACGCGGGTGTTTATGAATCTTCGGAAGCCGGTTACCGAATTGAACTGCGTGTTTTGACTGACGGGAAAATCGAAGGAAGCGGTTACGATTCCGACTTCGACAGCTCACAGAAGAAAAACTTCACGCTCAAAGATGCTCGAATCGAAGGCGCACTGCTGACGGCGACAAAGGTTTTTGCCAACGGCGAAACGAAAAAACTCGAAGCCGTGTTTAATAATCGCACCGTTACCGAAGGAAAAAATCCGAATGAAATTAACAGTCGTGAGACAAAATACGGTCTGGGATTTATTGATTCGTGGGGAACAATTACGAACAGGGTTTTTCTCGAATTTAAATCCTGAAAATTTTGAATTTGACGAAGTATTAAAAATAAAATTTAAGAGGAATAAAGGGGATGAACAGGGATTTTATTTTCTTTATCCCTGTTCATCCCCTTTATTCCTGTAAATTCTTTTAGAATTAGCTCATAAATCCGCGAAACTTCGTTGCGGTAGTCTGATAATTAGGAAAAATCTTGTCGAGATTTTTGTTACCGAGATGTTTGAAAGCAACTTCGCCGAGAACGTCGCGGAAATCGGTTGTAACTGCCAAATCGCGTCCTTCGTAAAGGTTTTCGTTTGCTAAACCTTTCCAATCGCCGTATATTTTTCCGCCTTTAACAGAATTTCCCAAAACAAACATTGAGTTAGCGTGTCCGTGGTCTGTTCCGCGCGAACCGTTTTCTCTGACGGTTCTGCCGAATTCCGACATCGTTAAAATAACAACATCGTCCATTCGCTTGCCTAAATCAGTTGCGAATGCGGCGATAGCTTGTCCGAAACCGTTTAATAAATTAGCGATTTGCCCGCGTCCGCCGCCTTCGTTGGCGTGCGTGTCCCAATTCAAGCCGGGCGTATCGGTAAAAGCGATTTCCAAACCGACATTGGCTTTTATCAATTGCGCGATTTGCAGAAGCGATTGGGCGAACGGATTGTTCGGATAAAGTGCGCCGTTTTCCGCTCGGTACTGCGCGGGATTTGCCTGTTTCAAAAAATTGACCGCTTCAAAAGTTTCTTTGCCGGTTTCATTTAAAGAATCTTTTGAGGCTTGCTGATAAATTCCTTCAAAACCGCCTTGCACACTTTTTGTGTAGATGCCGGCGTTAATGGCAAAATCCGCCAGATTCGTCATCGCCACCGACGGCGCGCGTCCGTAGAGCGAGCGCGGCAATTGCTGCGTCATCGAGACGGCGCGAAACGGCGATTCGTTTTCTTTTTTGCTGGTTTGCAAAACCCGGTTGAGCCAACCGTCGCGGGTTGATTTAACGCCCGGCGTTCCCGCTTCCATATAATCCTGCGCGTCGAAATGCGAGCGCGTGTTGTCGGGCGAGCCGACCGAATGAACAACGGCAAGCTGTTTGTTTTGCCAGAATTTTTCAAGCGGTTTGAGTGACGGATGAAGTCCGAAATAACCGTCGAGATTAATCGCGCCGTCCGCTTGATTCGGCTTTTGGACCGCTATCGTGCGGCGCAGATTATAATAATCGCTGTCGCCGTAAGGAACGATCATATTCAAGCCGTCAACCGCGCCGCGCTGGAAAATCGTAATTAAAATTTTCTTTTTGCCAGAAGCACCCGTTAACGTCTGCGCGTTGGCAAACTGATGCAGAAATTGCGGCGCAACGCTCATCAAACCGAAACTCGCCAATGTAATTCCGCCCGACTTCAAAAAATATCTTCTGTCCATAATTTTATAATACCTCGAAAAGATAGGATAAGGATTTTCAAATAAAATCCGTTTAACTGTAATTTAGACGCTGCCGAAATAAAATAAGTCAGTTTTTTATTTCTCTCATTGGAAATTTGTTCGCCGTTCGTTGTAAATTATTTTTAAGAATAAAAATTATGAAAGAAGAACTCGTTCAAATTATTGTCCGGCGGCTCGAAAAAGATGCCGACACTCTGCGTGAAGATTTTAACCGCGACAAAAATGTCCCGACGCGTTTTGCGGCGATTGACAATATTTTTCCCGAAAACATCGCCCGAAAACTTTTTGAGGCATTTCCGCCGCCCGAAGAAATGCGTCTGCTCGACAGTTTCCGCGAGAAAAAATATACGTCGAAATCGCTTGATAAATTCAGTCCGCTCATCGCCGACGCGACGTTTGCGTTTCAAGACCAGCGAGTAATTGACGCGGTCGCGCTCATTACCGGACAGAAAGATGCGGTCGGCGACCCGCATCTCTACGCCGGCGGCATCAGCGCAATGGCGCACGGACATTTTCTCAACCCGCACATTGATAATTCGCACGACCACGAGCAGAAAAATTATCGAGTTCTGAATCTGCTTTATTATGCTACGCCCGAATGGAGAGCGGAAAACGGCGGAAACTTGGAACTTTGGAACGAAGAGGTAACGAAAGTCGTCGAGATTCCGAGTCTTTTTAATCGGCTGGTTTTGATGGAAACCAACGAGAAATCCTGGCATTCAGTCAATGAAGTGAAAGCGGACGGTTTGCGCTGCTGCATCTCAAATTATTATTTCTCGCAGCATTCGCCAAACGGCTACGAAACTTCGCACATTACATTTTTCCAAGCGCGTCCCGAACAGAAATTCCGGCGGCTCGTTTCAACCGCCGACGGTCATCTGCGAACCGCTTTGCGAAAAGTCGTCAAACAAGGTTTGAGCAAAAAAGATATTTATGAAGGGGAAAAAAAAGGGACGAGTGAAAAGGGACGAGGGTCGAGTGAATAATTTTTGTTTTTCACTCGACCCTCGTCCCTTTTCACTCGTCCCTTAATTTACTGTCTTTGAAATTCGGGTGTTCCCAAAATCAAACCGACAACCTTAAAGACTTCTGCGTTGCCGCTCGGCGGTAATAATCGAACTTGTCTTTGCCGATTGCGCCCGCCGCCTTGATTTTGCATCATCGCCGTATTTTCCATCGCTTCGCCGTCTTCCGAATTATCCGCGACGGTTTCCAATTTCGGTTCGATAAGCGGTTGTTCGAGTTGTTTCAAAAGCGTGGCTTTCGTATTTGGCGAAATTTCGCCGTCCAAAACTACCGCAATCGAACGATTCAAAATTTCCGATTTATTTCGTCCTTCAAACTGTTTCAGATTAACGCGCGTTCCCGGAATACGATTCGAAGCGAGCGCAACGGCAAAATTCAAACGCTCTAAAAGTGCGCCCGTGTTGACCCAATCTTCCGCCGTGTCAGGATAACCGGTCGGCGCTTGATATGCGTAAAGAGGCTCGCCCATTTTCGCCAGCATCGCTTGAATTTGTCCGCCGTTAGTGTCCGCGCCGACGGTGCGAATCGCGCTGACGACGACTTCAAACGGCGTTTTAATTTTGGCGCGATAATTTTCCGCCGCGAAAAATTCTTTATCCGTAAAAATTGCGCGTAAAGTCGTCTTTATATCGCCTTTTGAATCTTGGAACGCTTTCGCCACGCGACCGACAAGGGATTCGCTCGGATTATCGGAAACAAATTTGACCGCTAATTTGCGGGCGATATATTTTGCGGTTGACGGATGATTAACCAAAACATCAATCACCTTCAAACCGTCTTTCATTCCGCCTTCATTGATTTTTTGCCCTAAAACCGTTTTCTCGCCTCGGTCGTGGGCGCGTTCGTTGAAAAAGAAAGTTCCGCTTTTCGCATCTTCCGGCAAACCCGCAAGGCGCGTTAAACGAGTCGCGCGCTTGTCTTCCGTGCCGTTTGCCACATTTGCAAAAGTGCGGCGATAACCGCGCGGGTCAACGATTGTCCAGCCGGTAAATGCTCGCGCGACTTCTTTGATGTCGTTTTGCGTATAGCCGCTTTCGACTCCCAAAGTATGCAGTTCCATCACTTCGCGGGCGTAATTTTCATTGATTCCGCGCTGCATTCTTTTCTGCTGTTTCGGGTTTTGTTGATTTTGCTTAATTCGCGCGTCAAGTTCCGCATCGTTTAAGCCATATTGTTTTTTGAGTTGTTCGCGGCGCGGCGCGTTCATTTGAGTGTTTTGATTCAAGCGGCGATTCGGATTATTTCCGCGATTATTTCCAGCCATCTGCGCGTCCGGCGAAACCGACTGAAAATTGTCGAGATAAAAAAGCATTGCCGGCGATTGCGCCGTCGCCGTCAATAAGTCTTTGAAATTTCCCAAAGCGTTCGGGCGAATGACATCGCGGTCGTATTCGGGCAGAAACCATCGCGTGGCGGCTTTGTTGGCATAAACATTAAAATGATTTGTCCAAAAATCAACCATCACTTCGTTAAGCTGCCTTTCGGAATAAACTGCCCGCATAATGCGCGAAGCGTTCAATTGCTGCGTAATTTGCTGCGGTTTCCCAAGTTTATATTCGCGGTAGAGCGCAGCGATTTCCTGCTGATATTTCTGGCGGTCGGCTTCGCTTAGTTGAGCGACGTTCGCGTCGGCATTTTTGTTATCGCCTGACATCACCGCGCCGCCGGTGTTTTTCATCTCGTCGCTTTTAACCCGGTTTTTATTTTTGAGCTGTGCCCTATCTCCTTTGTCTAAATTATTTTTCTGCGCGACCGCCAGTAAGACCGCCGATTGATTTGGATATTTGGCGAACAATTCTTCGTTCGACATTTTTAAAACGTCCAAATTTTTAACCTTCGCCTCCGCCGTCTGGTCGTTTATCGAAGACGCGTTTAACTGCTGTTCAATATATTTATTGATGCCGATTGCTTTGACTCGTTCGACATCGCCCTCACGAGCGCCGAAACCCAGACGGTTAAGAACGTGAAGAATTTTCTGGTCTTCGGTTAATTGTTTGGCGCTTGTTTTTTGCATCATTTGCGCGGTTGCGCCGACTGTGAAAATCGGACTGAACATCGCCGTCAACATCAAAAACGCCGTGATTTTGTGAATTAAAGAGAATCGTTGTTTCATTGCTTTTTACCTCAAAAATTTATAAATGCTTCGGAATCGTCCAAAGTGTAATCTGCTAACTTAGACGCGGAGAACGGGGAAAAGGACGAAAGAATTTTTAATTTGACCATGTGATAATTGATGAGGCGAACGAAACGCAAAGCAAAATTTCCAGGCAGGGCAGGATAAACAGGGCTTTAAATTTTTCTGAATTATCCGGTCGGCGACGATTTGAACTTTATTTATTTGATAAATTGAAATTCGCCGAACGCTTCGGGAACGTGAAAATTTGGCGTTTCGGTTTTCGTCGCTTGCCAAGAAAGATAACCGCGAGCGTCGCCCGCGCCGACGCATCGAAAAAGATTTCCTTTCCAAATTTCATTCACCTGCGGCGTTTTGCCGAACGCTTTCCATTCAATTTTTATCGCCGTCACAATTTTATTCGTTCCGATTTTCGCGGCTGATTGCATTCCTGAATTGTATTCAAAATCGGTTTCGCGTCGGTCGGGCAATTGATGAATTGCCAAATCAATCCATTCGCCCGTTGGCGCAATTTCAAATTCATAATACCTGCGCGGCTCATCCGCGTTCGGCGCGACGAAAATCTCACACACATCTCTGTCCCACAATCCGCGCGTTTTGCTTTTCAGATTCGGCGTTTGATTTATAACGAGCGGCTCGGTTTGATTAGCTTCAAAGCGAATGTAAAATGCTGCGTCAGACCAAAGAAGTGTTGCTTTCGCGTGTCGTCCAATTTCTGCTCTTTTGCCCGACCAATAATTTTCGATTGAGACTTTCTTCGCCTTTTTCCATGATTTGTTGTCGAGTTCGCTAATCGGAAAATCTTTCTCGATGTGCGCGATTTTAATTTTTTTAGTCATTTCGGACTTCTTCCGCGCGGATAAATTTGAAACGGAAAGCGATAGAAAAAACAAAGCCAGATTGAAAATTATAAAAGTTTTCATAGATTTTATTTAGTCAATCTGCGCGAATTTTTCATCGTCATTTTTCGGAGATTGAAATGCCAAAGAAGTTCGAGGAAGAAAAACACAAATTGAAAAAGCCACAAAGAGCGTTTGATAAATTGTTCTTTTATTTTTCACCGTAAATCTTTATTTGCTTCCCGTATTGAAAACTGTTCTAAACGCCATCTTCGCCATCCTTAAAATTTATCCAGGCAATTTGATTAGGAAAAAATTTCAATAATTTTCTCAGTTACTTTCTCGGTTTTTTCTTTTTTCAGAGTGCCGATTCTATATAGAATAATTTTTGCGTCAATAGTGAAAAGTCTGTTTGGGCGGATATTGCTGTTTTGCTTTAATTGCCCGTTTGCTAAATTATCGGAAGCTAGTGAAATTGCGTAATTATCTTTGGCGTTTTGGCTGGTAATCAAACAGATAATAATGTCGTCGCCTGTTAAATCGGCGACGACTAAGGCAGGACGCTTTTTATTGGCGGTCAAATCGGAAAAAGAAAACGGCGTGACGACATCGCCTTTTATAAATCTGCCCATGCTTTGTCTTCCTCCGGCGTGTCCCAATCTTTGGCAATCAAACTCTCGGAAGCAAACATTAACTCTCTCGCCGAAACGTCTGATATATCAAAATCTTGGTCTGCCAGATACGAAACGAAATGATAAACCGCCGTCAGTTTATCTGCGGAAAGCGTTTGCAGTTTGCTGTCAATTTCTTCAACTGTGATTGTCTGCATAAATTTAAGTCCAAAGATATTTTCTAATTCTAATCAGTTTCATCAGCATTTGATTATCTTCTTCATATTGTTTTTCGTTCAAATCGTTTTCTTTGTCAACTCTTTTCGTCCACCAACTATACAGAAAATCTATTTCAAATTTCGCGTCTTTTGTGCCTTCATCGCTTTCCCAATCTATTATTTCAATCATTTCCTTTTCTTGTTCAACAAAATCTTTCAATAATTGAAAACAAGAGTGAAGTATTACATCATCTTTATCACGCCAGCCGTCTGACAAACTCTCAATTTTAAGGACATTTGCGGGTTGCATTAGCTACTTATTTGCTCGTATTGAAAACCGTCTTAAACGCCATCTTCGCCAACTTCCAGGTTCTGTCCAAATCGAGTTTGCCGTCCGCATCGCGTCCGAGAAGTTTGTCGGTCAGCATTTTCCGCAAATCTTTGCCTTCGCGCTTGAACATAAATTCCTTGGCGTAAGGCTTTGCCGTTTCAAAAAAATTAAATTCCGGGTCGGTAATAATTCCGATGCCTTCAAGCGTCATCAACGCACGCATAATATATGTAAAATTCGACGGCAGACGAAACGGATAATCATACATCACGTCCGCCAAATCGTAAGTTAATTCTTTAAAGTTTACTTCCTTGAGTTTTAGATTCAGATGAAACTCGAACATTTTTTCAACGACGGGTTTAACAACTTCAGGATTCGAGCCGGGCTTCATAAAATCTAAATCTATCAAATCCTGCGCGATTCCCGCCGGGTCTTTAGCAATGACGTGGAAAAATGCGTCAATCATTTTCGACTGCAACTGCGGCGTTATGCGCCCGACCATTCCGAAATCGAAAAACGCGAGCCGTCCGTCGGGCATTACCAGAAGATTGCCCGGATGCGGATCGGCGTGAAAGAAGCCGTCTTCTAATAATTGTTTTAAGTAAGTGCGAATAAGCAGCCGATTGACTTTTTCCGGCGAAACATTTCTGGCGCGGAGTTCGTCGAGCGCGGTAACTTTCGTGCCGTGAATAAACTCCATCGTCAGAACTTTTTCGGTCGTCGCGTTCCAATAAATCTTCGGAACGTGAACATTCGTCCATTGCTTGAAACTCTCACTAAAACGTTCGGCGTTCCTGCCTTCGGCTGAATAATCCATTTCCTCGTGAATTGTCTCGTCAAACTCGCGCAGCATTCCCGCCCAATCCGCGTTTTCATTTAATGACGGAAAGCGTTCGGCAAATTTTGTAACTTTCCGCAAAATTTCGATGTCGCCTTTAATTATCGCCGTTAAATTCGGACGCTGAACTTTGACGGCGACTTCTTCGCCCGTAAAAAGTTTGGCGCGATAAACTTGTCCTAAGGACGCGGCGGCAATCGGCTCGACATCAAATTCGGCATAAACCTCGTTAATTTTTCTGCCCAATTCCTTTTCGATTCGGGCAAAGGCAATCTCGTTCGGAAATGACGGCACATTATCCTGCAATTCGCCCAACGCTTTGACAAACGCTAAGGGCAAAAGGTCGGCGCGTGTCCCCAAAGATTGCCCGATTTTGATAAAAGTCGGTCCAAGCTCGATTAAATTATCCTTTAACCAGACAGCTTGTTTTTCGTGATTTAACTCTTTGTTCGCTTCGCTGCCGAGAAAAAATCGGCGAAGTAGAAGCATAAATTGGTGAAAAAACCAGAGATTGCTTTTGTAAAATTGTTCGCCCAAAATCGCCAGCCAAGTTAATCTCTTCGCTGTTTGCATTCGGGCGGCGGCGTGTTTTTCGTGCTGCGCGTGATGCAAATCGTATTGGTCAAGGTAAAGATAGAGCGCGAGCATCCCGATAACCTTCGACACTTGTAAAAGCCGCAAATAACCGCCGATTCCGCGATAATTTTTCTCGACCGATTCTTCCTGTTCGATTAAAGATTTTTCTTCGGCAATTAACTCTTGATTGGAAATCTTTTTCGCAATCGGCAACTGCTTCGTTTCAACCAAAACGTGATTACCGTTGCCGTTTTCCAAAATCGGCTTAATCACTTTTTCCTGCACAATCAATCCGCTCGTATTTTTTCCCATTACCAAATCCTTTTGCATAATTTCAATTAGAATCACAAAAAGCGATTCGGTTTGCAACAAATTTCACAAACTTAAGTTTTCAAACGATATTTAGAGAATTCGTTACGCCAAGCCGTTTGAAATAGTTCAGAGCGCGACGCGTATCTTTTTCAATTTGATTCTTGAGTTCCTCGATGCCGCTAAACTTGCGTTCGTCTCGAATGCGGTGCAGAAAGCGGACGCGCAGAACGTCGCCGTAGAGGTCGCCGTCGAAATCGAAAATGTAGCTTTCAATCGAAGGTTCTTTGTCGCCGGTAAATGTCGGTCGCACGCCGACATTTGTGATGCTTCGCCGCCATTTGCCGTCAATTAAATTGGCGGTTGCGTAGACGCCGTATTTCGGAATCACGCGGTTGCGCGGTTTGAGATTTGCCGTCGGAAAACCGATGGCGCGTCCGCGCTGGTCGCCGTGGATAATCTGACCTTCCACGCCGTATGGTCTGCCGAGCATTCGGCGGGCGAAATTTATTTTTCCGACGGCAAGCAGCTCGCGAATTTTTGAAGATGAAATGCGCTGCCCGCGCACGGTGATTTCAGGAACTTCGTCGGCGCAGAATCCGAGTTCCGCGCTTATCTTTTTCAGCAGTTCGATATTTCCGCCGCGATTTTTGCCGAACGCGAAACCCCTTCCTAAAAAAACTTCTTTTGCCTGAAGGCGTTCGTGAACAATATCGCGCAGAAAAACTTCCGCGTCTTGACCCGCAAATTCCCGATTGAAACGAACGACAATCGCCTGTTCGATTCCCAAAATCTCGAAATTAGCCAGTCGCTGGTCGAGCGTTTGCAGCAGCGGCGGCGCATTTTCAGGGTAAAGAACGGCACGCGGATGCGGGTCAAAAGTTATCACGGTCGGAACGGCTTTTACGGCTTTGGCGCGGCTGACAACCTTTTGAATTATTTTTTGATGACCGAGATGCAAGCCGTCGAACACGCCGAGCGTCAAAACCGTCGAGCGCAGAATGTTGGCATTATCGGTTCCGTGAAAAATTTTCATTTCAGATATAATTTCATTCCCAAATGCGTTCCCTTAAAACCCAAATCTTCATAAAAACGATGCGCGTCTTTACGGTCGCTGTTCGTCGTTAATTGCATCGCCACGCAATTTTCTTCCCGAACGCGATTTATCGCCCATTTCATTAATTCTTTGCCGAAGCCTTGCCCGCGATATTTTTCGTCAACTCTAACCGATTCGACCGTCGCGCGTTTTCCGCCTTGAAAACTGATTGACGGCGTGAACGTAACTTGCAGAGTTCCGACGATTTTGCCTTCTTTCTCCGCGACGATTAACTCGTTGTTTTTATCCGCGTTAATTTCCTCAAACGCTTTTGTGTAACTTTCAGGCAAAGGATTTTCATATCGTTCGCGCGTCGCGCCGAGAAAATCGTCGGCGAGCATTCGGACAATTTCCGATAAATCTTCGCGGGTCGCTTGGCGAAATTTAAGTTTCATACCTTATTCAACAACCAACTCATCAACCGCAAACCAAACATTATCGGGAAGCAGTTTCGAGTCGCGTTCATACAAAACATCGTGATTTAAATGCGTTAGATAGGCGCGTTTCGGTTTTAGTTTTTCAATGTATTCGAGTGCTTCCTGCAAACTGAGATGTGTCGGGTGCGGTTTGATTCGGACGCAATCAAGCACCAAAACGTCCAAATCCTGCAAGCCTTGCATCGCGTCTTCGGGGATAAAATTCAAATCCGTCGCGTAGGCGAAATCGTTGAAACGATACGCGATGACGGGCGTTTTGCCGTGAATGACTTCGAGCGGCGTAACCAGCAGGTTTTCGCTGAAACAAAACGGCGCGTTTTTTTCAATCGTGTGCGGAATCAATTGCGGAAGTCCGCCGCCGAAATGCGACGGCTCGAAAATATATTGAAAAATTCGGCGCAAATCTTTCCAGGCTGATTCGTCGGCGTAAATCGGCATTGCGCCGTAACGAAAATTGAGCGGACGAATGTCATCCATTCCGAAAACGTGGTCAACGTGGCAGTGCGTAATCAAAATCGCGTCGAGTCGTTTTATATGAGCGCGTAAGGCTTGCTGGCGAAAATCCGACGAAGTATCAACGAGAACGCGCAAGCCGTCGTGTTCGAGCAGAATTGAAACGCGCAGCCGTTTGTCGCGCAGGTCACTCGACCGGCAAGTTTCGCAATCGCAGGCGACTGAGGGAACGCCGGTTGATGTGCCTGTGCCGAGGAAAGTCAGTTTCATACAAGTTTGCAGGAAGTTACAGTAAAGTTACAGATAGTTGCAGATAGTCAGGAAGTTGCAGATAGTTGCAGATAGTTTAGAAGTTATAGGAATTTGCAGACGATTCCTGAACTCTATAACTTTCTGTAACTTTCTGTAACTTCCTGCAAACTCTGCGAACTATTTCTTACCGAGAATATCGTTTGCCGAAAACTTTTGCGCGGCTTTTTGTTTGAGTTTTTCTTCGGCGATGCGCTGAACCTGCACATACTGCATTTGCAAATCAGAGAGCATTCCGTCGAAAATTTCCGCTTCTTTTGAATGCAGATTATTGCGCGTTTTTTCCTTGAGCATCGCTAAAACGTCAATCCAATATTTGCCGGTTTCCAAATCTAAAGTGCGCTGTCCGGTTGCCGGGTGGGGCATTGCGCCGAGCGCGGCGGCGGCTTGCGTGGCTAAAGTCGTCAAAAAATTAACAAAGCTCGCCGGGTCGTCAACGCCCGGAATATCGCTGTCGTCAAATTCTTGCGCTTCGGTTTCTTCCGCTCGGGTTTGTTCGGTTTCCGCCGGCGGGATAATCGGCATTTCTTCTTTCGGTTTTTCCGCTTCAATCGTTACGCCTTCTCTCAAAGAGCCGTCAACGTTAAATTTGCGTTTGTCGGTAACTTTTACTTCCGGTTGTTCTTCGTTGTTTAATTGTTCTTTACCAATCATTGTTTTTCCAATAAATTTCTTAAAATTTGATAATTCGATAGTAGCATTTTGCCAAAAGAAAGTTCAAAATCAGGGACAAGGGAAAAGTGATAACGGACGATGGAGGAAACCAATTTTTTAGCTCGTTCCTTGTCACTTATCACTCATCCCTCAAAAATTATGTCAAAAAATTTCGATGAACTGGTAGCGGTTATGGCG
>MWVZ01000038.1_pt1 | contig 13539 bp, 9 predicted proteins | sample 1047221 | NCBI WGS metagenome assembly MWVZ01 (sample SAMN06349980, study PRJNA376086) | soil metagenome | isolation source: MS6-5 sample Antarctic (ecotone) soil | place: Antarctica | collected 2015-01-13
TTAGATATATCTTTAGCGGTAAAAGATGAGTAAGAAATTCGATTATTCACTTGACTATAAGAATTTGGATTTGCGAAAAAATCCTGAACTGTATAGCGTCGGTAAGGGCGAGCAGGGTGTATTAATGGTTGAACCTTACCGCACTGAAATCATTTGTCACTGGAGATTTCGAACGCCTGAAATCGCACGAGAATCGAGCGCGAAAATCTACGAAATATTCCTCGAGTATAAACGGCAGAAAGATTTTGTCGGAATGGACATGGCTAGGAAGTTCTTGCAAATGGGAATTACGAGGGCGAGGCGTTACGCGAACCATCCGAGCGGCAGGAAGTATAAAAAGGGAACAAGGGAAATTATTCCGATTGAGAAAGAAGACGCGAAAAAAGCCGAATCAGCGAGGATATTCTCCGAAAAGTATTATCTCGCTAAAAACGATGAGGTTTATCAGGCTTTGATGAAAGCGCATAAAGAGAAATATGAGAACGGGTAAAATTTTTTGTGAAGTTTCCCGAAATTTCTTGAACATTCGCAAGCGAATCGGTTATGCTCGTTCTATGGTTGAAGAAATTTAAGGAGTAGTAAGAATATGAAAAAACACATTATCGGTTTCACACTTTTTAGTATTATCGTCGGGACGGCGGCTTTTGTTTACGCAATGTTTAATGTTGTCAATGTAGAAGAGGTTTTTGCGCCGGCTTATACTCCGACTTATCAAGGGAAATCCTGTTGGAAAATGAAACGGGATTTGAAAGAATCTAATGTTGGCTCGCCGGTTATTAGGCAAGCGGTTTTAGATTTGAGAACCAAACAACTTAATTGGGAACTTACCGCGCCGCAAACCAATTCAAAAATTGCACTTCACTTTTTTGTTAAAGATGAAGACGGCACGCGTTATATTAACTCAGTAATCGCTCCTGAATCAGGCTTTGAAAACGGCGTGATCAAAGCGACGAGTTCTTACCTGTGGCTCGACAATCTCGATTCTTACGAAAATTTATACGTCATTGCCGAATTCACTTCGTGGAGTAATTACAAAAATAAAAACAATCAGCCGAAATTCGATCCTGCAAAAGCAACTTCCGTTTTGCTTTATTCCGGCGAGCAAGGTTATCTGACGGAAAAGTTTTTTAGAGAATAAGTTAAAAATTCATTCGAATTATTTGCAAGTCTGTTTTCGGGCTTCGTTCTTCTCGGCAAGATACGAAGTTTTAGGAAAAGCAGACTTGCAATTTTTTTGGAGGAATTTATGAAACAGTTGTCAGTTGTCAGTGGTCGGTTGTCAGTTGGGTTAGTTATTTTTTCGTTGATATTTTCGGCTTGCATTTCGACAAGAACACAAAATGGTGAAATCGCCCAGAAGCGAAGTCCATCGTATTCAAACGCGAATATGGCTTCAACAAATTCTTCGATGATGTCGAACACATCAGCCGCGCCGATGGGACTTGCAGGAGATGAAGATTATAGAGAAAAGCAGGTGAGCGGCGAAAAATACGCCGAGATTTCCGAAAATCCGTTTCTCGAAACTTCGCGCGCGCCGCTTTCGACGTTTTCGATTGACGTTGACACGGCTTCTTACGCGAACGTCCGCCGCTATCTAAATGACGGACAAATGCCGCCGAAAGATGCCGTTCGCATTGAAGAACTCATTAATTATTTTGAATATGATTATCCGCGGCCGGTCGGCGACGTGCCGTTTTCCGTTAATACGGAAGTTGCAACCGCGCCCTGGAACGCAAAACACAAAATTGTTTCAATCGGTTTGCAGGGCAAAAAAATTTCGCTCGACAATGTGCCGCCGTCGAATTTGGTATTTCTGCTCGACGTTTCGGGTTCGATGAACGAACCGCGCAAACTTCCGCTTTTGAAAGACGCTTTGAAAATTTTGGTAAATCAGTTAACGACGAAAGACCGCGTGGCAATTGTCGTTTATGCCGGCGCGAGCGGTTTGGTTTTAGATTCGACGAACAATCGCGGTGAGATTCTGAACGCTCTTGAAGATTTAAGCGCGGGCGGCTCGACCAACGGCGGACAGGGAATTCAGCTTGCTTATCGAGTCGCGCTTGATAATTTTATCCAAAACGGCAGCAACCGCGTGATTTTGGCAACCGACGGCGATTTTAATGTCGGACTGAGAAGCGACGAAGAACTGGTAAATTTAATTGAAACCAATCGAAGAAACGGAAGTTTGCTTTCAGTTTTAGGTTTCGGTACGGGCAACACGAACGATTCGATGATGGAAAAACTCGCCGACCGGGGCAACGGCAATTACGCTTATATTGATTCACAATCGGAAGCCAGAAAAGCGTTGGGCGAACAGGCGGCGGGAACGCTTTTTACAATTGCCAAAGATGTAAAAATTCAAGTCGAGTTTAATCCGTCGAAGATTGCGGGTTATCGTCTTATTGGTTATGAAAATCGTCTGCTCGCCAATCGAGATTTTAACGACGATAAAAAAGATGCCGGCGAAATCGGCGCGGGACATTCCGTAACCGCGCTTTACGAAATTGTGCCAGCCGGACAAGCGGTTGAAAATGACGGAATTGAATTAAAATATTCAAAAGTCGAGCCGAGCGAGTCAAATTTCAACGATGAGCTTTTAACCGTTAAACTTCGCTATAAAGAGCCGAATGACATGCAAAGCAAACTTTTAACCCAAGGTTTATTGGACAGAGGAAACTCGATCGAAAACGCGACGGATAATTTGCGGTTTGCTTCGGCGGTGGCTGAATTTGGTATGCTGTTGCGCGATTCGCGTTATAAAGGCAGTGCAAACTTTAATAACGTTTCGAGTCTTGCCGGCAATTCGATGGGAAGCGATTTGAAAAGTTACCGAAGCGATTTTCTAGATTTGATTCGGAAGGCAAATCGCTTGCGAAATTAATAAAAATTAGATTGTAAATTAAAAATCGTTAAAAGGTGATTACACGTCGCCTTTTAACGATTTTGAAAATTTTGATCAGGGTAAATTTATTTGCTTTACGAGTCGGCGAATGTCTTCGACAATTCCATCCGGCTCAAACGGTTTTGTGTGGTATTTTTGAAAACCGACATCAAAGGCTTTTTGTTTATTTTCAGTTGAAGCAAAAGCGCTCAAAGCTATTGCCGGAATATCACCGCCTTTGTCGGCGGAAAGTTTTCTAATGCGATTTATCAGGGAATAACCGTCCTCGTCGGGCATAGCTAAATCCGAAACGATGACATTCGGCAGGTCCCCGTTGGATTCGCGCAACAAAGTCATTGCTTTGTATGCCGATTCCGCACTTTTGACGGTTGCGCCGCTTTGTTCGAGAAAAAGCTGCAAGACTTCACGCGAATCCATATCGTCTTCGACGACCAAAATTTTTATGCCGCTTAAAGGTTTTGCGTTAGTAGATTTAATTTTCTTATTACCATTTGTGATAATAATTTCCGAACCGCATAAAGGTAAGACAACGGTAAAGCTAGAACCGAGTCCGATGCCTGCGCTCTCCGCTTTGACAGTTCCGTTATGCTTTGCCACCAAAATTTTAACGATAGATAATCCAAGTCCCAAACCGCTTTGAGCGGGCGAAGTTTTATTTTCGCCTTGTTGAAATTGCTGAAAAATATTCGGTAAGGAATTCTCGCTGATGCCCTGTCCGTCATCCTCAAAGGCAACTTTTACCGAATTAGAATCAGTTTGCACGTCAATTTTAATGTTGCCGCCGTCCGCCGTGAATTTTAACGCATTGGAAAGTAGGTTGGAAAAAATCTGCTGCAGACGATACGAATCGCCGAATACCTGAATGTTTTCCTTGTCGGCGGAAAAATTGAACGTTATGTTTTTCGCTTCGGCAGTCGGATATTGCGCGTTATAGACAGTTTTAATAATTTCGTAAAGATTTAACGGGCGTAGTTCGAGGCGGAGTTTGCCGGAAGCGACACGAGCCGAATCAACCAAATCATCAATCAATTTCGCTTGGGTTCGCGCACTCTTTTCAATTGTTTCGAGCGCATTTCGATGAGTTTTTTCATCAACCTTTTTGTTCAGCAGAATTTTTACCCAGCCTAGTATAGCATTCAGCGGCGACCGTAATTCGTGCGAGACAACCGCGAGGAAAAAGTCTTTGGCGCGATTGGCTTCCTCGGCTTCGCTTCGCGCTTTCTTCTCAAGGTCATAAACTTTTGAAAGTTCTTCGTTGGCAATTTTTTTATCGGTTACTCGCCGGACCACGCCCATCATATTTTTCGGATTGCCTTCGGCGTCGAGATAAGTTCTACCGCGAGCGGCAATCCAATGAACATTACCGTCCGAATAAACCACGCGGTATTCAGCATTGTATTCTTTTCCGTGGGTCTGCGATTCGTTAAGCGCAGTTTTCACACGCGAGATATCTTCGGGATGAACAATGTTTAGAAAAGAGTTAAATGTAAAAATATCGTGTGTGGGAACTTCAAAAAGTTCATTGCATTTCGGGGTAGTAAAGATGCTGTCTTCCGCCAAATCCCAAAACCACAAACCGATGTCGGCGTTTTCGGCGGCAAATAAAAGTTGTTCGCTTCGCTCTTTATAATGCTCAATCTCTTTTTCACGGGCAGTAACTTCCTGAGCGCAAAAGAAAATTGTTGATGCCCTGTCCGTCATCCTCAAAGGCAACTTTTACCGAATTAGAATCAGTTTGCACGTCAATTTTAATGTTGCCGCCGTCCGCCGTGAATTTTAACGCATTGGAAAGTAGGTTGGAAAAAATCTGCTGCAGACGATACGAATCGCCGAATACCTGAATGTTTTCCTTGTCGGCGGAAAAATTGAACGTTATGTTTTTCGCTTCGGCAGTCGGATATTGCGCGTTATAGACAGTTTTAATAATTTCGTAAAGATTTAACGGGCGTAGTTCGAGGCGGAGTTTGCCGGAAGCGACACGAGCCGAATCAACCAAATCATCAATCAATTTCGCTTGGGTTCGCGCACTCTTTTCAATTGTTTCGAGCGCATTTCGATGAGTTTTTTCATCAACCTTTTTGTTCAGCAGAATTTTTACCCAGCCTAGTATAGCATTCAGCGGCGACCGTAATTCGTGCGAGACAACCGCGAGGAAAAAGTCTTTGGCGCGATTGGCTTCCTCGGCTTCGCTTCGCGCTTTCTTCTCAAGGTCATAAACTTTTGAAAGTTCTTCGTTGGCAATTTTTTTATCGGTTACTCGCCGGACCACGCCCATCATATTTTTCGGATTGCCTTCGGCGTCGAGATAAGTTCTACCGCGAGCGGCAATCCAATGAACATTACCGTCCGAATAAACCACGCGGTATTCAGCATTGTATTCTTTTCCGTGGGTCTGCGATTCGTTAAGCGCAGTTTTCACACGCGAGATATCTTCGGGATGAACAATGTTTAGAAAAGAGTTAAATGTAAAAATATCGTGTGTGGGAACTTCAAAAAGTTCATTGCATTTCGGGGTAGTAAAGATGCTGTCTTCCGCCAAATCCCAAAACCACAAACCGATGTCGGCGTTTTCGGCGGCAAATAAAAGTTGTTCGCTTCGCTCTTTATAATGCTCAATCTCTTTTTCACGGGCAGTAACTTCCTGAGCGCAAAAGAAAATTGTTTTGTCATCAGCTATCGGATGCAGGTATAATTCAATATTAATAACCTCATTTGCACTCACTCTAAAATCCAACAATACTTTTGACTTCATTCCTTGTGCCGCTTCGGTTATCGAATTTTCAAGAATTTCCGAATCATGCTCAGAGGCTTGCCAATAAACGGTTTCGGAAAATTTTTGACCGATTAATAATTTAGGATCAGTAACTGTTCTATTGAAAACTTGACCGTCCAGACTTAAAACAAAACCCTCTGAACTAAGCGTTCCCCAAAAAGCGAATACATTATCAAAAATATCTCGACCCTGATCATCTATTGTGAATTCCATTTGTTACTCCGCTTAAAACTTCAAAAAAGTTATTGTCCAAATAATATACGAACTATTTCTGCTTAACAAAGAACCCTTCCGCAGACGAGTTGATAATTCATCCTTTGTAAAAACCAGAAAAAAACCTCGACCTTAAATGTTAAGACGAGGTTTCGGCGGAAAAGACAGTAATATTAAAAATTGAAGCCGGTCAAACTAAATAATTTTCAAATAAATTACACTGCTTTTCTGCCTGTTACAAACCTAATTACAAAAGTCGCTAAAGCAACAATCAAAAGAAGATGTATAAAACTTCCCGCGAAGCTAGTTATCAATCCCAATAACCAAAGCACTAACAAAATAATGATTATTGCTTCTAACATAACAATTTTCTCCAAAACCTCATAAGGAACTTATGCTTTACAGCATTTTACAATTAAATTGTCCTATTCAATTATTATGCCTAACTATTAAGTTTAAGTAATCATATAGTTTATCAACAATTAAAATTAGACAAAGATGTTGCTAAATGCTTTTAGTATTAATTCAATACAAATAAAAAATTTAAAGATTTGCAGTCGATATGTAGGAATTTGCAGCTGAATTTATTCAAAATTTAAATTGCATTAAAATGTTACGAAGTTAAATGAAAGAGAAATTCAGAGTTTGGTCATAAACAATGTAAATACCGCTGTTAAATATGTTTAGAAGCAATGGCACAAGCGTTGCCAAGTGTTAAATGAGCGTATGGCGAAAGGAATTTGTTGATAATAAAGAAAATTGTAAACCAACAATCTATAAGTTAAATAGTGGTGATTATGGGAAAATGTAAGGTTGCCTGATTTTTAACTTATAGGAAAAACCGGGGGGAGTGTGAATTTGAGAGAGGCAAGTTAAGGGGACTTGCCTCTCTTGCTGTGTATGTAGAAATATAAATTCAATTGATTTGCATTCTCTAATTTTTATGTCATTTGATACAATCTTACTAATCTGCATATTAAATCTAATATAGCGACAAAAATTAAATTTAAGAATTATGGCATATAAGGCAATTGTAATTGATGACGACGTGGCAACTTTGGAATTAATGAAATTTCAGTTGGACGCAGAAGGTTTTGAGGTTACGACTGCGGAGAACGGGCAAGCCGGTATAAATTTTGTCGCGGAAACCGAGTTCGACATAATTTTGACCGACCTCAATTTGCCCGATTTTGACGGAATAGAAATGGTTCGCCGCTGTAAAGAAATCTCGCCTGATACGGAAATTATAATGATTACCGGCTTTGGTTCGACAGAAAAAACGATTGAAGCAACCAAAGCCGGGGCTTTTCATTATGTTGAAAAACCAATCGAATTTGAAGAATTACTTCTTCTTATTGAAAAGGCGATTGATCGCAAACGACAATCGGCGGAAATCAAAGAGTTGCGCGGCAAACTTTCTTCGCGCAATTCCTACGAAGGCGTTATCGGGGGAAGTCGAGCGATGCAGGATATTTATGAGATAATCGAAAGTGTCGCTGAATCGGATGCCAACATTTTTATCTTGGGCGAATCCGGCACGGGAAAAGAAGTTGTCGCCAACGCCATTCACTATAAAAGTCATCGTTCGAAAAAACCGTTTGTTAAATTAAATTGTTCAGCTTTGCCGAAGGAATTAATTGAATCGGAGCTTTTCGGACACAAAAAAGGCTCGTTCACGGGCGCTATCGGCGATAAGGAAGGTTTTCTCGGACGCGCCAACGGCGGCAGTCTTCTGCTCGATGAAATCGGCGAGATGCCGGCGAGTTTACAGCCGAAACTGCTTCGAGTGTTGCAGGAAAGAATTTATTACCGCGTCGGCGACGATAAACCGCAAAGCGTGGATTTTCGGCTCATTTCTTCTACTAATCGAAATCCGTTCGAGGCGATTCAAGACGGTAATTTACGCGAAGATTTGTACTACCGGATTAACACTATCGAAATAAAAATCCCGCCGCTTCGTGAGCGGATGGAAGACGTTCCGATGCTTGCCGAACACTTTTTGGAAGTTTACAGCGAAAAATACAAACGAGATAATCTTGATTTTTCCGAAAGAGCGTATGAACAAATGCTCAATTACAATTGGCGCGGAAACGTGCGCGAGCTTCAGCACGTTATCGAAAGAGCAATTTTGCTTTCCAAAGGCGGTAAAATCAGCGAGTTAAATATACCGAAAAATCTCGACAATTCAATTTCAATCGCCAGCATTTCTAAAGGCAGAAATAAATTAAAGGTAAATTCACAAAACGGGTTGGCAAAAGATATCAGTGAGAATGAGGAGAATGGTTTGTTAGATACAAAAGATTTGAAAGGTGAGGAATTATTTGAAGAAATAGGAAAGTTTATTGTTGAAAAATTACCCGAACCTGACGGCAGCGCAGAGCAGAATGATGTTTTTAACTCGCTCGAAAATGGTGTCGTGTTAGCCGCATTAAAGCGAACAAACGGCAACAAACAAGCGGCTGCCAATCTTTTGGGACTTTATCGTCCAAGATTATACGGAATGATTAAAAGACATAACCTGGACGAAAAAATCTAAAAAATATCCTCATTCTAATGAGGATATTTTTTTTGTATACAATTAGTAAAGAAATTTATTTCAAACAATTCACCTGGAATTTGAGGAAGGAGTAGTAACATTAATATCAATTTTTTCCTTCTTCGTTCCACCGAGAAACCCACTATAATACAAAGCGCCCGCAATAATTGCCACAATTATCAAAGTGGTAATTGCCCAAATTAAATTGTTTCCTGTATTGTTTTCTTCCGACATATCCGATCTCCTTATAAAACAAATATTAGTTTGTCTAAACCCAATCTAAAACCTCTTAGCAAAACTGATGCCAAAATTTATAATTGATATAAACGGCGTGTTTATATATAAGACTGCTCTCTGAACACAAACATTAACTTAAATTGTCAAATAGTTGCAACAAAACAAGACGTTTATGTAAAAGATTCATACAAATAATTGTAAAAAAAGAGTTTTGCCGGTTACTTAACTTTCTGATAACTCAAGTTGGCAACCAAAAAAACTATAAACTAAAGGACGGCACATAGATTGCAAATGCCATGACAGAAATCAGATTTTATTTTTGCTTTTATATGGTTTTAAACCATTATGAACATCAGTTTATTGTGTCAGAAACCTTGAAAAATTTGACTGATGATGAAAAAACGACAAAATTTCCGTTTTTGGTTTTGGCGGTTTGTATCTTGCTGACCATTGGTGCTACTTACAGTTTTTATCAAAGCGCAAAAAATAAAGATTCGATTAGATTCTCGAATGAGGTCAAGCGAATACAATCGGCGGTTGAAAATAAAATAAATTTGTATGTCGCTCTTCTTAAAGGCGGACGCGGGTTTGTTGAATCCAATAGAGAAATTAATCGTGAAAATTTTTCGGAGTATGTAAAAAGTCTTGAGCTGGAAAAAAATTATGTAGGTGTGCAGGGCATCGGCTTTACGAAAATAGTCGCGGCTGAAAAACGCGAGGCTTTTGTGCAAAAAATGAAATCCGAAGGATACGTTGAGTTCAACATTTTCCCTGCCGCCGAGAAGAATTCTTATCGAATTGTTACTTATCTCGAGCCGTTTAATCAATCGAACCGACAATCTATCGGTTTTGATATGTCCGGCGAATCAAACAGAAACGAAGCATTAGATCGAGCGCGGGATTCGGGTGAAGCAGCGAGCAGTGCAAAAGTCAATTTAGCTCAAGACAAAGACGGGTTTTCAGAAACCGGCTTTCTAATTTTCCTGCCAATATACAAAAACGGGAAATTAGCGATGTCGGTTGAAGAAAGAAAAAAAAACATAATTGGTTATATTTACAGCCCGTTTCGTACGAGTGATTTCTTGAGCGAAATACAAAACGATAAATCCGCTTCCGATATTAAATTGAAAATTTACGATGGGGAAGTAGCTACGGAAAACTTATTAGCGAAAACTCCCGACCCGCAAAAGTTAACCGCTTCAGGTGAAATTGAGGAAAAATATACGGCGCAAAACGATTTGAACGTCGCGGGAAGAAAATGGATTATTCAATACGATTCCGCACCGTCCTTTACCGCTCAATCCAGTTTAGGTTGGACTCCGTTCATATTTATAATCGGAGCAATTTTTAGTTTTTTGCTTTTCGGCATGACTTATTGGGAAACTTCCGCCCGTATAAAACTGCAAACGACCGCCGCTGAATTATTTGAATTGGAAAAGCAAAAACAAGGATTGCTTGAGAAAGAACAGAAAGCCCGCTTGTCAGCCGAACAGGCGAACAATACTAAAGATGAGTTTATTGCGATAGTTTCGCACGAATTAAGAACCCCGCTCAACTCGATTGCCGGTTGGACGCGAATTCTAAGAACCGACGATTTATCAGACAATACTAAGAAACTAGCTCTCGAAAAAATCGAGAAAAATCTTCGTTCACAGACTAAACTGGTTGAGGAATTGCTCGATTATTCACAAATTGTTTCTCGCACAATTAATTTTGAAGGAAATGAAGTTAACTTTTCAGACGTTTTTGAAAACGCCTTCTCGGAAATAGAGCCGACGGCGCAGGAGAAAAACATTGAATTTGTTAAAAATAATCAATTAAATGGTCATCACATTTTAGGCGATGAGGATAAAATTAAACTCGTAATTTACAACTTATTATCCAACGCCGTTAAATTTACGCATTCGGGCGGGAAAGTTGAAACAGCTGTGATGGAAAACGACGGTGCGGTTCAAATGATTGTTAAAGATAACGGCAAAGGAATCAGCCAGGAATTTTTGCCGCATATTTTCGACCGGTTCACGCAAGCCGACACATCGATTACCCGCAGTTCGGGTGGTTTAGGTCTCGGACTAACGATTTCAAATCACATAATAAAACTTCATAACGGAACAATTGAAGCCGATAGTGAAGGCGTCGGAAAAGGTTCGGTTTTTATTGTTAAAGTCCCACTTAAATCTTGAAAATAATATATTTAACTTTAAAGTAGTTTGTTAACCTATATCGTATCTGATTTCGGCGAAATAGTTTGAGTCTAAGAAAAGTGAAAGGCTTTATTAATCACTACCAGGCGGCATAAACATAAGTCCACAAAAGAATTATTACAAAGCTGAAAGTTTTGGCACACTACTTGCCATTACATATAACTAATTGATATGGCTTACCAAATTTTTTCTAATATTAAGTCATATATAATTTCTGGAGGACTTTATGAAAAAATATCTATTAAATTTCTTTTCTTTATTTCTATTTTTAGGTTTAATCTCAACGACGACTTTCGTGCAGGCGCAGGTTCGTCCCTATCGCGTAACCGACCGACAAGTATTGACAGTTTTAACGCGTGTTGAAACAAATACGGACATTTATAAACGTCAATTGACGAACGCGCTTAACCGGGGCGCGTTGGCAGACGGCGACAGCCAGGATTCAATTTTGAATTATATTACCGAATTTGAAACTGCGGTTAATAGCTTGAATCAAAATTTTGATGCGCGTCGTTCGGCTGGAAACGATGTTGAAGAAGTTTTGAATCGGGCAGGGGAAATCAATCAGTTTATGCAGAGAAATCGCTTAAACGCGAATGCTCAGAGAACCTGGACGACTATCCGCACTGATTTAACAACCTTGGCAACTTATTACAATGTTAGATGGAATTGGAATGATATTAATCAATCTTCGACTAACAATCAAAATCCGTCTCCGATAATCTCCGGCGGAACGCGTCCCTATCGTGTAACTGACAGCAATGTTCAAACACTTTTGGCGCGGCTTGAAACGCGCACGGACGCGTATAAACGTGAAGTTGGTTTAGCACTTGACCGAAGTGTTTATAATAACACGCGGAGTGAAGACGCAGTTATCAATTACATTACAGAGTTTGAAAATGCGACTGATAGCTTGCGACAAAAATTTGATTCACGTCGGTCGGTAATGACGGACGTAGAAGAAGTTTTGAATCGAGCATATTTTATTGACGGCTTTATGCGCGATTATCGCCTTACCCCCAATGCCGAGAGTCAATGGCGTTTGATTCGTACGGATTTGGATACGCTTTCAACTTATTATAACGTCGGTTGGAAATGGAATCGTCAGTATTCGCCGACAAGCAAATTCGATTCGATGTTGACTGGTACTTATCGGTTAAATCTCAATCAAAGCGATAATGTAAATGACATCGTTGACCGTTCGACTGTTAATTACACTGTAAATCAGCGTGAGCGCGCTAGAACAAATTTGGAAAGACGTTTGTCTTCGCCCGATATGCTGGCGATTGAAAAACGCGGCAACCAGGTAACGATTGCTTCAAGCACATCGCCGCAAGTTACATTCGCTGCCGACGGCGTAGCTCGAACTGAAACAACTAATAACGGACGCTCGATTAAAGTTACAGCGACGACAAACTATGACGGTATTGCATTGAGTTATGAAGGCGACCGGACAAATGATTTTTATGTCAATTTTAATCAGTTGAGCAATGGACAACTGAGAGTCGTGCGCCGAGTTTATCTTGAAAACAAAAATGAAACCGTAACGGTTGCAAGTATCTATGACAAAGTTAACGAAACGGCAAACTTGTCAATGACGAACAACCAAAATAACAACAGCGGTAATATTAACAACGGTAATAACAACGGTAATAACAGCAACATAAATGATTTTATTATTGCTAATAACACGCCGATAACGGCAACGTTGAGAACACCGGTTTCAACCAAAGTTAGCCAGAACGGTGACCGCTTTCAAATGGAAGTTACATCGCCTTCACAATTTAGCGGAGCGATTATCGAAGGACGAGTCGCTTCGACCGAGCGCTCAGGTCGAGTTTCAGGTAGAGCGAATGTTTCGCTTGAGTTCGATACGATTCGGCTTCGAAACGGTCAAACTTATCGGTTTGCAGGAGTCGTTGACAGCGTAAGGTTGGCAAACGGCGAAAACGTCACCGTTAATAATGAAGGAACTGTCCGTGATAATAATCAAACGACGAAAACTGTGACTCGCGCGGGAATCGGCGCAGCCCTCGGAGCGTTAATCGGCGCAATCGCCGGCGGCGGTCAAGGAGCGGCTATCGGTGCCGGAGTCGGCGCCGGCGCCGGCGCCGGTTCGGTTATTTTGCAAGGTCGAGATGACGTTGAACTCGCAGAAGGAACAGAGTTTATGATTACTGCAACTGCTTCAAGTAATGTGAACAATCGTTAGTTGAAAATCAATCAGCAGAATTTAAGGTGAGCTTTCGGCTCACCTTTTTTTATTGATACAAAATTGTGTTTTGTTATCATACAGCGAAAAAAGTTATTACTTAAATTACAAATAAATCCTAAATCTTTCCGCAAAATAATTTGGCACAGCAATTGAATAATTGGAAAAGTAAATTTTTCTGTTAAGCAAAAAAAATTACATAAAAATCAACTTTTAGATATTTCTAATTTTTCGAGGTAAATATGACAAATGAGACAAAGCCTGATAAAAATGAAATCCCGGATGTGAATCGTGAAGGTTTGAGTATCGAACAAATAACAGACGAAGCGACGAATAAATCGTCCGACGAAACTTTGCGGCAAGTTTTGCGCGGCGACGAAACAAAAGGAGATGCCGACGACCGCGATATTGTCGGCGGCGTTAATTCTAATGAAACTCCGCACGGACGCGAAGAAGCTAAAA
>MWVZ01000039.1_pt1 | contig 13487 bp, 9 predicted proteins | sample 1047221 | NCBI WGS metagenome assembly MWVZ01 (sample SAMN06349980, study PRJNA376086) | soil metagenome | isolation source: MS6-5 sample Antarctic (ecotone) soil | place: Antarctica | collected 2015-01-13
CGAAAGAGCAGTCGAATTTGAGATTCAATCGCGCTCGACGCGCAAATATCACGGCAACATCAAAGAGTTCGCAGAAAAGTTCAAAGTTCAAAGTTCAAAGTTCAAAGTAGAAAACCAATCCGACCACCGACCACTGACCACCGACCACTCACTTATTGTTTTTCAATCACACGGATTAGCCGAACGCTTGAGCGAGATTATGCGCGACTATGACATTTCTGTTCCAGACGATTCTTTGCTCATCGGCGATTTGTCCGGCGGTTTTGAAATTCCAGCTCTCGATTTAATCGTTTATACGGAAACGGATATTTTCGGCGAAACAACACAACAAGAATTTCAAAAAACAAAAAGCCAAAAACAAAAAACCAAATCTAATCTCGGCGCGTTCATCTCGGATTTTCGAGATTTGAAAGCCGGTGATTTTGTCGTTCACGTTGACCACGGCATCGGGCGTTTTGAAGGTTTGCAGACTTTAGAAACAGGCGGCGTGTCGCGGGAATTTATGCTCCTTTATTACGCTGAAAATGCAAAATTATTTGTTCCGGTCGAAAGATTGGATTTAGTTTCGCGTTTCTCGTCAGGCGAATCGGCGCAGCCGACTTTGGATAGACTTGGCGGACTCGGCTGGCAGAAAACAAAGGCGAAAGCGAAACGCGCGATGCGTGATATGGCGGACGAACTGCTGCGTTTGTATGCCGAACGCAAACTCGTCGAAGGCTTTGCTTTCTCCGGCGACACGCCTTGGCAAATCGAATTTGAAGACGCTTTTCCCTATCAGTTAACTGTTGACCAAGCGACGGCAATTGATGATATGAAAGAAGATATGCAGACCGCCGTGCCGATGGATAGATTGATTGTCGGCGATGTCGGTTACGGCAAAACGGAAGTGGCGATGCGCGGCGCGTTTAAAGCCGTGATGGACAATAAACAAGTCGCCGTTTTAACCCCGACAAACGTTCTCGGATATCAACATTTTGAAAGTTTCAAACAACGCTTTGCCGCGTTTCCTTTGAAAATTGAATTGCTGTCGCGCTTTCGTTCGCCGAAGGAACAAAAGGAAGTCGTCAAAGCGACGGAAGAAAATAAGGTTGATATTTTAATCGGGACGCACCGAATTTTATCGTCCGATGTCAAAATGCCGAAACTCGGTCTTGTCGTCGTGGACGAAGAACAGCGTTTCGGCGTGGCGCACAAAGAGCGGCTGAAACAATTGAAAAGACGAGTTGACGTGATGACTTTGAGCGCCACGCCGATTCCCAGAACTTTGAATATGAGTCTTTTGGGAATGCGCGATATGTCGGTGATTGAAACGCCGCCGCGCGACAGATTGGCGATAAACACGCAGGTCGTTCAATTTTCCGAAGGCGTGATTAAATCGGCAATCGAATTGGAACTAGCCAGAAACGGTCAGATATTTTTCATACACAACCGCGTCGAATCAATCGAATCAATCGCCGCGCACATCAAAAAAATTGTGCCGCACGCCCGCATCATTTTCGCGCACGGACAGATGAACGAAAAGGAAATGGAACAGGCGATGCTCGATTTTATTGATTATAAATTCGATATTTTAGTGGCGACGACGATTATCGAAAACGGAATTGATATTCCGCGAGCGAACACAATTATTATCAATCGCGCCGACAATTACGGATTGTCGCAGCTTTATCAATTGCGCGGGCGCGTCGGACGCTCGAACCGCCGCGCTTACGCTTATCTTTTGATTCCGTCGGAACTCGAAATAACGCCGATTGCCAAACGCCGCCTTTCGGCGATTCGTGAATTCTCCGATTTAGGCGCGGGTTTTCGCATCGCCGCGCTCGATTTGGAGTTGCGCGGCGCGGGCAATATCCTGGGCGGGCAGCAATCCGGACAACTCGACGCGCTCGGTTTTGACCTCTACACAAAAATGTTGGAGCGCACCATTGCCGAATTAAAGGGCGAAGAAATCGTCGAAGAATCGAGCGTTTCGATAAACTTAGGCGCGGACGTTTCGATTCCGAACGATTATATAAACGAAACAGCCCAACGTCTGCGGACTTACAAACGTATTTCATCCGCCGAAACGGAAGAATCCCTGCGGCAAATTTACGCGGAAATCGGCGATCGCTACGGCAAGATTCCCGAATCAGTTGATAATTTATTCGATTACGCCCGCTTAAGAAAAACAGCGGAACAGATGCGCGTCGTGTCGGTTGATAAAACGCGCGACGGTTTGGCGGTTAAGCTAGGCGAAAACGCACGAGTTGCGCCTGAAAAATTGATGCGGTTTTTATCGGAGAATCCAGAATCCTCATTCGCGCCGAGCGGCGTTTTAAAGTTAGTTACCAAAGAAGAGAATTTAATTGAGACGGCGCGACAGGTTTTAGAGCAATTACGAATTACGAATTACTAGATTAAAGCATACATATTTCTTTCAGTTTCAATCCCTGAATCACCAATCCAAAATCCAAAATCCAAAATCTTTATGAATCTTGCTCTTTCCCGCTCTGTGCGCCTCTTTCGGGTGCGGCGGGCGGAGTTTTCACCGGTTGGGTCGTCGGCTTTGGCGCGGGTGTCGGTGTTTTTGCCGGCGGCGTTGGTTTGGTTTCCGCTGCCGGAGTTGGCTGTGGCTGCGCCGTGTTCGCCGATGCAGGTGTCGGTTTGCCGGTCGGCGTTGCCGGCGGTTTTATATTGGCACTCGTGTTTGTATTTGTCGGCACGGGAACAAGCACCGTTCCGTCCTGCATAAAAATGCTGTTCGCGTTGTTCGGGTCAATGGTATAAACTTGTCCGCCCGGCGCAACCGGATAAGGCGGCGCCCCCGGCGGCGGAACGCCGCGCGACCAGGGATTATAACCGTCGCCGAAGCCGTCCCCGTTCGGCATCGCCGGCTGCAAACTCGACATATTTGAAGCACCCAACATTTCCGGCGAATAAGTCATCGTGTTCGCCGCGCCGAGTTCGTTCATTCCGGTTGCCGGATTGAGCGGCTGAACCGGCTGACCGTTGAGGTCGGTTTGCATTTGCGTTGTCGGATTAGTTTGCTTACTCGACGTCGCGTAAATCAAGCTGATTGCCAACAATGATATTCCCGCCAAAACAACAAACGCGGTTTTCCATAAATTATTGTTCGTTTTATCTGACGCGACTTTCGGAATAACGATTGTTTCCGTCTCATCCGCACTATTTAAAATGCGGCTTAAGTCGCTGATAAATTCTTGGGCGGATTGATAGCGCATTTCAGGATTTTTCGCCAACGCTCGGATAATAATCGGCTCGACGTTAGCGGTTAAATCCGCCCGAAAAGCCGAGAGCGGCGGCGGCGGATTTTGCGCTTGCTTCGTCATCAAATCAGTCAGATTGTCCGCCGTGAACGGAACTTCGCCCGCCAGCATTTCGTAAAAAATGACGCCCAAAGAATAAATATCCGAGCGTTCATCAGCTTCGGCGACCGAAGAGTTTTGTTCGGGCGAGCGATACGCCAGTTTATTCGCGTCAAACTCATTGTCCGCCAAATTACTTTCGTTTGATGAACCTGCCCCGAAATCCAAAATTTTAACGAGTTCAGTATTATTAATTGTTTTGGTGAGAAAAATATTTTCGCTTCTCAAGTTGCCGTGAACAATTTTGTAAGCGTGCGCGGCATTAAGCCCGGCGGCAATTTGGCTGGCGATTTTGGCGGCGCGTTCAAATGAAAATTTCTTCTCGCGCTCGATTGCTTCTTTTAGAGTTTCACCGTCTGCGCCTTCCGAGACAATATAAACCGAGCCGTCTTTGTCCGAGCCGAAGTCGGTTACGTTTAAGATATTCGGATGCGAAATGTGCGAAATCGTGCGGGCTTCGGCGGAAAAATACTTGGCGATTTTTCCGTCAACGGCAAGCGCGGCTGAGAGAACTTTGACCGTTACGGGCTTTTCCATCAAAAGATGCGTGGCGTGATAGGTTTTACCCAAACCGCCGCCACCATCGCGCATTACAGAATCAATCCGGTATTTCTCCGCTATAGTTTGTCCGATAAATTGGTCTAACATTTTTTCTTCATTTATCATTTATCACTTCTTCGATGACTAAAGGTTGTTGATGGTTTAATGATAAATGATAAATGTTCAATGATAAATGACAAAGCAAAGAAAATGCGGATGAAGCCGTTTGAAAACTTCACCCGCAGAAATTGAGTTTTCGCTTTTTTTATAATTTGACGAAAACAATAAGCAGCGCGAACAATACGAGCGACTCGATAAGAGCCAGCGCGATAATCATCAGCGTCTGCACTGTGCCAGCCGCGCCCGGATTGCGAGCCGCGCCTTCCGCCGCCCGCGAGCCGACCAGACCTTGACCGATGCCCGCCAAACCCGCCGCCAAACCGAACCCGACACCCGCGCCGATGGCTTTCGCCGCGTTGACGGTTGATTCGTTGTCCGCCGCGCCCGCTTGCGCGAGAGCCGGAATCGCCATCACCATCAAAGCCAGAACGGAAAAGAAAATATATTTAAATTTAATCATTTTTTGTCTCCTGTATTTTATTTTTTTAATTGGCGAAGACTTTCGGACAAACTTTCTTTAGGCAAACTTGCGCGGTTTATAATTTCGCCTCACTTCCGGTATGCGCTCGTTTTCGACTCGCGTAGAGACGAGGCTCCTGTTGCGTGCGGGCATATCTGCTATGAATTGCAAGTTTTCAAAATCAGTTTGGCTGTCAGCCTTCAAAAAACTTTTTAATAGTTTCAGATTCTATATTTAATCCAAAATCCAAAATCCAAACTCTAAAATCCAAAATCGTTAGACGTGCGCCGTCGCCATCGCTTCGCCGGTCGCTTCCGAATGTTCGCCGCCGTGAGCATCGTCGTGCGGCGCGTGTGAAACTTCGCTGATGTAAATCATCGAGAGCAGCGTGAACACGAGCGTCTGCACAAAAGCGACGAAAACCGCCAGCGGCATCAGCACAACGGGCAAAAGAAATTGCGTAAACGGCGGAGCTAACCCTGAAATTTGGCTCGAAATCTGCTCGTCGGCAAACATATTGGCAAAAAGTCGCACACCGAGCGTAATCGGGCGAATCATATTGCTGACGAGTTCAATGGCGAAAATTAAAGGCGTGATAATTATCGCCATCAAAAGAGGCAATCGCGGTCCGGCGAAATGCGCCAAGTGGTTGACGAGTCCGTTTTCGCTGATGCCGATGTAGTTGTAATAAATGAACGACGAGATGCCGAGCGCGAAGGTTACGTTGACCGAAGCCGTCGGCGACATAAAAAGCGGGAAAAGTCCCATCAGATTGGAAACTAAAACCAACACGCCGAATGTGGCGACGACGGGAAAATACCGATAACCGTGATTGCCGACCACCGAGACGATTAAATCTTTGAGCGCGAGAAATCCGGCTTCGAGCGTCAGTTGTCCGGGCTTTGGGTCGTCCTCCGATAATTTGCCTTTGAAAATCCAGATGAGAATCATCGTTAAAATACAAGCGATGACAAACATAACCGTGTACCACGGAATCGCATTTTCCGGCGTATAGTCGCCGAAAACAACGGCGGGAGTAGTCTTCACTCCCAATTTATCGAAAAGCCATTGCCACACCGGATAAGTATAAGCCAACTGAAAATCGTAAACCGGCTTGCCCAAATAATGATTTACAAACTCGACGATTAAAGGCGTGTGATGACCGCCGCCCTCTGCAGATAAAAACATTTTTTATAATTCCTTGCTGTTAAAAACAGATGAAAATAAACGTATCAAACCTTCGACCACAATCGCTAAAGCAAAACTCCCCAATCCTAAAATCACGGCGACAATCGGCACAGTTTTAGTCAAAAAAACAATTAACAAAATCACGCCGAGCGTCAAATAACGGGCAAAATATCGAACCGCTAAAAATCGCGGTTTCAAGCCGCCGGCGGCTTGATCGAAAATCTTTTTGAGCGAAATCTTCAGCCAGTAATAATTAATTAAAGACAAAACTCCGCCCAGAACAACACCTAAACCAAACTGCCACGAAACAAAAATGAATCCTGCCAAACTGACGAAGAGCGCGACCACACCCATCGTCCATAAGATTCGCCGATGCGAAAGCACGGTCGGTGTCGGTTGTTCGGTTTCGTTTATATTGTCAGCCTCGCTCATTGCGAAACTTACATTTTACAAAGGAACGGATGAAAAGGCAAAAGGCGGAAAGGGGAAAAAGGGAAAAAGGCGGAAAGGGAAAAGGCAAAAGGCGGAAAGGGGAAAAGGGAAAAAGGGAGACGTTCAACAACTCTTTCACCTTTTTACTTTTTTCCCTTTTTCCCTTTTTCACCTTTTCACTTTTTAAAGATTTGCGAAGTGATTCTGAAAAATTGGAAAAATCCGACGACCGCGCCCAAAACAATTCCGCCGACAATTCCCCACGGCTGAGTTCCAAGAAGCAAATCGGCAAACCAACCGAGAATCAGCATAAAAACTATCGAACCGAACAGCGTTATCGCCGCTGCGTAAGCCAGACCGCTTTTGCGGGTGGTTTCGGCGATTGATTCCGGTTTAACGGCTGTTTGAAAAAGCATTTCATTGCTGTTTTCTGATTGTGATTCTTCGGCTTTAGTTTCAAATGGCGATACGGCATTTGCCGCGTCCGGTGTTTCTAAATCGCTCGGCGCATCAATCGTCATTTCAGGATTTTCGTGCAGATTTTCCGTTTCGCCAGTTTCAGAAAAATGCGAATTAGCGATTTTTTCAAACGCCGAGTCGTGCGCCGCTTTTTCTGATTCTGATTTCATTTCGCTCGACTGGTTTTCGTCTTGTACAAGCAAATTCTTAATCATCTCCGGCTCTCCCGCTTCAAATGATTTTCGGCACTCTTATTAAACGCGATTTTCGCCGGCGGCGCAAAGTATAGTTTCCTACCGACAAAAAATCAACCGTTCCAAACTGCCTTTGCAATTTATGGAACGGTTGAAATTTATAATTTATATAAATCAAAACTAACCAAGAAAAATCAGTTTTATAGAAAGTCATTTGTTAGCCGGGAATGCAGGTATCTTGCCTGCAATGGCGCGAAGCGTCGTAAAACTGCCGATTATCGAACCACTTTAGATTACTGGCGCAATCTGGCAGGCAAGATGCCTGCGTTCCCGACTAAAACACTTTTTTGTATTAACTTTTTAATATTAATTCAAATAAACTAAACCGGCTATTTTTCCTCTTTTTCGCCGTCGTTATTTGCTGACCAAATCAATAAACAATTGATTTTGAACTTCTGAGTTGCTCAAAAGTTCATTGTGTACACCGCACGCAAAAGAAACGTGCTGCGCGAGCAGCGCCGTTTGAAAACCATCTTTTCTAGTTTTTGCGCCCGTCAGCGTCGAAGTCAAAAATGAGCGTTGGGTAACCACGCCGTCGCCTTTGGTGAAAAGTAATTCTTTCAACTCTTTGCCAGAAACTTTTGTGCCGTTGCTGCGCTTAAATTCATCGGCATCAAACAGCGTCCGCCAACGAGATTTCTCGTCGCGGTAAATCACCATCCCGTCGAGCGTCGGTTTGCATTCCGAGCCGAGCAGATAAATTGGAACTGCGCTTTTCGCATTAATGTTCGCGTCTAAGGCTTGATGAAAACGTTTCGCTCGATTTAGAACTGCGCGAAAATACACTTTTGCTTGCGCCTGCTCTTGAACGGTGAATTCTTTAACAAATTTCGGGTCGTCGTAAACCGCCCAACCGTATTTTTCCCACGTCGCCGGATTGTAAATATCAATTTTCAGAGGTTTTAAGTTTTCATCAAAAACGCGAATCGTCCCGCTGTGCGGCAGCAGTTGAAAAATAGCGGGAAGTGTGAACATATCGTATTTCGAGAGGCTTTGAATAAACGGTATGTTTATTCCGCCGCCGCCTAAAGCGTAGCCTTTGACCAGCGCGTTGAGCGACGAAATCGAGCCTTCATTCGGAGTTCCGACAAGAAAAATTTTGTTGATGTGCTTTGCGCCCGCCCACGTCGGGACAAGTCGGCGCGTACCATTGGGCAAATCCGTATCGCCATACATCGCGGCATACCGCGCAATCAAACCGCCCATCGAATGAGCGACGATGTTAAATTTCAAATCGGAACGTTTCAGTTTTGTTTTTAATTCAGCCATTCGGCGATTCAGCAAGCGGGCGTTTTCAACATTATCGCGCCGCCAATCGTATGGAAAAACGTAATAAGTATCTTGAAAACCGTTCTCGCTTGGCGCATCCCATTTTCCTTCCTTATAATCACCCGGAATTTCCAGCGATGCAGCCAGTTTTTGATAAATTTCAGTTTCGGGCAAAAACTTCAGATATTTGATATTTCGCAGAATATCGCGCGGCACGAGATTGTCTCGATTTTTCTCAAGATTTGCGGAAATAGGAAGACGCAAATCGTCGGTTTTTGATCGCTGCAAATCAAACCAAACAACTTCATCGGTTTCTTTATTAACAAGTTCCGAACCGATTAAACCCGGAATGACAATTACCGGCGGCTTGCCTTTCTGCCCGGTCGGCGGACCTTTCGCAATTGTTTGAGCGAATGCTGTTTGGCAAAAAACAGCGATCGAGAAAATAGCTATAAACGAAAAGGAGCGATTTATTTTTGAGTTGAACAATGCAAAAATTTCAAATCTCATTTGATTAATTTAAACTATGAAACCTTATATAAGAATTAGAAAAAATATTTTGAGAAAACCTTGACGACAAACTTTTCTGCTGCGGTTGATTCAATTTAACGATTGTTAGTTGATAAAACTTCAGTTTCGGTTGCCGATTTCAAATTATATTCGATGCCGCGCCAAACAATTTTTCGTGAAAACAGAGCGCAGACGCAGTTGTAAAAATAAAGAAGCGGTGAAATTGTCCAAAGCGTTAAGTGCGGTAAAAGTTGACCGTTTAATTCTTTTTCGTAATCGCTTAGAACTAACTTAACCGCCTTCAAACGTAGCCACGCCTTCACAAACCCGAAAGCAAAAATCACAAATAAAGACCCTAATGTCAGCCAAAAATGAAAATCTGTAACGAAGAACAGAAGCATAATGCCCGTCCAAAAGATAGCAGTGAAAAGAAATGAACCGATTAAAGATGCTTTCCAAAGATGCGCGGCGTAAATGCGCGTGATTTTCATTTGCCGGGTCGTAAATTCTAAAAGTTCACGCGCATTGCAATCTTCAACGGTCGCCGTCAAACATTGCGGCACAAAACGAATCGGCAAATCCTTTGACCAGCGCGTTGAGCGACGAAATCGAGCCTTCATTCGGAGTTCCGACAAGAAAAATTTTGTTGATGTGCTTTGCGCCCGCCCACGTCGGGACAAGTCGGCGCGTACCATTGGGCAAATCCGTATCGCCATACATCGCGGCATACCGCGCAATCAAACCGCCCATCGAATGAGCGACGATGTTAAATTTCAAATCGGAACGTTTCAGTTTTGTTTTTAATTCAGCCATTCGGCGATTCAGCAAGCGGGCGTTTTCAACATTATCGCGCCGCCAATCGTATGGAAAAACGTAATAAGTATCTTGAAAACCGTTCTCGCTTGGCGCATCCCATTTTCCTTCCTTATAATCACCCGGAATTTCCAGCGATGCAGCCAGTTTTTGATAAATTTCAGTTTCGGGCAAAAACTTCAGATATTTGATATTTCGCAGAATATCGCGCGGCACGAGATTGTCTCGATTTTTCTCAAGATTTGCGGAAATAGGAAGACGCAAATCGTCGGTTTTTGATCGCTGCAAATCAAACCAAACAACTTCATCGGTTTCTTTATTAACAAGTTCCGAACCGATTAAACCCGGAATGACAATTACCGGCGGCTTGCCTTTCTGCCCGGTCGGCGGACCTTTCGCAATTGTTTGAGCGAATGCTGTTTGGCAAAAAACAGCGATCGAGAAAATAGCTATAAACGAAAAGGAGCGATTTATTTTTGAGTTGAACAATGCAAAAATTTCAAATCTCATTTGATTAATTTAAACTATGAAACCTTATATAAGAATTAGAAAAAATATTTTGAGAAAACCTTGACGACAAACTTTTCTGCTGCGGTTGATTCAATTTAACGATTGTTAGTTGATAAAACTTCAGTTTCGGTTGCCGATTTCAAATTATATTCGATGCCGCGCCAAACAATTTTTCGTGAAAACAGAGCGCAGACGCAGTTGTAAAAATAAAGAAGCGGTGAAATTGTCCAAAGCGTTAAGTGCGGTAAAAGTTGACCGTTTAATTCTTTTTCGTAATCGCTTAGAACTAACTTAACCGCCTTCAAACGTAGCCACGCCTTCACAAACCCGAAAGCAAAAATCACAAATAAAGACCCTAATGTCAGCCAAAAATGAAAATCTGTAACGAAGAACAGAAGCATAATGCCCGTCCAAAAGATAGCAGTGAAAAGAAATGAACCGATTAAAGATGCTTTCCAAAGATGCGCGGCGTAAATGCGCGTGATTTTCATTTGCCGGGTCGTAAATTCTAAAAGTTCACGCGCATTGCAATCTTCAACGGTCGCCGTCAAACATTGCGGCACAAAACGAATCGGCAAATTCGCCGCGTTCATCGCCCTTGTTACGGTAAAATCGTCCGACAAAGTTCCCCGCCATTTTTCGCGCAAATTTAGTCGCTCGAATACATCGCGCCGAATCGCCGTCGAGCCGCCCCAACAAAAATTTCTTTTCACATTCGCGCCCAAAGCCGAAGCAATCGAAGCGTTCCAAACCGAGCGCAACTGGGAAGCGAAATTGTTTTTCTTCGAGACGAACCAGCGATAACCCGTCGCGCACCCGATTGTTTCATCCTGGAGAGGCGCGACTAAATTTTTGAGCCATTTTTTGCCCGGTCTTGCGTCAGAATCTACAAAAACGAAAACTTCGCTCTTTTCTGAAACTTCCAAAACGGCTTGGCGAAGATTGTGAACCTTTTGGCTCGAATCGGTTGCCTTGCCCGCCGTCACCAATTTTGCGGTCATTGCGCCCTGTCGGGAAATTTCCTCGATAACTTTTACCACTTCGTCTGCTTTATCATCAACCACAAAAATAATTTCGTGTTCTGGAAAATCTTGCTGCAAAAGCGCAGCTAAATTTTCGCGCAAATCTTGGTCAAGCCCGCGACACGGCACGATTATCGAGCAAAACGGAGTAAATTTTGATTCGGGCTTGGCAAATTCGGTTTCAAAGAATTTTAGATATTCAACTCCGCCGCGCAAAGATTTGTAGCCGAGAAAGACGCCAACAGCGGCAAAAAAATAATAAAGGTAAATCATTTAGGTTGCATTAGAGTTTTGAGATGTTCGATAGTTTTCCCGGTCGCGCCCCGATTAATCTGCACTACGCGAAACGCGTTTGCCGCTAATTTATCGCGCCGTTCCGAATCGTTAAGAAGTTCGGCAAAGGTTTGGGCGAGTTTGGCGGAGACATCTTTCGGCGCGAGTTTCGGCAGTTGAATCAAAGCGTTTTGAGATAGAAATTCTTTGACGACGGCTTCAAAATTCATTGTGTAAAATCCGCTAACGATTGACTTCCGCGCCGCTGCCGGCTCTAAAACATTTTGTCCGCCGTGCGGAATAAGGCTGCCGCCGACAAAGACGATTTCCGCCAACGGATAAACTGACCGCAGTTCGCCGATGCTGTCAAGCAGAATTATTTCGGCGGCTTTATCGCGTGTCGAAGGCTCTTCGCCGCGCCGCGCCCAATCAAAGCCGGTTGATTTTATCATTTGCGCGACTTCCGCAAACCGTTCGGGATGACGCGGCGCAATCAGAAGGCGCGGCAGCTTTTCAATTGCCGCGTTTTTATAAACCGACTTGAAAGCGTCCAAAACAAGTGATTCCTCCGGCGCATGCGTGCTTGCCGCGACGATAAGCGGCGCGTCTTTTGAAACGGCGAAACGCTGGCGAAATGTTTTGGTCAAATCGCTTTCCGCGTCATTGTTTGCTTGGTCGAACTTGATGTTTCCCGTAACTTTCACCTTCGGGCTGCGGATGCCGAGATTGATTAAACGATTTGCGTCTTTTTGTCCCTGCATCAATACCAAATCAAAATAACGCAGAACGCGCTGCATCGTTTTCGGAATCAAGGCGTAACGGGTTGCCGATTTTTCCGACAAACGTCCGTTGACGACGACGACTTTCGCGCCGGATTTTCCGGCTTCGCGCACAAAATTAAACCAGATTTCCGTTTCCATCAGCAGAACAATGGCGGGATTAATTCTTCGCAAAGCGCGGCGCGCCGAAAATTTCCAATCAAACGGAAAATAAAAAATGAGTTTCGCATCTTCGGCGTAAATCTGGCGGGCAAGATTCTGTCCGGTGAGCGTCGTGGTTGAAATGACTAATGTATATTCGGGAAAGTTTTTTTTAAGTTCCCGGACTAACGGACGGGCGGCGTTTGTTTCGCCGACCGAAACGCAGTGCAGCCAGCAAACGGACTTTCCTTGCGCGTCAAAAGCCGGCAGATTGCCGAATCGCTGTCGAAAACCCGCCGCGTATTTTCGTTGAAATAAAAAACGCGGAAGCAGAACGAGAAAACCGACGGTTAGAAGGAAACTGTAAAGTAGAAACATTTGTAGGATTCAAGATTCAGGATTCAAGATTCAGGATTAAAATCTTGAATCTTGAATCCTGAATCTTGAATTTATTTCACTCTTTCCATATATTTTGACTCGCTCGGATTAACGCGGATGCGTTCGCCGACGGTCATAAACGGCGGGACGTAAAGCGTTACGCCGTTTTCCAGCGTTGCCGGCTTGTTGGAATTGGAAGCGGTTGCGCCTTTCATCACGGGTTCGGTATCGGTAATCGTCAATTCCATCGAAGCCGGAAGCTGCACGCCGATCGGCGTTTCATTATAAAACTCAACCTGAATTTTCAAACCCGGCATCAGCCACTGCGCCGCGTCACCGAGTTCGTCTTCGGTCAGGGAGATTTGCTCGTAGTTTTCCGTGTTCATAAAATGATGGTGCGAGCCGTCCGAGTAAAGATATTCCATATCGTGCTGTTCGAGAACAACTCGGTCGAGCGTGTCGTTCGAGCGAAAGCGATGCTCGAACGAACTGCCCGTTAATAGATTTCTGAGGCGTGTCTGCACCATTGCGCGAAGATTGCCGGGCGTGTGATGGCGAAATTCCATCACCTTGCACGGCGTTCCTTCAAATAAAATAACCATTCCCTTTCTTATATCATTTGCCGATTGTGCCATAATTTTCTCCGTATATTAAAAATGAAAACGACGGAAAAAGCGATTTTCCCGTCTGATTTTACAAACTTTCTAGTTTATGTGCGAAAAGCGCGAAATGTCTAGCCCGGCGAAATGATAAAGGTGAAAGGCTGAAGGATAAAGATTAAGTAAGAATCAAAAAGTAGGTGACGATTTTAATGTCGCGTCATTGGTGCTTATTTTTCAACTTTACTATTATAAGCACCTAAGAAAAAGTAATCAGGTATTTTGAGCCGATTTGTGCGAGGACTTTATCCAACTCTTCGCACAAACTTTTGTAGTAACTGTAGGCTTCCCTCGACAACCAATCATACTTTATTT
>MWVZ01000040.1_pt1 | contig 13387 bp, 4 predicted proteins | sample 1047221 | NCBI WGS metagenome assembly MWVZ01 (sample SAMN06349980, study PRJNA376086) | soil metagenome | isolation source: MS6-5 sample Antarctic (ecotone) soil | place: Antarctica | collected 2015-01-13
CCATGGTTAGGTTGGGTGAAAGACCATTTTTTAATAAACAGACCTATGGTGAAGATCCCATTCGTAACACTATGTATGGAGTAGACTTTGACTATAGAAACGATATTCCACGTCTTTCAAAATGGCTTGATAAGTTACCTTTTTATTCCACCAGAACGGTTTCATCTATAAATGCATATGGAGAAGCAGCTATGTTGCAACCCGGGCATTCTCCTCAAATTGGAAAAGGATCAGCAGGGGTGATTTATATAGATGATTTTGAAGGTACACGCAGCAGTATTGATTTGAGATTTCCTTTAATCAGCTGGACGCTAGCTTCCACACCACAAAAGTCTCCGGATAAAAACGGAACTATCATGTTCCCTGAAGCTGAATTATCTAACAATCTGGAATATGGATATAACAGGGCAAAATTAGCCTGGTATAATATTGAACCGGTATTACAGGAGCGCCGGAATCCAAATAATCCATTAAGAGGAAACCTTGCAGAATTATCCAAACCAGAGACAAGGCAGGTTTTTCAAAACGAAATTTTTCCTCAGAGAACTCTTGATATAGGGCAGGCCTTATTAACCACTTTCGATATGGCCTATTATCCAAGTGAAAAAGGTCCTTACAACTTTGCGTCTGATCCTGCTAAAATAGATTTTAGAAATAATTTAAGACAGCCAAAAAAAGCATGGGGTGGCATCATGCGCAATATTGATCAAACAGATTTTGAAACCAGCAATATAGAATTCATTGAGTTTTGGATACAGGATCCTTTTATAAATAAACCAAACAGTAACGGCGGTGAAATATATTTTAACCTTGGAACCATTTCAGAAGATATATTGAGGGATGGGAAAAGACAGTTTGAGAATGGACTGCCAACACCAAGTACTCCAAATACTTTAACTGATGAAACTGTGTGGGGAAGAGTTCCACGTAATCCCATACAGGTTACCAATGCTTTTAGTAATGATCCTGCAGATCGTCCTTTTCAGGATGTAGGTTTTGATGGATTAACAGATGATGATGAAAAAGTAAAATTCGAATCATACCTAAACACTGTTCAAAGCATTCTGGATCCTGTAACTTATCAGCAACTTTTACAAGATCCGGCTAAAGATAATTTTAAAGGTTATCGCGATCCTGCATATGAAAAAAATCCTGATGCAGGTATTTTACAACGTTATAAACATGTAAATAATCCACATGGTAATTCTCCCATTGCAAATTCTACGGATCAATTTACAAATGCATTTACACTTTACCCCGACCAGGAAGAACTAAACAGGGATAATACATTAAACGAAACAGAAGAATATTTTCAGTACAGGGTGGAATTAAGACCGGGGATGAATGTATCTAACAATCCTCTTATTACCGATGTCAGAGAAGCAAGGAATGTAAGGCTTGCCGATGGTACTACAAGATCAGAAAAATGGTACCTGTTCCGGATACCAATAAAGGATTATGAAGCAAAAGTTGGTAACATTCCTGATTTTAAATCTGTCAGGTTTATAAGAATGTTTCTTACATCTTTTGAAGATTCAATTGTATTGCGTTTTGCTAAGTTAGAACTGGTGCGCAATCAATGGAGAAAATTTAATTTCGAAACAGATACTACAGGAAATTATTTGCAATTGCCTGCTAATGATCCTACACAGGTTGATGTACTTGCTGTAAACCTGGAAGAAAATGATCAGCGTAATCCCATACCTTATGTAACACCGCCGGGTATAGACAGGCAGCAACAAATTAGTAATAATAATGTGCAGCTTTTACAAAATGAGCAAGCTTTAAGCTTACGTGTTTGTAACCTGGAAAAAAGTCAGGCCAGGGGTGTATTTAAAACAATGAATCTTGACCTCAGGCAGTATGGTAGAATGGAAATGTTTATTCATGCCGAGTCTGCACAGGATCCAACATCAATAAGAGATCGTGATTTAAATGCTATTATAAGAATAGGCAATGATTTCGTCAGCAATTATTATGAAATCAGAATTCCTTTAATTGTTACTCCATGGGGTACTCGTGATTCAGCATTAATATGGCCTTCTCAAAATAGTTTGGATTTTAACCTGAATGAATTAACCATATTAAAAGCACAGCGTAACAGCAGTGGGTTCAATACTTCTCAATACTATAAACGCACACTACCTGATGGCAGAGTGCTGGCAATAATGGGTAATCCTAATCTTGGGGAGGTAAGAGGAATGATGCTGGCAGTAGAAAATGCAGGTCCCGATGTTGGTTGCGCAGAAATATGGTTTAATGAATTGAGATTATCACAGTTAGATGAAAGAGGAGGTTGGGCGGCTTTAGGAAGGGTGGACATCAGGTTAGCCGATCTTGGTAATCTTACATTTGCTGGTAGTGCACGCAGCCGTGGTTTTGGAACATTGGAGCAAAGGGTTAATGAAAGAAGCCGCGAAGACTTTAAACAATTTGATGTAAGTACAAATTTGGATTTAGGAAAATTGGTACCTAAAGGGGCTGCTTTACAAATACCTGTGTATGCAGGTATCAGTAAAACCCAAAGTACGCCTGAATATGATCCATATGATCTTGATATAAGATTCCAGGACAAGTTGAAGAACAGCCCGGATGATATGAAGGATTCCATCAGAAGAGATGCTATAGATGATCTGACTATAAAAACAGTTTCTTTTAACAATGTAAAGAAGATCAAAACAAATAATAAACCTGTTCAGCCCTGGGATATTTCAAATTTAGATTTCAATTATTCTTACTCGCACCAGGAAAGATCAAATCCAATTATAGAATCAGAAGATATACAAAGAACACGTGGCGCTGTTTCATATAATTTTATGCCTCAGCAAAAATTTATGGAACCTTTCAAACCTTTAATAAAATCTAATTCTCAGTGGCTGGCATTAATTCGCGATATTAATTTTAATTATAAACCACAGATTTCTGTTAAGGCAGATGTGTTCAGGCAAATGGGTTCTTTGCGGTCCAGAAATGTAGGCGGCGGTGGATATAAGCTGCCTGAAACTTTTGATAAATATTTTTATTTCGATCGCTATTATACTCTTAGATGGGATTTAACGCGATCACTAACCTTAGATTTTAATGCCATAAATAATGCACGTGTTGATGAACCGTTTGGATATATAGATACAAAAGGGAAAAAAGATTCTGTAAGTAAAAATTTCTGGAAAGGTGGCAGAACAACGCATTACCAGCATAATGGTACTTTATCATATACATTACCAACTTCTAAAATTCCTTTCCTTGACTGGACAAATATCAGAGCAAGTTATACAGGCAAATATGATTGGATCGCAGCTTCATTATTAGCAAAGAATTTAGGTAACACCATATTAAACGGGCAAACAAAAAACATAAATGGTGAATTTAATTTTGACCAGCTATATAATAAGTGGAAGTTTTTACGTGGTGTGTATAGTGACAGGCCGGCACAACCTAAGCCACCTGTAGTAAAAGATACTGCAACCGGTAAGCAACAAAGAAAACGTGACCCTAATGCCTTACCTGAAGTGGGTGGATTAGCACGTTTTATTGCTCAAATGGCAACTTCTGTAAAGAGAGTGGGCGTGCAGTATACTGAAGATCTTGGAACATTATTACCTGGCTATCTTGACAGTACGAAATTTTTGGGAATGAATTTCAGGAACTCTTCACCGGGATGGAAATATGTTATGGGATATCAACCCGATACAAGCGATATAAATTCGTTGGGTGCTCGTGGTCTGATTACAAGAGATGAAATTTTTAATGAACTGATTCGTCAAACATTCAGTCAACGTCTAAGCCTAACCGCACAACTGACACCCATACGCGATTTAAATGTTGATGTAAACCTTGATAAAACGTTCCGCAAAGATTATGCAGAACTCTTCAAAGACACAACAGGATTCAGCGGGTTAACAAGGTTAAATCCATATGCAATGGGAAGCTTTAGCATAAGTTACATTTCTTACCAAACCTTATTCTCTAAGTTTGATCCTAATGAAGTATCTGAAACATTTAAACAATTCGAAGCAAACCGGGCTACTTTATCACAAAGGTTAAAAGGGGAGAATGTATATGCTCAGAATAATCCTGTAGGACCTGACGGATATGTACAAGGTTATGGCAGGTATGCACAGGATGTATTGATACCCGCCTTCCTTGCCGCTTATACAGATAAAGATCCTAATTCAATTTCACTGATCAAAAGTGACAATCCAAATCTCAGATCAAATCCGTTTTCTGGTCTGCTACCAAAACCAAACTGGAACATTACATACAATGGATTGAGCAGGCTTAAACCTTTTGAAAAAATCTTTACCAACTTTACTATTCGCCATGGTTACAACAGCACATTAAGTATGAACAGCTTTAATACTGCGTTGTTGTTTCAGGATCCTTTTCGTGTGGGATATCCATTTTTCCGTGATACACTAACAGGAAATTACATCCCATACTTCCTGGTACCAAACATTACTATAAGCGAACAGTTTAGCCCTTTGCTGGAAGTTGACATGACATTTACCAATCAATTATCTACCCGTGTAGAATACAGGAAGAGCAGGCAGCTCAGTTTGAGTCTTGTAGATTATCAATTGGCAGAAAACAGATCTACAGAATATACTATTGGTTTTAACTGGCGCCGCCGTGGTGTGCCTTTTCTTCAAAACATGCGTATAGGTAAGGAAGGTAAGAGATTGGATAATGATATTACTTTCCGTTTTGACTTCAGTCTTCGTGACGATGCAACAGCTAACAGTAAACTGGACCAGAATACTGCGTTTGGAACAGCAGGTCAAAAAGTAATCAGGCTATCACCAACGATTGATTATGTTTTAAATAACAGGATCAATCTTAAGTTTTACTTCGAACAAAACAGGGTAATCCCTAAAATAGCCACTGCAGCACCGGTTACTACAACAAGAGGTGGTTTGCAGGTAAGAATTTCATTGGTGCAATAAAAGATTAATTTTTTGAATCGTTATTAGTAACTGATGCTCATTTTGTCCTCGATTTTTATTCAGGTCATCATCTTTCAATGATTAATATTTACTGTATATTTTGAATATTGTATAGCTATCGGGATCAGCATCTTCATTGAATAGCGCAGCAAATATGCTAGAATTTTTGAATGCTCACTTCACCTGATAACGAATAATAGGTAGTTGTTTCTTTATGATCAGTCACAAAAAAAACCGCCTAATGCGGTTTAAATATTAAGAGATTAAATATTTTTAAGGAACTGCTACAGGTGCTGTTTTTTTGAACAGCATTACATAACCACAAAGATTTTTCTTTTGTTTTTTATTTATCTGTACAGGCCTCATCATATGAAACTCTGTAAATTTTGGTATGTAAGAATAAGAAATAATGTTACCATCTATATCTCCCCATAACTTTTTTTGATAAACAACCTGTTTTTCATTCCAGTCAAACATGCGTACTTCATATAAACGGGAGGTGGGCTCTCCAATAAAAACAAAATTATAGAGGCTGCCTTGTTGCAGTGGTACAATCACGGGCATTTCATATTCACTTTCCATGGTTATTGATGCTTCTTTTAAAACTACAAAACCATCTTTAGCAAAAAGGGTTTTTAAACTATCTACCTGCGTCTGAATGGTAACACTTTTACATTCCTGTAAACGAATTACATCCTGTGCGTAAATAGAAGTAGAAAGGATCAGGAGGAAGGACAAGAATAGGGATAACTTTTTCATAAGGTTTATATCAGGAATTGGATATCTTAATGATGATAAAAATAGAAGAAATTTTAGCTGAATTAAAACTTTTCACAAGCTTTTATTCTACAAATAACGAAGAAATTTATAGAATTAGTATTTTCCCGAACGCACAACCGCCTTTAGCGAAACTAATGCCAGTAGTTCTACTATTTTATTTAAAATTGTTAGAATTATTAAAATCTATTAAGACTTTTTATTGAAGTAAACAGCCGATGCCTGTTGCGTGCTTGTTATTGATAATTCATTAACACAAACATGTTGTGGTAGAGTGGTAACATAATATACAACCTCAGCCACATCTTTTGCCGTAAGTGGTGTATAACCTTCATAAATTTTTTTTGAAGCCTCCTCATTTCCTTTAAAACGAACCAGAGAAAATTCAGTTTCGGCTGCTCCCGGATTTATAGATGTTACTTTAATTTGATGTTCCAAAAGATCGATACGCATGCTTTTAGTTAGAGCATCAACAGCAAACTTACTGGCACAATAAACATTACCTCTTTCGTACACTTCTTTACCGGCAATGGATCCCAAATTAATAATATGTCCTTTTTTATTTTCGATCATCCATGGAACAACTCCCCGTGTTACATAAAGCAATCCTTTAACATTTGTATCTATCATGGTGTCCCAATCTTCTATATCCCCTTCCTGTATTAAATCCCTTCCTAAAGCCAACCCTGCATTATTAACCAGAACATCAATAGACCTCCATTCCTGTGGAACTTGCTCCAGGGAAGCAAAAACTTGTTTTTTATTACGCACATCAAAAGGAAGCAAATGAATATTTACATTAAACAGTTTCTGAAGCTTTTCTTTTAAAAGTTCAAGGCGTTCATTTCGCCTCCCGTTCAATATTAAATTATACCCGTTTTCAGCAAATTTATAAGCACAAGCTTCACCAAAACCGGCAGTGGCTCCCGTAATTAAAACTATTTTATTCATTAACTGCGAAGATAGGAGGAGATTAAATTAACCCAGAGATCAACTTATCGTATAAGCGTTACCGTACCTTTTTCTACAATTTCTTTACCTGTAAAATCTACTGCTTTTACAATCCACACATATACACCTGTTCCCTGATCCTTACCATTAATTTTACCATTCCAGCCTTGCCCGCTTTGTGTAGTACTAAAAATGAGTTCGCCCCACCTGTTATAAATGCGGAAATATTGTATTTGAGTTACTCCCACGGCAATGGGTCTGATGATATCATTAATGCCATCACCATTTGGTGTGAATGCAGATGGAACAAACACACTTGGGTTGGTTCTGAATACTTTTACTGTGATGTATGCAGAATCAACACAATCTGCTTCATTATAAACTAACAACTGGTACCTGATGCTGTCAAAATTGCCTGAATAGGTTGCAACAGGGTTAGGAATAGCAGCATTGCTTAAATTAGTTGCAGGGATCCATTGATATCTTACTCCCCCTGAGGCATTAAATTGAAGTTGTTGACCTACCACTATTGCAGTATCATTTCCTGCAAAAGCATTGATTTTAGGTAACACATTAACTGCTACAGTGTCTTTAGTTTCCTTGGGGCAGCCACTTGCAGGTGAAACAGCTGTTAAGATATAATTTGTTGTAGTAAGAGGGGAGGCAACAGGTGATAAGGTTGCTGCATTACTTAAACTATTTACCGGTGCCCAGGAAAATGAAGTTCCATTTGTTGATCCATTTAAAAAAGCACTTGTTCCAAAACAAACTGTAGTATCAGGCCCTGCATTTACTACAGGATAAGGAACAGTTCTGACATTTACTGAACCTGTTGTACTGCAACCACCAATAAATCCTGTAACATCATAAGTTGTAGTACCAGCCGGCTTTGCTTTTGGATTTAATATCTTATCATTATTAAAAGCATTGGCCGGAGACCATTGAACTCTTAGTGCATCTGTTGTTACTCTTAGTTGAACGGAATCTGTTAAGCAAATGGTAGTATCAGCCATTACCTGAAGGCTTACAAAATTTACTACCCTTACTCTTACTGTATCATTATTGATGCAACCATTATCATCAAGTTGTACCGAATAGGTAGTGGTAGTAGATGGACTAACTGTTGGTGTAGCAGTATTTGCATTTGTAATAGTAATGCCTGGTGTCCATGAAAAATTACCGTTACCTATTGCTTCCAGTTGCAAGGCATCACCATTACAGATTAATGTATCCTTAAATGCAACAGATATAGGAGGTTTGTCAATTACAGTCACCACTTTTTGAATAGTATCAACACATCCCTTACTGTTACCAACAATCAATTGAACATTTTTATTTCCTATTTGGTTATACGAGAATGTTGGATTTTGCAATCGTGATGTATCCCCGGAAGCATTACCATCAAATTTCCAGCGCCATGAATTTACTACTCCATAATCTGTTTGGGTACGGTCATTAAACTGTGTTGGTTTATTGACACAAATTCCTGAAAAGTCAAACTCAGGAAAAAAACCGGGAAATACTTTTGCTAATGCTATAGCTGTGTCAGAGCATTCTCCATTTTTATTAGTAATAAGTGTAATTGTATAAATTCCTGTATCAGGAAAAGTAAATGTTGGAGTAGCAAGAACAGATGTATCATCAAAACGTTCAGCAAGTCCAAAATCCCAGAAATATGTTTTAATTAAATTAGACGGAGGTGTTTCATTTTTAAAATTTAAAGTATAACCATCACAGGTAATGTATTCAGGCTTGAGAACTGCAGCAGCAGTAATACAATTAGTAATTTTTATCTGCAAATCTTTTCTCTGTGTTGCAATTAATTTACCTTCCCTGAATTCCCTTACACATACTGTTACAACATAAATTCCTTCCTCCGGTGCAATTCCTTTATTCAGGTCATCATCTTTCAATGATTAATATTTACTGTATATTTTGAATATTGTATAGCTATCGGGATCAGCATCTTCATTGAATAGCGCAGCAAATATGCTAGAATTTTTGAATGCTCACTTCACCTGATAACGAATAATAGGTAGTTGTTTCTTTATGATCAGTCACAAAAAAAACCGCCTAATGCGGTTTAAATATTAAGAGATTAAATATTTTTAAGGAACTGCTACAGGTGCTGTTTTTTTGAACAGCATTACATAACCACAAAGATTTTTCTTTTGTTTTTTATTTATCTGTACAGGCCTCATCATATGAAACTCTGTAAATTTTGGTATGTAAGAATAAGAAATAATGTTACCATCTATATCTCCCCATAACTTTTTTTGATAAACAACCTGTTTTTCATTCCAGTCAAACATGCGTACTTCATATAAACGGGAGGTGGGCTCTCCAATAAAAACAAAATTATAGAGGCTGCCTTGTTGCAGTGGTACAATCACGGGCATTTCATATTCACTTTCCATGGTTATTGATGCTTCTTTTAAAACTACAAAACCATCTTTAGCAAAAAGGGTTTTTAAACTATCTACCTGCGTCTGAATGGTAACACTTTTACATTCCTGTAAACGAATTACATCCTGTGCGTAAATAGAAGTAGAAAGGATCAGGAGGAAGGACAAGAATAGGGATAACTTTTTCATAAGGTTTATATCAGGAATTGGATATCTTAATGATGATAAAAATAGAAGAAATTTTAGCTGAATTAAAACTTTTCACAAGCTTTTATTCTACAAATAACGAAGAAATTTATAGAATTAGTATTTTCCCGAACGCACAACCGCCTTTAGCGAAACTAATGCCAGTAGTTCTACTATTTTATTTAAAATTGTTAGAATTATTAAAATCTATTAAGACTTTTTATTGAAGTAAACAGCCGATGCCTGTTGCGTGCTTGTTATTGATAATTCATTAACACAAACATGTTGTGGTAGAGTGGTAACATAATATACAACCTCAGCCACATCTTTTGCCGTAAGTGGTGTATAACCTTCATAAATTTTTTTTGAAGCCTCCTCATTTCCTTTAAAACGAACCAGAGAAAATTCAGTTTCGGCTGCTCCCGGATTTATAGATGTTACTTTAATTTGATGTTCCAAAAGATCGATACGCATGCTTTTAGTTAGAGCATCAACAGCAAACTTACTGGCACAATAAACATTACCTCTTTCGTACACTTCTTTACCGGCAATGGATCCCAAATTAATAATATGTCCTTTTTTATTTTCGATCATCCATGGAACAACTCCCCGTGTTACATAAAGCAATCCTTTAACATTTGTATCTATCATGGTGTCCCAATCTTCTATATCCCCTTCCTGTATTAAATCCCTTCCTAAAGCCAACCCTGCATTATTAACCAGAACATCAATAGACCTCCATTCCTGTGGAACTTGCTCCAGGGAAGCAAAAACTTGTTTTTTATTACGCACATCAAAAGGAAGCAAATGAATATTTACATTAAACAGTTTCTGAAGCTTTTCTTTTAAAAGTTCAAGGCGTTCATTTCGCCTCCCGTTCAATATTAAATTATACCCGTTTTCAGCAAATTTATAAGCACAAGCTTCACCAAAACCGGCAGTGGCTCCCGTAATTAAAACTATTTTATTCATTAACTGCGAAGATAGGAGGAGATTAAATTAACCCAGAGATCAACTTATCGTATAAGCGTTACCGTACCTTTTTCTACAATTTCTTTACCTGTAAAATCTACTGCTTTTACAATCCACACATATACACCTGTTCCCTGATCCTTACCATTAATTTTACCATTCCAGCCTTGCCCGCTTTGTGTAGTACTAAAAATGAGTTCGCCCCACCTGTTATAAATGCGGAAATATTGTATTTGAGTTACTCCCACGGCAATGGGTCTGATGATATCATTAATGCCATCACCATTTGGTGTGAATGCAGATGGAACAAACACACTTGGGTTGGTTCTGAATACTTTTACTGTGATGTATGCAGAATCAACACAATCTGCTTCATTATAAACTAACAACTGGTACCTGATGCTGTCAAAATTGCCTGAATAGGTTGCAACAGGGTTAGGAATAGCAGCATTGCTTAAATTAGTTGCAGGGATCCATTGATATCTTACTCCCCCTGAGGCATTAAATTGAAGTTGTTGACCTACCACTATTGCAGTATCATTTCCTGCAAAAGCATTGATTTTAGGTAACACATTAACTGCTACAGTGTCTTTAGTTTCCTTGGGGCAGCCACTTGCAGGTGAAACAGCTGTTAAGATATAATTTGTTGTAGTAAGAGGGGAGGCAACAGGTGATAAGGTTGCTGCATTACTTAAACTATTTACCGGTGCCCAGGAAAATGAAGTTCCATTTGTTGATCCATTTAAAAAAGCACTTGTTCCAAAACAAACTGTAGTATCAGGCCCTGCATTTACTACAGGATAAGGAACAGTTCTGACATTTACTGAACCTGTTGTACTGCAACCACCAATAAATCCTGTAACATCATAAGTTGTAGTACCAGCCGGCTTTGCTTTTGGATTTAATATCTTATCATTATTAAAAGCATTGGCCGGAGACCATTGAACTCTTAGTGCATCTGTTGTTACTCTTAGTTGAACGGAATCTGTTAAGCAAATGGTAGTATCAGCCATTACCTGAAGGCTTACAAAATTTACTACCCTTACTCTTACTGTATCATTATTGATGCAACCATTATCATCAAGTTGTACCGAATAGGTAGTGGTAGTAGATGGACTAACTGTTGGTGTAGCAGTATTTGCATTTGTAATAGTAATGCCTGGTGTCCATGAAAAATTACCGTTACCTATTGCTTCCAGTTGCAAGGCATCACCATTACAGATTAATGTATCCTTAAATGCAACAGATATAGGAGGTTTGTCAATTACAGTCACCACTTTTTGAATAGTATCAACACATCCCTTACTGTTACCAACAATCAATTGAACATTTTTATTTCCTATTTGGTTATACGAGAATGTTGGATTTTGCAATCGTGATGTATCCCCGGAAGCATTACCATCAAATTTCCAGCGCCATGAATTTACTACTCCATAATCTGTTTGGGTACGGTCATTAAACTGTGTTGGTTTATTGACACAAATTCCTGAAAAGTCAAACTCAGGAAAAAAACCGGGAAATACTTTTGCTAATGCTATAGCTGTGTCAGAGCATTCTCCATTTTTATTAGTAATAAGTGTAATTGTATAAATTCCTGTATCAGGAAAAGTAAATGTTGGAGTAGCAAGAACAGATGTATCATCAAAACGTTCAGCAAGTCCAAAATCCCAGAAATATGTTTTAATTAAATTAGACGGAGGTGTTTCATTTTTAAAATTTAAAGTATAACCATCACAGGTAATGTATTCAGGCTTGAGAACTGCAGCAGCAGTAATACAATTAGTAATTTTTATCTGCAAATCTTTTCTCTGTGTTGCAATTAATTTACCTTCCCTGAATTCCCTTACACATACTGTTACAACATAAATTCCTTCCTCCGGTGCAATTCCTGTTATTAACCCTGTCTTAGAATCAATGGAAACACCAGCACCTAAAGGTTGTGATCCTGAAAATGGAAATTGATAAGGAATAGCTGTATATGGTGGAGGTGATGGCGGATCAGGAACCGGTGTATTTGCCCCGCCGGAACCAGAACCCTGACCCCCTCCTAAAAAGGCATCGCAAAATGAATATAACAGTGAATCGCCAAAAATTTGTTTATCTGGATCTATTGCTCCAAAACTGTAATAAATAGGAGAATTAGAACAAACAATTACAGTGTCTGAACCTATAAATTGCGCACTACTATTTTCCGGCCCGGAAGCAACGATACCGGTTCCGGGAATTTCTGCAGAATAAGTTGCTCCTGAACTGCTACTGGGAGCCAAAATATTATTGATACCATTTATTCTGCAACAACGTTGATAAGTAACAGTAAATCCATTTAAAGATGCAGGTAAGGTCAGCGTAAATTCATAATATCCTACCTGGTAACAAACTATTGGTGGATTTGTAATACAAGGTCCGGGTGAGCCTAAATTTAAAATCTGAATGGGTCTTGACATGGGTATTCTACCATTCCAGGTCAATCCACCAGAACTGCTATAAACACCGATGGCTGCTTCAGGATCGAGAGGAGCACTGTTTGGAGGAGCATTACAATCACGGTATAATTTTAAAGTAACCTGGTAAACATAATTAGCACCTGAGCGTCCTGTATAAGTATAATACATCTCGCCACCGGTAATATGGTTGGCAAAGGAAGCCAGGCAGCAACACAAAAATAAAGTTGAAAAAAGTATTTTTTTAGCAGCTTTCATTAAGGCGATTACGTTTAGGTTTCATTTCTCTTCTTAATAACGTTAAGGATGTTAGCTTGGTATTTAAGTAAACAACTGATTTTCACATGCAGCGATGAATGTAACTAATATTTCATTTGCTTTTTCTACTTCTTCAACCATTCCCATATGTCCTGAATGCTCTAATATATAAATAAAAGAAACGTCTGGTAAATGACTTTGCGTTAAAATATCCTCAAGAGGAACAGCAGCATCATCTTTACCTGCAATAAAAAGCACAGGTACAGTTGATGTTTTTAAAACATTTGTTCTGTCAGGACGGCGTATCATGCTTTCATAATAAGCAATTAAAGCTTCTTTAGATAAGGATTTTGCTGACTCAAGATGTTGTTCAATGATTTTAAAATTATTTTTCTTGCTTTCTTCCGCATACAATCCCGGTATCATATTTTTTAAAAAAGGTAAGGCTCCATTG
>MWVZ01000042.1_pt1 | contig 13332 bp, 16 predicted proteins | sample 1047221 | NCBI WGS metagenome assembly MWVZ01 (sample SAMN06349980, study PRJNA376086) | soil metagenome | isolation source: MS6-5 sample Antarctic (ecotone) soil | place: Antarctica | collected 2015-01-13
CTCGCGGCGATAACCAACTTCATTGAAGGATTGTTGCTGCTTGTCATGGGTTTCGACTGCTTTCACCTTGACCGATTCAACGTCAAGATTCGGATTCGTATCAATGGCAGTGTGTACCACCTTCATTACGTTTTCGGCAGATTCAGCGTTGTTCGCTGTGATATCTACCCGGTATTTAGGCATGATCAGATTGCTCCTAGTTCGGTTATCTCGGACTGGGGGAAGTCGTCTCGGTGTTGTGTTGCAACCACCACATCGAGGCGCACTACTTTTGTTTAGCTGGTAGGGGAGAAAGCGTCACCTAGTTTTTTCACTGACTCCCCCTTTATCACTAGGTTGACCAGCCGATCGGTCGTTAGTTGTTAGTTGTTAGTTGCCTCCTTTTTTGGCTGAAGCGAATCGTCAGGAATGCCGTCAACATCCAGCCCAAATTCTTGAGCCAATCGTCTTAGTGGAACGCCTAAGACTTTTGCAAGCAGAACTGCTTTCTCAAAATTGGGAATAGCAAGATCGTTTTCCCAATTTCTGACAGCCTTCTCCGTGGTGCGAACAGCGTGCGCTAGTTCTGCCTGTGTAAGTTCTGCGTTGTGACGAAGCGTTTTCAATCCAGGTCTGCCTTTATCTCCTTGTGATTCCATATTAGGTAGTTGACTACCGGAAGTCAATTACCTAAACTTGTCAGGTAGTCAACTTCCGAATTGACTAAGAAACAACAGCACGGGGACGAAATGCCAATCCCGCCCCGTGCTGTCTATTCATCATCCAATGCGGCTCACTGCTTACGCAAAAAACCACGCACGGAGGCAACTTTGACGAGCACATTCATTCATCCCCCCGAAGGCACGCCCTACTACGACCTCTCGCAGCACTCACTCTCAGAGGCGCAACGCCTGGCGCCCGAACTCATCGCCTTCAACGGGCTGCCCTGCTATATGCCTGATGACACTTGGCTTGTGCGATCGCGCTAACCCTCATCCCTCATCCCTTTAGGAGGCAATTTTGTTTGTGAAAGTGCTCTTTACCGAAAGTGATCTAACGCCCATCCTTGCCAAAATCGCCAGTGCAAGGCTGAACTGCACGATCAGCCCGTCCGATATTTCTAACTTCGACTATGAGGAAGACGACGAGGGTGACATTAAAGGCGTTTCGTTTGAATTTGAACTACCAGCGGAGCCAGCAGCGCTATGAAACCAATTACTTACTGGGTACAGAACGAAGCGATCGACCAACTGGTTGACCAGCTCGGCGCGCATCTGGAGAAGCTGACACCTAAAGCCAAACGAGAACTGATTCATTATTTGGCTCGCCCCGATCATTGGTTCTGGGAGAAGTCCAGCACCGGGGTCGAAGAAGCCTACAAACGCACAGAACATCTGACTCGCCACGAGAAAGACTTGCTGATGGAAGCGATCGCTGCCACTCTCACCCATCACGGCAACCCGTGGGTTGAGAATGCGCGGGCAAACGTGGCGATCGCTCAAAAAGAAGGCACCCCTAGCCCCAGGGATGCCAATAGACATTGATGAATTCCAAACTTCTTAACACAAGACTACAAGGATTCTAGCCTATGCCACCCGATACGAACGTGAGCCTTGAAATGCAAATCCCTGAAGAACTGCACGATCGCATTCAAGGGTTTCTAGACAGAAACCCTGCTTGGCACTATGACGACTTCACAACAGCGGCTCTATCCCTGTTGCTGATGATTCTGGATGAGAGCAGTACAGCCGAAGATCGCTGGCACCTGGAGCGTGCTTTGCAACGCAGTGGAGAGAAAGCAGCATGAACCGCTGGAAAATCTTCTTTTGGGCGATGCTCCACAGTCCAGAGTTCAAATACTGCGACATTCATCTCCCGATCCGGTTTGTGTTCAGAAAAGTCTACTCAGTGCCATCTGGTTACGGGCTTGAGCTACAGCTACGCCCCCTGTCGGTCTACGTCCCGTGGTGTGTCGAGAGAGCCTACCTTAAGGTTCACAACAGCATCCGGCAAGACGACTTCGACGATATCCCCTTTTGAAGATGACCGAGACCTGCTCATGCAAAAGGTCGTAGGACGCAAGCCAATGCTACCTACGACCTTTTTTTTCGTTCAGACCTTGCTCTACACAGCAAAGCCCCTCTAGTTCACCCAACAAACAAACAAAATGCAACCGTTCAACATTCGCGAGTACGTCGAGTTTAACACTGACGGTAGAGCGCTTTGCCCTAGCTGCGTCCAGTCAAAAGGGACCAAACACAACAAACTGAATCTTAGCGTGATGCCTAGTGGAGCCTACAAATGCTTTGCTGGCTGTACGGCACTGGAGATTAGAGCCGCGTTGAATGTCAGCGAAAACCGCATCATCCCCACTGCACTGGCAACGACCGCAGCAGATCCCAGGTCTGTCACCGTCTCACCACAGAGAGTGAAAGAAGCACACGAGCGACTGCTCAACTCAGAGGGACCCGCTAAAGCATGGCTCCAGTCCCGTGGGCTTGATGACGGTCTGATGGCTCGTTATCAGTTGGGTGTAGTGCGAGCCAAAGCAGGCGATCGCCATCTGCCAGCCATCAGCATCCCCATCCCCAACCACGACGGCACCGCCTACTACCAAAAGAAACGCATCGCGCCCTGGCGTTCAGCAGACGAACAACCCCCCGGCTATCAGCCCTGGTCACAAGCTGGCATTCCGGCACGAGCCTTTATCACCTATCTACCCGTCGAAGCAACCGCGACATGGCTCTGTGAAGGGGAATGGGATGCCATGCTCTTGGGTCAGCACGTCAGGCAAGCAGAGCTACCGATCGCCGTAGCGAGCTTCACCGCCGGCGCTGGTAATGTGCCACCACAAGAAGAACTGAAGAAGCTACCTGGCAACGTGGTTGTTTTCTACGATCGCAACGACAAACCCACCAAGTCAGGCTTGCTTCCCGGGGAGGAAGGAGCCAAGAAAGTAGCGGCTGCTTTGGGCGATCGTGCCAGCATTGCCCTGGTACCGATGACCGACGGCGGCGATGTTCACGGCTGGGATGTGAGCAATGCACTCAGCGCTGGCTTTAACGTCACTGACTTTCTAGCAGCAGCAGAGGCTGCCACAACGTCACCACCAGAGTTGGAGCCGACAGCAAAGCCCAAACCAAACACACTGAGATCGCGCCTGGTCACGAACGCGCAGTTAATGGCAACGGCACCGGACTATGTGGAATGGCTTGTGCCGGATCTGCTGCCAGCGAACGAGTTGATTATGTTGGCAGCCGGACCAAGAGCAGGCAAGTCACTCCTGGCGATGCTGCTAGCCAAGAGTGTCGCGACAGGTGAATCATTCCTTGACCGTCCCGTGACGCAGGGAGCCGTCCTTTACGTGCGGTGTGAAGATGCCCCGGTCAAGGTGAAGCAACGCCAGATCGCCCAAGGTTGGGCCGAAGATGTACCCGTTTACTGGCTCGATCGCTTCAAGCTGTCCGAAACCAGCCAGCTACGCGAATTAGCTGAGGAACTCGAGGCACGGCTCATTGTGCTCGATACCCTGTCTCGCATTCGTGACGACGGCACGACCGAATCAAGTGCAGAGATGAGCCGGGTACTGGAACCACTCCAGGAGCTAGCAGAAGACTTGAACTGCTCGATCGTGTTGGTGCATCACACAGGCAAGGTGAACGTAGACAATGCGAACGCCATTGACGTTTTCGACACCATTCGCGGTTCTAGTGCCATCAGAGCGACGTGCAGAGGCTCCATGGTACTAGCAGCCGATAGCGACTGTTATCGCCTCTGTGCGGAGAATGGCTACGGCAAAATGGATCTCAAAATTCGTCTGGACGGCACCACGTTGGAGTGGAAGCTACTCGGCAGATGGACGGACCAAGTTTCATCGGACTTGAAATCGACCGTCCTGGAATATTTGACACAAGTCACCGAAGCGACGTTAGACCAGATTTTTGATGAGACACAAATCCCGAAAAACTCGCTGTATAAGACTTTGAGCCGTTTAGTGAGAGATAACATGCTCACTAAAGCAGGTCATCGTAGAAAAATAGTCTATAGGCGCTCCATCGGACTCATCGGACAGTCCGATACCTTGTCCGATGACGCTATCGCGCACGGGGACGACGCTACAGGTACTTATCGGACAAAAAATACTTTCTCTTCTTTAGGTGATCAAAGTGATCAATGGCGTGAAGGTGATCACAGTACGAACCCAAACAGTGATCACCTTGCGCCAAATGATCACCTTGAGTCGGGTAGTCAGAAAACTCTAAATTGTCAGGTGAACCCCGCAAACGTATACCCAGCAAGGGAAATCTCGTCTGACAAGTCATCTGACAAACGCGATTTGTCCGATGAGACTGATGAGCCAAGTGATCACAGTACGAACCCAAACAGTGATCACCTTCAGCTGACAAGCGCTCAAAGTGATCAAGCAGGTGATCATTCTCCTGTTTCAAACAGAGATATTCGACCGGGCGATCGCGTGCGCTACTGTGGCAAAAGCTCAACGCTTGATCGGCTTTGTGGCTCTAAATGGTTGGACGTACTCCAGTTGGACGACGCGATCGCCACGGTGCAGCACAGCAATTGGCTGGTCACACAAAAAATTCCGGTGTCTGACCTTCAACGGGCACGGCGCAGCCCCGGAGGTAGCAATGTCTGATTCCTTTCAAACGCTGCCTACCAACTACAAAAGCTTTGTCTACTACATCGTTGGGGAGCCTGGGCAGTACCGCTTTGTGCTGCAAACACCCAAGGGGCACCAGATCAAAACGTCCGAGTTCTTTCCTACTGTTGTGGCGACTAATCAAGAAGTGAGACGGCGGATTGATCGGCTTGTTGCTGTTCTGCTCTGCCTGGTTGAGTCAGAGCGCAGCCCCTGACGCATGGCACGGCGGGAAATTGGCTCAGAGGAAATGCTGCAACTTTGGCTCCGTTACACCGACTTTCAAGCCAAACAGCTATCACCGTCCACCATCCAACGGGACTACGGCAAAATTGCCAAGCGTTTGTGCCTCATGCCCGTGTTGCCTGACGCTGTAGCTATCCGTGACTGGCTAGTCGAACACTACGCGACTGAAACCTGTAGACGCACCTTGCAGCAGTGGACTAAATTTGGACTTCATCACCGTTTGGTGATGGTCTGAAACCCGCATTCTCTCGCTTCGCCAGTGTGCAGAGGCGATCGGCAAAAGGCGGGTTTTGCGTGGGTTAGTTGCGACTTACAGCAACGGATCACGATGGGCTTGTCTGGAGACTAAGGTAAAACCTCAAAATCAGGCGGTTCAACAGGATGCCACAGCAGCACTTTCTTTGGCTTGCCCTTAATACCTGAGTTTTTACCCTGATCTCGTTTTGGGTAAAGTAAACTAGCAAACTGGACATGCATCTGCTTCGTAGGGTTACGTGTACCGTCTGGCTTCCCTTGTGAGTGTCTAAAAGTACTGGGAATAATATCTGCTGTGCTCAACTCTGCGAGTTTCGCCAGCACTCTCTCGCCTTCACTGGCAGAAACAAACCAACCCTCCATAAATCTTCCAGTGTCCATAGTGACTGTTACAAACACACTCCCTGCGGTGTAACCGTCTACAGTGTTACGTAATTGGTTGAAATTCAAGCCTCTTTTTGCGTCAGGAATAGAGATGCTAGAGCGCTTCCCGAGTACGTTTTTCCGTCTATATGGTGGTTTGTCATATTCGTTAAAGCTAATGACAACCTTACGTAGTTGGTTCTTTAATTTAACGAGTTCATCGGCTGGCTCCGCTAGGATTTCCCCTACATCCCTATTGCGAATGAGCGGGAAAGTGCCTTGCAAAGTCGTGTTGATCGTATCAATCACATCTTCTTGAGAACCATTAAACTTCAGCACTTCGTCACTACCAGGCTCAGTTTTAATCTCAACGATGCGCTTTACTTCGTTGAGTCTTCTAGCTGCACGATGCGCGGCGATGTGGTCGTCAATCGCATAAGAAACGACGTACCCCGCCTCTATTATTCCGTCCTCGAATCCCTCAATGAACTGTTCTACGGCGTTTTGATAAAACTTTGGTAGCGTCTCTATTTTGTCCTCAATCTTCTGGGCAATGCTGCCATTAGTTTGCGCACTGGTAATACTGTTCAAGCCGAACCAGTGATTGCGCCTAGCGGTTAGCACGGTGCTAATAAAAGCATTGCTGACTTGACTGCTGATTGTGGCATTTAAGAACCGCTTAACGTTGGCTCTAACTTCTTCATTCCCTTCCTCGGCTAATGCCAGTCCAACGGATGCAGAGAGTACAGGAATCTTCATCGCCTGTGCTGTGCTTTTCGCCTTGTCACCAGTGAAGCGACCGAGAAAAGCATTAGCAATCCGCACCGTTTGAAACCCTAATGTTTCCCCTAGTGCTTCGGCTCCGACATCCAGTATGCGCTTGTTGTTAGCCTCCATCTGCTTCTCAAGTGCAGCATCAGTCTGATTGAAATCGAAGTACTTGATCGCAAAGTACGCCTGCACAAACATATCCCACAGGCTAGATACGTTGAGATTGAAAAAGTTAACTACGGATGTAAATGCCCACCCCGCAAACTGTTTAAGCTTAGCACCTAGCCCTTTTAGAGCCTTGCCAGCTACACGTTTAGCGGTCGTTATTTTATTTTCAACCCTGCTAGTTTGCAATTCTAAATTAAAGGTGAGTGCCATTATTTAGAATCCTTCTTCGGTGAGTTATCATCGACCTCGTAACCCGCTGCCTTGAGGATTTTAATGTATTCTTCCCACTGCTTAACTTCCTGTGGTGTGGGCTTGCCTTTTTTCTCAGCGATACGTGTACCAGTAATATTATCCTTACCTTGCTTATTAGGTTTAAGTGGGTGCCAATGCGCCATCCGAACAATCTCAGTGTTGTTAAGAATGCGCTCTAAAATTGGTAGAACCTCTTTCTTCTCAGCTAGTTCCGACCCTACATAAGTAGTTGTGCTAGGTTTCAAAAAGTTAGCCATTTCAGCATTGGCTAACTTATTATCGATGCCGTCTGCGTTCGGTGAGAAGTTGATTTTGAGTACTCGCGCTATCGGCTTAACCGTGAACCCTAGAAACTTTTGAATAGCGGTTAATAGCTGGTTGCCTTGCTGCACGGCAATTTTAGTTTGTACAACCTCTGTAGCGGTTCTAGCGCTAATGTTCACGCCTGCATCTGCATCCTGAGCAACTAGCAGCAATGCCCCAAATAATTCTTCAAAAGCATGACCGATATTTTTTAACTCGAATGATTTTTCTGAGCTATCACCCTGAACTACTGTCACCTTGGCAGGAAAGTAGCCTGCTACGCTGTCAACGTTCGAGCTATTCCACAGCAGTAGATCGGGTATGTTGCTAATTACTCGCATCTGCCCACCACTCAATAGCGGCAACGTGGCTGGAAATTCTCTTACCCCTAACACTTTCTTAAGTTCTTCCAAGTCCGCGCCTTGAGACTTGCAGCATTTACCGCTTTCGGTGGGGTCAAGATTGGGCGTGAATGTTTTCTTCTCGGTTTTGGATTGCGTTTGTGGCATCTCGCCAGGTTTGTTTGAAAAGCTAGGTGCTGTTAGTGGCGCTGATTGTGGTGATGCTTGCCCTGGCGAGGTAGTAGGCGATCTAAGTGGTGCAGGTGTAGGCATATTGCTAGGCGCTGGCGCTGGACTGCTAGGCGGGAAGAGTGACGGTATTAGAGGCAGTAACGGCAGCAATGGCAAGAGAGGCTTAAATGGATCAAGTGGATTATCTTTACCCTCAGGTGTGGGTTTCTGCTGCGGTTTTGGTTGCGTCTGTGGCTGGGGTGACTTGCTACCATCTGGCATCCCTTGTGTGCCAGGAGGTTTCGCAGGCTGCAAAGTAGGATCACTATTTGTTACTGGCGAAACCTCCTGGCTTGGTTGAGGTGCTGGCTCTCTCTCCTGTCGTTCGTCGGCTTCTGTAGGTGTCTGCCCTCTAGGGGAAACTCTAGGTTTGATGTTTTCTGCTTTGGCATCTAGATAACCAACGGTAGCAACTCTGAGAGTATCAGCATCAAAGCTTTCAGGCGACCGCCTCATAACAGCATAGACGCTAATAAAATCTCCATCTTGCGCTTGGAAAACGCTTAAAACTTTGCCGTTATGGTTGCCACCATCAAAGGTAGCGTTACGGTCTTCCCCTTGCACTTTATAGGTGTAGGTGCCGCTGATGTTCCATGTTCCAAAGGTATTACCGTGCTTAAAGCCTTCTAGTGTTTTAGGTTGAGGTAAGTTAGGGTACCCGTTCCCTTTGAATTGCGGTGACGGCTTTTCTCCGTTCTCGTATGGATTGGGTTTAAGTTTGCCTGCATTTCGCTTGAGAAAATCATCTTCATTCGCGTTACCAGGCGCGGGATCGAGCCAGTCATCCAACAGCGGCAACAGTGGCGCAAACCTGCTTGCCAGTTTACCCAAAGGTTTTAGCGCTCTAAGTACGCCGCCTCCCCCAGCGCCAGAAACACCGCTAGGCTGATGGTTCGGTTTTGTACCGTTGCCATAGCTAGGGTTAGCGTTGCCTCCGTTCACCCCTGGCAGGTAATCAGTTTTAGGTGAACCCGTAGAACGCTGGGAACCTGGCAAGCTACCAGCATTGGGACTAGGGGTAAGCGTTCCGCTTGGTTTTGTACCGCTTAACTGACTGTTAGGCGTTTTCACCTCTGTAGCTGGCACGTCTACAGTGTTGTAGGGAACCTGCTTAGTCCCCTGTGATGGCGCTGAGTAACTACTAGGCGTATTCGGGTTTTCACCCTGTAGTAGGTTTCTAGGGCGATATGTACCAGGACGGCTGAGGCTCTGATTCTGGCTAGGTGCTACCAAGTCGCCCGTGCTGGGTGCTTGCGCTGTAAACGGTTGCGAACCTCCAGCGCTACGACTATTAGCCCTTTGCTGTTCTTGTGCGTAAGTTGCCATTGTGAAAATTACTACTTTTAACTACTACTTTTCTCAGTTAGTTAGTGGAATAGTAAGCAGGGATGATTGCAGACTGAGGAATATCTCGCGCCTGAATCCAGGGTTTAGAGCCTGCCGGAATCCCTGAAACATCATCCAGCGGCAACACTACGCGCCCCACGAATATTTGAATGCCGTCCGGTGTTTTGGTAAGGAACCATTCGCAGTTAAAACTAAGCAGATTAGGACGTTCTAACATTGCCTGAGTAGGGCACGAAAAGTCTAACGCCATGATGCTATTCATCACTTTTTGTTCTTGTCTAACGCAGTTGGAAGGAGTAGCAATGATGGCTGTCATAGTTTGAAATCCTTTAGTGTCATAGGTGTCTAGTGTGCCCAATCATGAAGGCATCGCTAATTTATAACCTGAGCCGCATTTCAAACCAAGGCTACACACACTAAATAACTAAATAATTATTGCAATTACTACAACTTAAAGCCTGTAATCGAAAATTCAGAAGCTAGCCGCTGGATTTTCGATGAAGCCGTGAAACTACTGGTATTGCGCTTTTTCAGCCGTTAGGTTATGACTTGGGACATAGGTTTTTAAGCCTTGCCTCTCAGTTTTTTACCTTTGGTACATACACATGGCTGTGATCACACTTGTTTCTGATGATTTGCCTTCTTTTGTGGCAGAAGCTAGCCGCCGTTTGATTCAGCAAGAATCGAGTTTGCCTACTCCGCTAACCAGTGCCAGTCAATCATTCGGTGAGAATCGACTAACCGTTACTGCTTCACTACCTGGCAGCATTGCCATTGATCCTGCTACTGGTGATAGCCGCTTTGCAATTGCAAACACTACGCCTGCTGACACACTCGTGTTGACCGGGACACCGCTTGCTGATGTCACTACAAATTCACTGGCGGAAGCGCTCTTTGTCGCTGCTTTGCGTTTAGATGCAGCAGAAGCCGCCAAAATCTCTAGCGGCTCCGATATCCCTGCTGGGTCGGGAACTAGCTACAGCATCGCTAATGGTGTAGCTACCTTTAGCAGCATCCTGCCTATCACCTATGGCGTAGATGCCGCGGGCGCTCAAGTTGTCACCGTTAGCAACTACGCCGCCATCTAATTTCTTTCTTTTCCAGCACACCTTAAACGAGTAGAGCGATGCCACAAAAGCCAGCACCAGGCCCAATCATTGAGGCTGAGAACAAACGAATTACGTACTACTTTGGCACTTTCCCGCGCAAGGTTGCCAAAGCGAGTGGCGGTACAGAGATCCGTACTGTAAACCTACTTATGACCGCCAGAGCCAAAGTCGGTGAAGTCATGAACTTTCAGGCACCGACAGACGCGCAGAGCGTGAACACGATCGGCGACAAGAAAGCTAACGTCTTTGGCGCTCGGCACGGTAAAACAATCATCTGTGATCATCCTTTGGGCACAAAAACGCCTAAGGGGGCAATCCAGACAGTTAGTTTTCAAGTGCCTTCAGGCGCGAAGGTGCCTGAAATCAAAGCCTTTCTACGCGCAGGCGGAAAAGTGAAAACGTTCAAAATCAAAGGTGGACGCAGCTACACGGTCGGCGCAGCGTAGGCTACCGCTTCCCTCTCTGTTTTTTGAGGTTCTAAAAGTAGTACTTTTGAGCCTCTTTTATCTCTCTACACTTAACGATGCTGACCACGCTAAACGATCGCACACAACCTTTTAGATTTAAGGGTAAAACTCGACTGCTGCGAGTAGGGTTAAACCTCATCACAGTCCCAGGAAGCGCTAGGGTGCTAGATTCGCAAGGCATCACAGACGTAGTGAGTGGGGTGTTGATTGAGCCCATTAGCCGTAAGTTTCCTGCTATCGGTCTCTTGCGATGGCTAGACGTGAACGGGCGCGTCCAGGGGGAGGAACTAAGGCTAGAGTTTGAGCAAACTGATTTCTACCCCACAGTAGACAGCATTAGCGGGTTTGAACTGTGGTTTAGAAAAGGGGTGACGCTCAACGCCAGCATTGAGAACGGCGGCGGGTCCGTGAGTGCCACTGATTACTCAATCGCTTTGGCTACGTTACAGTCCAGTCTTGACGCTGTTGGGGTGACGGTCGACAACTTGGCATTAGCTTTCATAAATGGTGGCGCTGATAATGCCCCTGTACTGGCAGCCCTGGCAGCACTTCAGGAGGCAATTGATACTCTGCCAACAACGGGTGCAGGAACGGACTATACAGCCACTTTGGCAGCGATACAGTTGAGTCTGGACGCGCTGCCAAACTCAACTGGTGGGACTGACTACACAGCAACTTTGGCAACGATGCAGGCTGAACTTGAGGCGTTGAACTTAGGGCAAGCTAGCGCTGTTGCGGTCTTGCTGGAGTTGGGCAGTGGGCAGACAGCGATCGCGAATCAGTTAACCGCGCTGCAAACAAGTCAGTACGCCCAGCACACTCAACTAGAGACGACATTGGGACAGATTCTCACCCTTCTAGACCCACCACCACCACCACCACCACCACCACCACCACCACCACCATCTGCTGCAAATACGCCCTACACGGCCTCACAGCAAAGCGTGAACTATCTTGGAGGTTCAGAGGTTGCTGTTAGTTATGCCATGCTCACTGATGGCCTCACAAACCAATGGGCAACGACGGCCTGGACGGGTGCCGATTATATCAAGGCATCATTCCCGCAAGCCTTCAGTATCGCCAGCGTCACGCTTGGAGTGGGAGCCTCGCCCAACTATCTCAACGATGCGAAGCTGCAATACAGTGCCGATGATGTGACATGGACGGATGTGCTAACCATTGCGGGTATGGATGCCGATGCTAATAGGCTCAAAACGTTTACCTTCACAGCGATCAATGCTCGTTACTGGCGTGTGTCTAGGAGTGCTTATGTCTCACTCTCTGAGTTCTCTTTTGCGTAGGAAAAATGACTATTGATCAGCTTATAGCGCCGATCGTGAGTGTGGGCGGACTGGCCATCGCCATGACAACCACCTATCTAACTGTGCGGCAGTACTACGACAAACGCAGGATAGAAGACAGGCAACGCCAGGGCGAGGAATTGGATCGGCTCCAGGCGGCGCGACAGCGCGAACTGGATGAGTATGCCGACGGGAGAAACAAGTCATACGCCGCCGAACGGGACTTTAATCACCTGATGCGTAAGTACGATGCTCTGTCCCTCAGCCTCAACACGCTGATGGACTATCAACGCAATGAGGTGCAGAGCCTAGAGACAGACCTAAAGGAAGTCAAAGGTATGCTCAACGCGATCCTGATTCACATCACCGGCTCAGAAACTGCTGTGATGCGGTTTCTACGCAGGCCGGAGAAAGATAAAGGGTAAGGGGTACGGGTGGGGACGGTCAAGCGCGATCTCGTTCCAGGTCGAAAATTGCCTTTTCCCAGATCCATGTTTCTGGCTGCAACGGGTTTGTTTTGCGTGTGTGGGCTAGCAGCCGCTGGACAGTTTTGGTGTCGCCATTGACCAGTGAAAGCAGCTTATTTTGTAATTGGCTAGACACCGCTTTTGCTGCTTGGTTGTTCCCTGTTCTCTGTGTGGGAACATGGCGATAGGGCGCGGGTTTACGTCCGGTTTTTGGTTGTGAATGATTGGCTTTTTTCTGCGGTCTACGCTGTTCATTAATGGCTGTGCCTAAGATGACAAAGGCACAAGCAGCAATGCCGATCAGAGTGATCCAAAAAAGGGTGGTGAAGAGTTCAATCATGGGAATCATGAAGGCAGTTACAACAAAGCCCCTGTAGCGCAATAACTACAGGGGCTTTTCTTATGCTTCCCAATGGTGGGAGAGACGATCGCTCTGAGTAAGGAATAAGAATCGTTAGATGCTACGCAGCGATCAGGCTGGAGTTATCAACACGTCTAAAGCGGCAGTGCATAGCCTCGGTGTTAATGGCATTGGCAAGCGTTTGCTGTGCCTCTAGATAGTAGTCATCCGGAGGTGAAACTAGGCTATGACGGTTTTCGTGTGCCAACAATAGCAAGACTTCAATCCCTTGGGGTGTTCGCATGAAAGCAAGCTGAGGTTTGATGTCCATTGTTGCTAACAATGTGTACAACGCTGGAACGTCATCAATCAGTGCTAGCTCTATGTAAAACCAGATATCCCCCGGTTGCAGTCTGAACGGGATTTCTACAGCGCTTCGATTATCATCATCAGGAGTCATAACCATTTAGTACCTCGGTGATCCGAACATAGTCCATCGGCACGTAAAACGCTTCTTGCCCGTTTGTAGAGCGATGCTGCCAGCTAACTGCACATCATCTAACCGCCATCCATTGCGCTGTGCTGTACGTTCGCACATTCGACGAGCGCTTGCCTCATTATCTGCCCAAACATACTCCTCTGTTGTAGACTCTGTTGCTTCAGGGTCTTGCATCATGCGTTGTACACGACAGCCGTTCCAAGTGCATAAGAGTGGTGGACGGTCTCGATAGTACA
>MWVZ01000043.1_pt1 | contig 13234 bp, 13 predicted proteins | sample 1047221 | NCBI WGS metagenome assembly MWVZ01 (sample SAMN06349980, study PRJNA376086) | soil metagenome | isolation source: MS6-5 sample Antarctic (ecotone) soil | place: Antarctica | collected 2015-01-13
CGATGGTCGGCTCGCCGGCTCGCTGGCCTAAATTTGAAGGAGGAACGAAATTATCGTAGCTCGGCGGAACGGCGGTTGATGCAGGCGGAGGAGTCGGTTCGGTGCCGGCTGCGGTTTTGTTGTCCACGGTTGCTGTTCCCCGATATTGGTCTGCTGCTGTCACTGCCGCAAAGTAAACAATTCTTACGGCATAGACCCCAGTTCCGCTCACGCTTGGATCAATTTCTGCTGCCTCACTAATCGTAGGTCCATCGGCTGAGCGATCAACTTCCGGTCCGGTGACAGTATCTTTGTGAATATACAAATCGTAATCGGTTGCCGGAACTGCCCAATCAAGTCTGACCTTGACTAACTTACCCGTCCAATCGGCAGGCGTGCCGGAGACTGTCAAAGTAAATGTTTCGCAATTCGTTCCTTCGACACAGGTTGTTTCACCCTCAGGCGAAGCACCACCCGGCGCGGTTCCGTTCCAAGTCACGGATGAGCCGACCGTCGGATTAACGGTGCCGGATGTCGGCGCGGCGGCTTTAACCGTTGTCAACGAAAATAAAAATACCGAAGCTAAAAGGAGCGCAATTAGTCGGCTGAAAAACCTTGAAAAATTCTGCTCGTTTATATTGTTTGAATTAATTCTGTTCATCTCGTCATTCTCCTTATTGGGGCTTTTTTGACCGCCCATTTATTTGTAGAGATAACTTTACTTTAAAGGAGTTGAGAAAGGCTTGAGGAAAACTTGAGAATGTCCGATTTTTTTCGCGGCAGGTAAGAAAAATCTTTTTCAACCGAATTTTGTAAATGATTCGTCCTGTTTCGCAAAGCTGGCTTTTCAGTGTAAAATTTTGTTATGACGGAAGAAAATGAAGAACTTGAAAAAACGGAAATAAATCACATATCAGAGAATGTCGAATCGGTCGGGCAGATGATTATCGGCGGCATCGAGCAAATCGGCGGAATTTTGACGGGCGACCCGGTAACCCGCGCCGAAGGCGATTTTAATGTAGCGGTCGGAAGTGAGCATCAGGAAATAAATAAAAATCTGACCGCCATCGAAAATGAAGAAGCCGGACGGCGCGAATCAAACGAATCAATTCATACCGAAAATAAAGAATAAATCATAATGACAAAAAAGATTTTTGTAGCCGGTTCGGGCGGAATCGGCGAAGCCGTCGCGTTGCTCATGCGAGAGTGGTCGGAGACAGACCCGGAAATAATTTTGGGCGATGTCAACGAAGATAATTTGCGGAAAGCAAAAGATTTTGTTACGCAAGGTTCGGAAAAAACTTCAAAAATTGAAACGGTTTTGATGGCGAACGAAGGCATCAATGATTGGATGAAAGCGGCTTTTGACGGCTGCGACGTTTTGCTCGATTGTTCTCCGGGAACGCAGTCTCCGCGAATGGCGCGGTTTGCCTGCGATTTCAAAATGCACTACGCGAATCTGACCGAATACGTCGCCGAAACCGACGAAATCACCGCCTTCGCCAAAAATGCCGAAACCGGTTTTGTTTTGCAAACCGGACTTGCCCCCGGATTTATCAATGTGCTGGCGATGTCGCTGTACGGGAAGTTTGTCGAACAGTTTGAAAATGAGACGATTGAAAAACTCGGAATGAAAGTCGGCGCACTGACGGCGCACGCCCACCAGCCGCATTTTTACGGTTTTACGTGGTCGCCGATTGGCGTGGCAACCGAATACATCAAACCTTCGCGCGTCATTCGAGATTATGAGATTCGGCAAATTCCCGCGCTGTCCGACAGAGAAACAATCGTTATCGGCGGCAGAACCTACGAAGCGGATTTGACGAGCGGCGGCGCGGCTGATTTGCCCGATTATTTTCGTCATAAAGCGAAAAGTCTCGATTATAAAACTCTGCGTCACGTCGGGCATTACGGCTGGGTGGAAAGCGTCATCGAACGAATCGCCGCCGAAGAAAACATTCTCAATAAATACGAACACGAGGAATTGCCGGCGAAACTTTTAGCTCAGTTCCTGCGCGAAGTTCCCGCTGTCGAAGACGATTTTGTGCTGGTTCACGCTTCGATTAACGGTTTCGATTTACGCGGCACAAGGCAAATGATTGAAAAAGCGTTTTTCGTCGAGCCTTTGGAAATCAACGGCAAAACTCTTCGCGCGATTCAAACGACGACCGCCGTGCCATTAATCGAAACGGCGATGATGCTTTTGTCGGGTGATTACAAAGGCGTAATTTTGCAAAGCCAAATCAACCCGCAAAGGTTTCTGCAAGGCAATTTCGTGTCGAGAATTTATAAAACAATTTGAGTTTTCAAATTAGGGTTGCCGGCTGTCCTGAGCCGTCGCTTCTTTGTCCGTAGTCAGCGGTTCGTGTCGTTCGGTAACTTCGTCGTCGGTTGCGTCTTCCAAATCGCGGTCGCCGGTTACTTCGTTCCAATCGTAGCCGAGAAAATCGGCGAAATGGAAAAGCTGCCGTTCCCAGCTGGCGCGGTCTTCAGAGTATTCCAGAAAGGCTCGTTCGATGTCGGCACGCGTTTTAATTTCCGTCTTCTGAAGATGTTTCATTGCGCGGTTGAAACTTTTTCGCCGCCGCCGAAGCGTTTCCGCGTCGGACTCGAACGATTCGGTCGCGCCGGTTTGAAGGTCAAGCGACGTAATGAGTTCGGCGAGAACATACCGCGCATTGTCGCCGGCGATTAAAACATCCGGGTGGTCGCCGGCTTCGACGTATTCTTTTTCATCGAGATGAGAGTTGAGAATGGCTACCGTCTCGAACACGACAAAAAGGGCGCGCGGAAAACCTTTATAAACTTCGGGCGGGTGAAAAAAATGAATCACCGGATGTTCGAGATGCGATTCGAGAAGTTCCTGCAAATCGTGCGTCGCCTCGCGCAGAGATTCGGTTAAGCTGTGAAAATGCCCGCGTGCGAAATGGCTGGAGATAAAACCGGAAATATCCGCGCCTTGCCGCGCCTGATGATAAAATCTAAGCGCGACCGCCCGTTTGCGTTCCAAAGCGTTATAGACGGTTAGTAAATAAGTTATAGCAAGTGAAATAATGGCGAGTCCGGTTGCGCCTTCTATCACAGCAATCATTCGGGTCGCACCGCTGACCGGCACAATATCGCCGTAACCGATTGTCAAAAATGTTACGCCGCTGAAATAAAACGCCTGCAAAATTTGATTACCGCGCAGCGCGTCGTCAATTCTAAATTCCGTTTCCATCCGCGGCAGATAAATGAGCGCAAATCCCGTGAACAACATCAAAATAAGAAAAGCGATAAGCGACGGCATTAAAAGCGGTCCGACTGTCGAAAGAATCCGGTGCCGGCGGCGGCGGCTGAGCGTCTGCGTCGAGCGCGTCGCTATCCACCACAATCCGCGATTTAAAAATGTGCTGAACGGTCCCGAATGTTTTGTAGCCTTTAAAATAGTCGCGTAAATATCGTAGAAAACCAGGGCGAGAATAGCCGTGCCCGCGATTGTCAGCAGAATACCGGTTACCGAACTCATAAGGTTTCATCATCTCCCAAATTTTAATTATACATTAGCTAATAGAATGATTATTTAACAAAAGTGTTTGATAATAAATTCGTTTATTATTTAGATTGAGTAAACCCGCTATGCCGAAAATCGTTTGTCTTTCCGATACGCACAACTACAACGAGCAAATCTTTGTTCCCGACGGCGATATTTTAATTCACGCGGGCGACGCAACTATGCAGGGCAGCGCGCCGGAAATAGTTTTATTTAACCGTTGGTTTAGAAATCTTCCGCACGCGCATAAAATTTTTGTTGCTGGAAATCACGATTGGTTGTTTGAAACGAGCAGCCAATTTGCGCGAACATTGCTTGATTCTTCGATTCATTACTTGCAGGATTCTTCCGTCGAAATCGAAAATTTGAAAATTTACGGTTCACCGTGGCAGCCGCGCTTTTTTGATTGGGCGTTTAATTTAATGCGCGGCGCGGAACTCGCCGAAAAATGGAAATTAATTCCCGACGAAACGGACGTTTTAATCACGCACGGACCGCCGTTTGGAATTTTAGACGAAGTTCCGCGACAATACTTTATCGAAAATACAGGCTGTGAAGAACTAAGAAAACGGGTTGAAACGATTAAACCGAAACTCCACATCTTCGGTCATATTCATTGCGGTTACGGAACAACGGAAAAGTTCGGCGTGAAATTCGCCAACGCTTCCAACTGCGATGAAAGTTACGAGCCGACAAACGCGCCCCTTGTCATTGATTTATAAATTTCTTCCTGAATTTCAAAGAAAAATTAAAAATATTAAAAATGCTGCTTGCATTGTCAAATTTCGATTGTATAGTATAAACATACAATACATGTTAATTATAATTGACCAAAACGACAGCCGACCGATTTATCAGCAAATCGCCGATGAGATAAGATTTCTGATAGCCCGCGGCGAATTGATGGAAAACACGCCGTTGCCCGCCGTCCGGCAGCTTGCCGGTGATTTAGGCGTGAATCTCAACACGGTGGCAATAGCGTATCGTGAACTGCAGAATGAAGGTTTGCTCGCAATCAAACACGGCGCCGGCGCGGTTGTCGTATCGCGCACGACTTTAGAAAAAGACGAGATTAGTTTGCGCAAGCCGCTGCGTTCGGCACTGGCTAATATGTTTTTAGCCGGTTTGAGTTGGGCTGAAATTATGAATTTGGTGGTTGACGAAATGCGCGGACTTCTGCGCGAAACGAGGTAATATGGCGGACATTATTCTTTTGACAATAATTTTTCTGTTGGAATTGCTTTTATTCTATTTTCTGCCGACGCTTGACGGACAGCAAACGCTTTTCGGTATTGTTTTGAAAAACGACGACTTTCAAACTTACGGTTTGCCGATTTTGCGAAAATACCGCCGCGACTTTTTCATCATAGCGTTTGTAAGCATTTGCGGATTACTATTAATTGGAAAATTTTCACCGAATAGTCTGCTGATAGCATACATTTCAGCGACTTTGGGAATTATCTTTCCTTTATTTAAATATTTGGGGGAAACTTGGAAACTTCGGGACAAAAGCACTGTGTCTCGTTTAGCCTCCCCGCTCAAGCCGCGTCATTTGCGAGACTTTACAAATTTTGGGGTGGAGTTAGCCGTAATTGTGCTGGTGATTGCTCCGTTTGCGGTTTTAATTTTTTACTATCCGAGTTTGCCGGATGTTGTGCCGATTCATTGGAACGCTGCCGGAGAAGCCGACGGTTGGGCGAAAAAAGATTTTTCCAGCGTATTCTTTCTACCGATTTTGGCGACGTTTTTACAAATTTTTTGGATTATTCTCAAGCAAGATATTATCAAGGCGCGTTTTCGCGTTCCCGCCGAACTAGCCGAAAAAATTCTGTCGCTCAAGGAAATTTCTTTGCAGGCAAATGTCGGAATGGTTGATTGGTGTCGCCTCGTCTGCGGAATTTTGTTGGGAACAGTTGCTTTGCTGGTTTTGTCAACGATTGCTCCGCCTCCGGTTGCCGCCACGCTCAACATTTTTACTTGGGTAAGCCTTGCGATACTGCTGTCGGGAATGGCTTTTTATCTTTACCGAATGATTTTAGTTAATCGTGAAATTAAAGCGCTGACCGGACAAATTACGTTTCAAACTGCCGCCGAAATGGAAGGTTGGACGGACGGACTTTTTTATTACAATCCGCAGGACGCGGCTTTTATGGTTGAAAAACCGGGCGGTGTCGGTTACACGATGAACTTTGCACATAAAAGAGCATTACTTTATTTGGCATTGATTATGCTGCCGGTAATCTTATCAATTTTTAATTTAATTTTGATGAAGTCTCAATAAAAAAATGAATAGACAAAATATTATTGCGTTGTTATTTACAGTTGTTTTTGCACTTAGCATTCAGACATTTGCTCAAAAGAAAGATTCCGGTAATTATATAGTTTATGTCGGAAGCCAAGCCGTTGCCGAAGAAAATTATACTTCGGATAAACTCGCGGACGGCAGGGTCAGAACCGTTTCAAAAGTTGCGACGACGACTTTTACAACAACGACCAAAAACGATAAGCCGGTCGAATTTACGATTGAGGCGAACGGCGCGAAAGTTTTAACGACGACTTTTGCCGGCGGCGAAGCGAAAACTTTAACCGGCGAGCAGCCCGCAAAAATTGTTAAAACCGATGCAACCGTTATTACCGAAAATAACGTCTGGAGTAATTTCATCAATCTTTTGGCGCAATACGACCGAAAAAAAGGCGGCTCACAAAACTTCGTCGCGTTTCTGCCAAGCCAATCTTTAACTCTTTCCGTTTCGCTGGAAAAAACCGAAGCGAAGGATTTCAAATTAAAGAATCAAACTGTTTCTCTTTCGAAATACAAACTTATTCACACGAAAAGCGGTTTGGAGTTGATAATTTTGGCAGACGATTCAAACACACCTTATTTTATCGAGATTCCTTCGCAGCAGGCACAAATCGTCAAAAAGGGATTTGAAGAATTGCGTGAAATAACCGCGCCGCCGAAAACTAAATTAATGAATTTCACGGGTGAATTTTCGAGCGAAGAAGTTTCGTTTCCAAACGGCGAAAATACGTTGGCAGGAACTTTAACGCTACCGAAGAATGATAAAAAGATTTTTCCGGCAATCGTCATAATTTCAGGTTCGGGCAGCCAAGACCGAGACGGTTCCCAGCTTTTCAATCTTTACAGACAAATCGCCGAAAGTCTTTCAAAAACAGGCGTGGCGGTTTTGCGCGTTGACGACCGAGGCATCGGTAAAAGCTCAATTGATATGAAAAAAGCTGTCGAAACATCCTATCGAGATTTGATTTCGGACAGCCGCGCCGCGTTTGATTATTTGACGACGCGCAGGGAAATAGAAAAAGGAAAAATCGGACTTCTCGGACATAGCGAAGGTGCGGAAACCGCTTTGATAATAGCTTCGGAAGATAAACGAGTAGTTGCGATTATGTTGTTGGCGGGCGTTTCGCGTCCGGTCAGCGAAGCTGTTTTTGAGCAGGAAATTTACCAACGCGCTTTGCGGGAAACTGTTAACGCTTCGGACAAAACGAAAATTATGCCGCTTGCTCAAACACTGCTTAGACAATTTGAAGCGGCAAAATTGCCGCAAAATGCAAACGACGCAAAATTCGCCTGGTTCAGAGAACATCTGGCGAGCAATCCGGGGTTGATTGCCGCAAAAATAAAATGTCCCGTGTTAATTGTGCAGGGCGAACGCGACGCGCTCGTTTTGGCTTATCATTCGATCGAATTGGCGAAGGCTTTAGCAGATGGTGGAAATAAAAATGTGAATTTGCGAATTGTGCCGAATCAAACGCATATCTTTACGCCGGCGGTCGGCGACAATCCGCAGGAAACATCGAAGATTAGCGAAGAAATGTTGCAGACTTTGCAGAATTGGGCGTTTGAAAATCTATTTGAAAAACAAAAACCATAATTATTTTGAATATTGATTACGCGAGTTTTTAAATAATTTAAAAAGGGGCGCAACCAAATCCGCAGCTATCAAATCCATTTCATAACAAAAGCCCTAAGTTTCAAAAACTGAAACTTAGGGCTTTAAAAATTTTGGCGAGAAAAAACCGCGAAAGCCGTTCCGGACGGCTAAATTGAACCTGTATCTCAACAGGTGGGCGGCTTTCTGTTCAAAAGAGAACGTCAAAACCGAATTCTATGGCAAATCTTTAACTTTGAAAGACTGCACCGAAAACGGCATTAGCCTCCCGGTTCAATATATGTTGGCTCAATTATTGTGCGCCTGGTTACTAACTCAGCAGTAAAATTCCATCGCCTGAAAAAGATTGTAGCACAGTCTATAAAAAGGCAAAAGTAAAAAGGCAAAAGGCAAAAGTCATTCTTGTTTATTTTGGATTTTTAAGAATAACATTCTTTACTTTTGCCTTTTTACTGTTCCGTTTCAACTACCTGCGGTGCGGATTCTCTGTGTTTGAGAACGCGGTCGAGCATTTCGGCGCACTCTGCGCTTCGAGAAGCAAGCTGCGCGTCGGATTGTTCCTGTTGATTTTTTTGTTGATGAAATTCATCAGCAATGTGCAAAGCCGCGAGAATCGCCACTTTTAAGCTGTCAACCGTCAGCGTCCCCGACGATATTTCGCGCATTTTACCGTCAACATATTCCGCCAGACGCAAAATGTAATCGTTGTCGCCATCGGAACGAATATTGTAGGTTTGATTGTAAATTTCGACGCGGATTGATTGTGCCACCGCGTCAGCTTTTTCCTTGCCGTTTAGCATAACTTTCACCTGTGAACAGCTTCCGCCACATCGGGTTCGATGATGGTCATTGCGTCGAGCATTGCTTCGACTTTAAGTTGAATCGCATCGCGCTCGCTCAATAAATCTTCGACTTTTTCTTCGAGACGAGTTTTTTCCGATAAAAGATTGCTGACTTCGTGGCGCAACGATTTCATTTCGTGTTCAATCTTTTCCTTTTCTTCACGCAGTTTTCGGACATTTTCAATTGTCAGATAGATTTTGTCTTCAAGATGCGAAAATTTTTCCATTCCTGTTAAACCGTTCATTGGTTTCTCCAAAATTTGATTGTTAAAACTTTCCGTCTGATTATGTTTATTTTTAAAGAAAACTTCAAGTGTAACGGAACGCCGTTCTCCTGACGGCAGAAATCGTTACCGTCAGGAGAAGAGCGTTTCAACCTTAAAAGCGCTGTTTCGCGCTCAAATTTGTCTCGATATTTTGCAGAATTTCGGCGTGGATTGTATCAACATCTTCGTCAAGAAGTGTTCGCTCATTACTCCGATATTCAAACCGAATCGTAATCGAACGCTCGTCGCTCGTCACACCTTTGCCTTCATAAACATCAACAAATTCAACGCTTTGCAGCAGTTCAAAATTTTGTTCGACAATTGCCTTCTTGATTTCCGCAAAACTCATGCTGCGTTTTACAAGCAGGGAAACGTCGCGCACGATTGACGGATAAACGGGCAGCGGTTGATAAACAACAGTTTGTTCTTTTGATTCGAGAAGCGTCTGAAGATCAACTTCGGCGACAAAAACCGGCTGCCGAAATTTATAGACGGAGGCGATTTCATCATTGAGCCGTCCGATTGTTCCGACGGCTCGTCCGTTCAAACTGATTTCCGCCGCTTGCCCACGTCGCAGATGTGAGACATTTTTCGGCTCGAAATCCAGCGTTGATAAATTCAGCGCGCCCGTTGCCGCTTCCAGCGCGCCTTTCACGTCGTAAAAATCAAATTCACGAAGCGGCATTGTTCTATTTTGCAAAATTTCATTACCGGTCAAAGCCAGCGCAAAAATTTCTCGTTCATTCGGCAAATCATTTTCCTTTTCAGATGCGGAAAAAACCTTCCCGATTTCAAACAATTTTAAATCGCGCTTTTGATGATTGAGATTTGTGCGAACCGCATCGAGCAAGCCCGAAAGCAAACTCGGACGCATTCGAGTCGCTCCTTCAATTATCGAATCTTCGAGCGTAACAAATTTTTCGTCCAAATTTTCAGCCGTTAAATTCGGAATTAAATCGAATTTCCCGTCATTTCGCGTGTCAATAAAACTATAAGAAATCGCTTCGTCAAAACCGAGCGCGGCAAGCGTGTTTCGGAGAGATTTTTTGCGCGGCTCGGTCGGTTGATATTCTCCCGCCGAAGTTGCGCCCGGAAGTTCTTCCGCTATTTTGTCATAGCCGACAATCCGCGCGACTTCTTCAACCAAATCTTCTTCAATCGCAACATCGTGTCGCCAGGATGGAGAGAGGAAAATTTGCGATTTGGGATTTGCGATTTGCGATTTGTCTTTTACCTGAAAGCCGAGCGCGTTCAAAATTTTTAGAATTTCTACCGCTTCAACTTCCAAACCTGTCAATCTTTTTACCGCGAATTGAATGTCTTCGGATTCAATTTCATTCGGCTGAAATTTTGTCGGATAAACATCAACAAATTCGCTCGCCGTTCCGCTCGCGATGTCGCAAATAAGTTCGGTCGCGCGGTTCGATGCGCGAATCAGATTTTCGATGTCAACGCCGCGCTCAAAACGATAGCTCGCTTCGGTCGAAAGTTTAAGATTTCTGGAAGTTTGACGAATGTTTGCGCGGTTGAAATATGCGACTTCGAGCAAAACATCAGTGGTTGTTTCAGAAATTCCGGAATCAAAACCGCCCATCACACCTGCGACGGCAACCGGTTTTTCCGCATCGCAAATCGCCAGCATCGTTTCATCGAGTTGGCGTTCCGTTTCGTCCAAAGTCTTGATTGTTTCGCCGTTTCGCGCGCGTCTGACAACGATTCGATTTTCTTTTAGTTTATTTAAATCAAACGAGTGCATCGGCTGACCGAGTTCGTGCATTGCGAAATTCGTAATGTCCGCGACATTATTTATCGAACGCTCGCCGACGGCTTCAAGCCGTTGCTTTAACCAATCGGGTGATTCTCCAATTTTTACGTTTCTGATAATTCTTGCCGTGAAGCGATGGCATAAATCAGTGTCTTGAATCGAAACTAAACTTTGATTTTCGGTCATTGGCTTTTGCTCTTCGTTTTCAGAATTTCGATTTTCGATTTTTGATTTTTGAATTGCCGCGACTTCGCGGCTCACGCCGAGATGCGAAAGGCAGTCTGGACGATTCGAGGTTAAATCAATATCGAAAACAAAATCGTCTTGCGCCGCGTGAGTACCTTCGACCGCTAAACCGACATTCGTCAATTTAGTCGCCAATTCCTGCGGCGACAAATTTACTTCAACCAAATCTTTCAGCCAGTTGTAACTGATGTTCATAAATCACTTTTATTTAAACTGCTCCAAAAATCTCACATCGTTCTCGAACATCAAGCGAATATCGTCGAGCGAATACATCAGCGAACACATTCGCTCCAAGCCGAAGCCGAAGGCGAAGCCCGAATAAATTTGCGGGTCAACATTGCAGGCTCGCAAAACATTCGGGTGAACCATACCAGAGCCGCCGAGTTCAATCCAGCCCGAACCTTTGCACGGACGACAGCGTTTGTTTTCAAAAGTTCCCGTGCCGCCGCATTTGAAACAGGAAAAATCAAATTCCGCGCTCGGCTCGGTGAAAGGGAAGTAAGACGGGCGCAGGCGAATGCGCGTTTCCTTGCCGAACAGACGGCGCAGCCATTCGCCGACCGTGCCTTTCAAATGCGCCATCGTGATTCCTTTGTCCACGCACAAGCCTTCGATTTGATGAAACATCGGCGTGTGCGTCAAATCGGGCGTGTCGCGGCGGAAAACTCTGCCGGGCGCGATAATGCGAATCGGCACGCCGCGCCGTTCCATTGCGCGAATCTGCACGGTCGAAGTCTGCGAGCGAAGCGCGAAACCGTTCGTCGTGTAAAAAGTATCTTGCGATTCGCGGGCGGGATGCCCTTCTGGAATGTTGAGCGCGTCGAAGTTATAATAATCAGTTTCGATTTCGCGGTCGTCTTCAATCGAATAACCCAAGGAGACGAAAATGTCTTCAATCTTCTGGCGCAGAATCGTCAAAAGATGCAGATGACCTTCGCGCGGTCGAGTGCCGGGCAGAGTTACGTCCAATGTTTCGCGCTCGGTTTTCGCATCGGCGATAAAATTCTTGAGATTGTTTTCCGCTTCTTCAATCCCCGTTGTAATTGCTCGTTCGATTGACTGAACAAACTGACCGAACGCGCCGCGCATCTCAGGCGCGACTCGTCCGATTAGTTTTTTCGAGTTGGCGAGTTCCGATTTTTTGCCCGTGTGTTTGGTTTTCAATTCGCCAAGTTCTTTCTGTAAATTTTCGGCTTCGTCTACACTTAAATTACCGGGAGTCAAATCTGAAAAGCGTCCGAATTCCTGCTCGAACGCTTCACGGATTTTTTCGACTTGTTCTTTTTGCTCAATCATTCTTGTTAATCCATTCGCGGATTTCACGAATCCATTTCGTATAGCTTTCCGTCAAACCTCTTTGCAAAAATTCGGTCGCTTTACGGCTATCTAACATCGGGAGAGCGACGCTCGTTTGAGTTTCATCGTAGACACCGCCAAAGAGTTTATAAAAAATTATTTCCGTTCCTTTATAAAGCCAAACTTCGGGAACGCCCAATGCCGCATAGATCGGAAGTTTGTTCAGCGATGGGCTAGTTACGTCAACTTCGATTACCAAATCGGGCGGTGGGTTTACGCTCAAGTTAATATCATCAAGCCCGCGAACTTGGCGTTCGTGTTGAATATAAAAAGCTTTATCAGGTTCACAGCCTTTGGCTCTCGCTTGTTTGCGAAAAGTTGTCGAACCAAAGTTGCGAATATCCACTTCGAGTTCGATGCAGATTGTCGAAATCAAATCGGAAAGAATCTGAATCGGAATTTCGTGTTTAGCTAAAGGCACTTCCACCTCCAAAAAACCGTCATCGTAAGCAAAATGAAGTCCGTTCGAGTCGGCAAATTCTTCCAAAATCCGCTCATAGAAATCCCAACCGACACCTTGCAGAATCAGCTTTTGATTGATTGCCGCTTGAGCCATTTCTTTTAATGATGGATTAAGAACCGTTTCCATAGCTTGATTTTAGCACAAGTTAATTTTAAGAAAAGTTACCAACTCCAAAAACAAAGCGTCCGAATTCTTACTCGAACGCCCTGCGGATTTCTTCGGCTTGTCCTTTTTTCTTTTAGACATTAATTGCAAATTCTAAAGTATCGAAGTGATTGCTTCTTTCGTCTTTGGAGAAGGCACAACCGGAACAATTTCAAATTCTATTAAGTCCCGCCACTCGATAATCCATTGCTGAAATAAAAGCGGGTCGTCGCACTCCATCAGTTGGAAACATCGTTTGAAGTTCGCTTCGACCCAACTTTCAATGTATCTCAAGCCTTCGGGCATCATTCTTCCTTGTTCCTGAAATCGCCGGTAGATTGCTTCGGCATCTTGATTTTTGAAATGCTCGATAACCAAAAACAACATTGCCTTCTCCGGTAATAATCCTCTAAGCCGTTGGCTGTTGCTTACTACTAACCGCGTCTTTTGCTTGTCCGGCTAAAATCGCAAACGCTTCGGGCTGTTTGACTGCTAAATCGGCGAGAACTTTTCTGTCCAATTCAATTCCGGCAACTTTCAAGCCGTTGATAAATTGGGAATATTTCACACCATTCAAACGACACGCCGCATTGATGCGGACAATCCAAAGCCGCCTAAAATCGCGCTTTTTCAATTTTCTGCCAGTGTAGGCAAAATTTAACGAACGCTCTACCGCTTCTTTCGCCGAACGATATGTTTTCGATTTTCTTCCGTAATAACCTTTGGC
>MWVZ01000044.1_pt1 | contig 13208 bp, 18 predicted proteins | sample 1047221 | NCBI WGS metagenome assembly MWVZ01 (sample SAMN06349980, study PRJNA376086) | soil metagenome | isolation source: MS6-5 sample Antarctic (ecotone) soil | place: Antarctica | collected 2015-01-13
CGCCGTTCCCTGATTCCTGCACCGTTGAGAAAGATTTTCGCACCGGTTACGGAACGGCGTTAAATCCCGAACGCTATGACGAAACGCGGCTGGCTCAAATACGTTCGCGCATCGGCGAATACCATTTTGAGTCACTTTACCAGCAATCGCCGACCAGCCGAAAAGGTCTGTTCTTTGACGTTTCAAAACTGGAAATCGTCAATGCCGCCCCCGCTGATACAGCTCGCTGGCGTGGTTGGGACAAAGCCGGGACGGAGGGCGGCGGTGATTTTACAGTGGGCGTAAAATTAGCGAAAACAGCCGACGGCATTTTTTACATTGAAGATGTCGTTCGCGGTCAATTCGGAACAGCCGCCCGCGACTCGGTTATTCGTCAGACAACGGCATACGACGGCAAATCTGTGAAAATTATCGGCGAACAGGAAGGGGGGTCCGGCGGCAAAGAATCGGCGGAAAACTTTATTCGAATGCTGGCTGGTTATTCGGTTCAAACGGAAAAGACTAGCGGACCAAAGGAACTTCGCGCCGACCCGCTCTCAAGTCAGCTAAACGCCGGTAATGTCAAACTCGTCAGAGGCGATTGGAACAAGGAATTTATCGAAGAATTCAGAAAATTCCCGAAGGGCAGGCACGATGACATAGTGGACGCTACAAGCCTGGCATTTAACGCGGCGAATCAACCGATTAAACAACCCGCGAAGTTTTATAGTATGTGAAGTTTTCACCCCAGCACGCCTACCGACAAACAAAAACCCGTCTAAATCCACAGATAATCACGCCAAATTAGAAAGCCGAAAGTTAAAAGTTTCGGCTTTCTATCCTTAAAAATAGCTTACGATAATAATAATTAACGAAAGTTATATTTACTACTCTACGCGCCGATAAACACTCGGCGCACAAACGCGGACAAACGCAACGCCGTTAAAACTCTGCTTTACGATGCGGAATGGAGCCGGTGGAGTGACAGAGAAATTGCCCGACGATGTGGTGTGGATAACAGCACTGTAACTAGGATGCGCCGTGAAACAGAAGAAAACTCCATACTGTTGCAAAACAACAGTATGGAACGCTCATTTATTCACCACAAGACAGACGAGCCCACATGTATGCGGACACAATGAAACGACACGCGTGTCGTTTCTGGGTGATATATAACTTCATTTCACTCGCTTCAAACGTGCACCACGGTGCACGTTTCGCTTCAAAATGCTAACGCGTTAGCTTTTTGGGCGAAACGTCAATTAACAAAGCATTGGACGAAATTTCAAAAACTGAAAAAGAAAGAAGGACACGGCAATTGGCTTGACTGGCTGGCTGAGAATTTTGAAGCTTCAAGATATACTGCGGCTCGTTATATGCAAATAGCTTCAAATTCCGCACGCGTGCGGAATTTGGGTGATATATCACTTCGTAAAGCGTTAGAGGCAATCTCTAAAGAAGATAAAGACGATAAAAAAAAGACGGCGATGGCGTGTGTGCGGGTTGGTTACTCAAAAGTTCAGCGCGCTGAACTTTTCATCCCGTCGCGCCTACGTGCGGGCGGGTTGGTTGCCAACATTCCGCTTTGCTTGCAACTTTGAAAGGTCGCGCCTACGTGCGTGCGGGTTGGTTGTAAAAATTCTTACTTGGTCAGAATTTTTAACTGTCGCGCCTACGTGCGTGCGGGTTGGTTAGTTGGTGAAGATGACCCTGAGAAAATAGTTTCTCAGGGTCGGCTCTATGCGCGGGTTTGTGAAATCTACTGACTAATTGGTCAGTAACTCGGTTTCAAGTCGGCTCTATGCGCAGTTTGCTTGTGACAATTTATTGTCACAAGCTAGATTTTCTTGTCGGCTTTATTGGATGTCTCAAAAAGTATAATTTTTGAGACGCTATGAAAATTAAGCATAATGAAGGAAAAAGCCGCAAGTCTTGACGTTCACGGCTTCGTGTTCATTTAGAGGTGTCTGGCTCACCCTCGACTTCACCCTCGACTTCCCATTCGCTGACAATTGCATAAACAATTTGGGCAAATGCGTGCTCGCGCCGTGTTGAAGCCGGGTCGTCTAATACCTTGAAGGTTTCGCCAAGCAAAAAGATTTTATCGAGGGTTTGATTACTATGAACAAGGCGATATTTGTCACGCATGTCCTGGTCGTTGAGCAAATTCTCAAACCTATTCAATATTCGCTTTTCTGTTGCCGTGTCTCGGTCAATTAAAAAATCTTCGGTCTTAAACTCCATTTTTATTTTCTCCTTAATTTTTAATTTTACCAATGAGTATTTGTTTCGTCGCTTGCAATTCGTGCATCTCTTCGTTCGTGCCTCCCTTGTCTGGGTGAATTCTCGCAGCCATGGCTCTATATCCCAAATCAATTATTTTTAGAGCCATTGGGTTTTCTTCTATTCGTTTGCGGATTTCTTCCTGTTCGCGTTTCGCCTCCTCTTCTTTTCGTTTGCGGTAGTTTTCAGCATCACGCTGCCACTTACGGTTTTCCTTCTCCTCGGCTCTTTTAGCGAGAATCTTTTTTGCCGCCGCTAGAATCGCTTTTTCACCTATAGCGACGATTTCAGTTTGCTCTCCGGATTCATTTACGCCGTTTGTTGTGTTCTCAAGTTTTGCCATTTATTTTCAGCGCGGTTTATCCGAACTCCGCGAAACGTCTTGTTTATTTTTGAGCCGCAAGGTTTAACGCTCACGGCTTTTTTTGTTTATTTGCTGCTTTTCTCGTCAACAATTAATTCGGACGGTATGTAACCAAACCTGAATCGTCTTTCATATTGCCAACATTGTACAAAACTCTATCCATTACTATTTGGCGCGTGTGAGCAACAGCGCGGCTGTCCCCTGCTATAAATTCCTTTTGTGCCTTAGGGTAACATGCGAGCGCATTAACAAGTTCCGGAGCATCAAGAATCGCATCTACAATTTCTTTGAAAGGTTTAACTTCGCCTACGGCACAGATTTGGGGAATTAAAGAAGCTACAGTGTCGTCAATTGTTTCGAGTAAGTCTCGCGTTACAAACAGTTGGTTGTCATAGTTTTTAGTTTTCATGTTTTATTTTCTCCTGTGTTTTTTTATTTTACCAACGAGCCGCAAGTTTTGACGCTCGCGACCTTGTGATATGTTTTTTTTGTGAAATTTGTAGATTGTCAAAAATCTCTTTCGATGCGACAGACAACGCCGATATGTTTCACATACTTAGCAGGGAAACGCATTAGTTTTCCGTTTTGATTGTGAACCGCCGTATCGTCAAAATTTTCATAAGCGAATCCGATTGTTGCGCCGTCAGGCGTTTGAAATGCCGACAAAACATCTTCTTTGAATTCGGCAGCAGTGTTGACGATCAGGAAATCGTTTTTGAAAATGCCCTGATGTTTAAGCGAGTTCGTCAGCAGCTGCAAAACCAGATATTCCTTACCCAAACCCGATTGCCGGATTTTGCTGATTTCTCGCGTGTTATCCGGCATTTCCAATTTGTCCAGCGGTATATTTTTCATTTTAAAATCTCATTAAGCGCGATTTATCCGATACCGCGAAACGTCCTTTTTTACCGACTAAACTTTTATCAAGCATCTATTTTCTTTTATTACGTCTAAAACCTCCCGGTCAATGTCGCATCCGAAAGCGTAACGACTAAGTTGTGCCGCCGCTTCTAAAAACGTCCCGGTTGCGGCAAAGGTGTCAATAACCACGTCGCCCGGTTTTGTGGTATGCGCAATAAGCCGCCTTGCCAATTCGTCGGGCTTTTGCCACGAGTGAAACCTATCACCCTGCCTGCCGTCAGGCGCGTTAATATCCTGCACAGCAAACATTTCATTAGTTATTGAATTGTCTAGAGGACTACTTGTTTCGCGGTAAAGGTGAAGAATGACCTGGTAATTCAGGTTGTATTTCATTTTGGGGGTAACGCCCAATGTATTTCGATAAGTCCAGATAAGCGGATTGTCTACAATCCAATCCGTTTTATTTAATAAAAAATCAAGATAATCGAATTGCTCTCGCGGATATGCGCCGATACAAACAAAGGCGCGTCCCGTCGGTTTTATTTTTGATAAAGCCTGTGGTAGCCACGTTTTGATAAACGCTGGCACGTCTTCAACGTCGGTTGAATACGGCGGGTCGGTTAAAAGCAAATCAACCGATTCGGATTCAAACCTTGAAAGAAAAACCTCCGCCGCCTCAAGATAAAAATGTGCAAGTTTGTCTGATTCGTTTGTTTCACTCTGCCGCGCCTCAAGAGTATCAGCCATTGCCGCTTTCTTTTCAATCGACTTTATTCTTTTGTAGCCTTCGTTAATTGAAATTTCTTCAGAGTTTACTTTCTCTTTTACCTCTGCCGAATCAGATTCAAAGATTTGGTTGATTTTTGAAATGGTATCTGTGCTTTTATGAACTGCCTTAGCAACTACGTCTCTTGGTTGTTCACGGTCGGTCAGAATCTGACTGACCGTATCGCCATTATTTCCGAATTGCGTTTCTTGTTGCCTACTTAGCTTCTCATTGTAGAATTTGCCGATTTCGTAGATTTCACCTGCCGTGAAGTCCTTGCGACAAGTGTTTTCATCAATTTCCGCTTGCTTTGGGTTTGCGAAATCAATAACCCGAACATCCGGTTCAACACCAAGTTCGAGACACGCTTGCCGCCGCCGCGCTCCGGCAATAAGTTCGCCGTTTGAATCCATTACTATCGGCTGCATAAGCCCGTGTTGGACGATTGATTCTTTCAGGTGGGTTAAATCGCCAAGTTCTTTTCTAAATCGCATTATATTCAGCGCGATTTATCCGATACCGCGAAACGTCTCGATTACTACACTTAGATTTAATTTGTAAGACGAATTTTTACCGTTGCCACATATTGAGAATTAGCAGGCGCGCAGGTTTTATGAGCGACTAACTTATTTGATGAATGGCGACTTGTATATAAATCCGCCAGTTTAACGTCTGAGCCTGAACGGTCAAACGTAGAAATTAAAACGGAAGCGTTTAATTGTTTAACAATCATGTTACTAATTTCACTTTCGCGGATTACTTCATAAATTTCGTTTGTCATTTTATTCAGCGCGGTTTATCCGAACTCCGCGAAACGTCCCGATTACAAACTAAAATATAAGTGGTGTTTACGCCATTTGCCGCGTGCGGTATCCGACGTTTTCAAAAGAACGTCATATTCACACAGTCGTTCTTTCAGCCGGAACAATTCGTCGGCAAGATTATTTACAAACGTCTCGGTTTCGGTGATTTGATTTTCTAATTCCGAAACGGTGATTACTTTTTGCGCTTTGATTTCCGTTTTGTTTGTTGTATTATTTTTCATTGTAAGCTCCTTTTGATTTTTAATAATTGACTGGAAGAGAGGCTTAGGATTGTGTCACCATTCCTAAGCCTCTCATTTTAGTTGATTCTAATTCCACCGACCCGCTCCGCTTTGACGTGATTCGTCTGCTTGAGATACGGAACGTCTTCAGATTTGACCTTCACCGGCACGCTTTCCGCTTTCATAAATAATTGAACCATCTCGACCTGCACGACTTCCATTTCCTTGTAAACGCGAACCAGTCGAGCGGCGGCACGGTGAAAGCAAGGTGAACCCTGCTCAAATGCGCGGCACTGGCAGACTCCGTTTGCCGCGTAGATGTTATTGCTCTTCTGGCTCCAGATGAGCAGGGATTTGTCCGCTTCCATCCACGTCATAAAATCGCCGTTTTCTTCAATCTCGACTGTTGCCTTAGCGATGGCGTTAATCCATCGTGTCTTGTTTTGCGCGTCGGTTACGGTTAATTCAACCTTGCTCAATGCGTCCGCGACAATTTTTCCGAATGTGTCTTTGTTTTCGATTTGTAGCATTTTGTATTTTCTCCTGATGTTTATTGATTAATTGCTTAATCTGTAATAATCTTACTATACAATTTGTATTCTTGTCAATACTAAAAGAAGAATAATGTATTTTTATTTGCTTTTTGTTTATACAAGTTGTATATTGTAAATATGACAAAGGAAGAACTAAAAAAACGACGCGAAATGCTTGGCTTAACACAGGTTGCTTTTGCCAAGAAAATCGGAGTAACAGCAACTACTATTTCGCGCTACGAAGTGGGCTTAGTCCCCGTTCCGCAGGGGATGGCTTTAATGCTGGAGGCGTTAGAGGTGAGGCATGTCGGGGACATGCAAAAAACGATACGGGAGGCTAGATGAGATTCAGAAAAGATTTAGGCGACCTTACCGACCTAAAGAAATCAATTAAAGAGAATGGATTAATACACCCGGTTGTGATTGATTCAAAAGGTAATTTGATTGCCGGAGAACGTCGGCGTGCGGCGTGTCGAGAGTTGGGCTTTGAGCCGGAATACCGAGTTGTTGATTTCGACAATCCGCAACAAGCGGAAGTTGACGAAAACACTTGCCGAAAGAATTTCACGTGGCGTGAAATCTATGAGATTGCGAAATACTTTAACGAAAAATATTCGAAGCAAGGGCAACGAAGCGATTTAACCGGCAACGATTCAAATGGTAACGGCGACTTCGTTCAGAATCCGAACAAGGTTAAGAAGCCGATTCAAAAAGTTGCTAAAGCCACAGGCAAGAGTGCCGACACAATTTCGAAACTCAATCAAATTTATGGAAGTTCTTATGAGGAAGTAAAAAAGGATTTGGATTCAAATCATATCTCAGTTGATGAAGCTTACAGTCGTGTAAAACGTAGGGAAACGGAAGAGGCGCGGAGGAAGAAGAATGAAGCAATTCGAGCGGAGTTTTACAAGATGTTTGCTGGCACGGAAAGAGTGCGCGACCCTGAAGAAGAAACGAAGCGTCGTGTAGAAGAAACGAAGCGCCGTGTAGAAGAAACGGAGCGCCACGAAAAGAAACTTAAAGAGAAGCTGGCAATGGGTCGTAAACTAATTGATTCGGGTTATAAGGAAATGGCAAAGCGTCTTCACCCTGATGTAGGTGGGTCGAACGAAGCGATGCACGAATTACAAGATGTAAAAAAACTACTAATTTCTAGTTTTGAATATCAGTTCCCAAAATTGCGCGGCTAGCTGATTTGATAATGAATAAAAAAGAAGCTGCCAAGAAATGACGAGTGCTACTTCGTGATTCGTGTGTTACTTCTCGATTCGTGTGTTACTTCTTGATTCGTGTATATTGCGAAATGATTACCTTAAAGCTGGATAAATTATTAACTGAAAGAAATTTGACTGCTTACGCGCTGGCAAAGAAAACAGGCTTGCATCAATCGGTTATCAGTAAGATTCGACGCAATGAATCGCAGGCATTGCGGCTTGATGTCTTAGACAAGCTGTGCGTGGCTTTGGAGTGTAAGCCAGGAGATTTGATTGTTTCTGATAATCGAACTGCTACACGCAACGTAGATGCTACACGAAACGAGAAACAACCATCTTTGTGCAATTCAGACGGATTTCTTACGCTTGCTCAAGTAGCAGAGCGGCTCGGATTAAGCCGTAAGAGCGTTAATGACTACGTGAATAAAGGCAACCTGCGGGCGACCAAAGGAAAGCAAAACCATAATTTTGTGAGTGAGGCAGATTTACAGGATTTTATTAAAAATCGTGGCTAGGACTTGGATAAATTTATAAAAAACTTATAAAAAAAGAAAAACGGCTTGAGTATCAATCAAGCCGCCCGTTTCTAGTTCTTTGACAACCAAAAACTTTACCTGAATTTCAGTCTAACAAACATCAAAAGTTTTTTCAAAAAGAAGCGAGAAAAAAAACACTTGCTTTTGCTACAAAAAACTGCGATAATCGCAGAGATATAAATAGCATTCGCATAACCACAAGTTATTGACCGGGCGGAGCTGAAAATAAAATAACCTAGAGAAAAATACCCAAAGGGTAAAAAACTCGTCAAAAAATTCAGGAAGACCTGGACTTTTGGCGAGTTTTTTTTGTTTTAGAAACCTAAAATTATGGAAAAAGAAAAAAATAAAAAACGGGCGTTGTTGGAAGCGTTCGACCAATCGACAACGAAGAAAGCACCCGAGGCGTGCAAAATCGCGGGCGCTTCATTGAGCGTGTTTTATTTCCACCTATACCGAGACCCCAATTTTCGTCAGGAAGTCTTGAAAAAACAGCGTGATCATCTGTCGGCTAGGATTGCGGCTGTTTAATAAATAGACGCAACACACAATCGGCGCACTCGTGCGCGGCATAAAAGAAAACCCGTCGCGTTGAACGACGGGTCAAAAAACGAACAATTAAACAATCTAGGAGATAAATTGTCATGAACAATATAACACATAACCCAGAAATAAACCAATTAAATTTTAACTTCGGCAAGCAGCCGCCGAGAATCACAACCACTGTTTTCGACGGGCAAGCTGCCGACGGTCCGCCTTTTCGTTTTACGGGTGTTGCACGCGAGTGCGACGAATGCAACTTACCGTTGCGAATCTACGGCGCAAATTATGTCGAGTCGCATACTGACGGGCGGTCAAGCCTGCTCAAAGCGCTTTGCGATTCCCACGCTAGCGAATTCCTGGGGGTGCAAAACTAGTGACTTCCTTAGAACAAGCAGCACTCGCTTATAGCGATGACGGTTTTGCGACGCTCCCGGTTAAATCCAATAAACGACCCGACCTTGACGCGTGGGCGTGCTTCCAAAAAACAAAACCGAGTAAATCCGTAATTCGCGGATGGTTTAACGGCACGAAGCCGAGAACAACCGGATTAGCGATTATTTCCGGAAAGGTTTCGGGCAACATCGAAGTGATAGACGTTGATTGCAAATGTGATTTGACAGGCTCGCTGATGGAAGATTTCTGCGGACTTGTAAAGGAACATCTGCCGGGATTGTTTCCGAGATTGGTAATTGCAAAGACAATCAATAAAGGTTTCCATATTCTTATTCGCGTGCCTGCCGAAGCCATTGAAGGGAATCAACTACTAGCTTCGCGTCCGGCAACCAGCGGCGAAGCTCCCGAAGGCGATAAACGCAAAACTCTGATTGAAACCCGCGGCGAGGGCGGTTACTTTGTTGCCGCGCCGACTGACGGTTACGGATGGACGCAAGGCACGTTCAAGGATATTCCAACGATTACCACAAAGGAACGCGAAACACTTTTCACAATTGCGAAATCGTTTGACCAAACGCCTGTTAAAAAAACAACGGGCGAGAAAACCGAGCAAAAGCCATACGCCTCTGCGAGTGGCGAAGTATCGCCGTTTGACGATTACAACGTCCGCGCTGACGTTCCCGCGCTTCTCGAAAAACACGGCTGGAAGCTCGCTTACCAGCGCGGCGAACACATTCATTATAAAAGACCGGGACTAACCGACAGCGTTACTTCGGCTAATTTTCACACCGGGCTTAGAATTTTTTATGTTTTCAGCACTTCAACGGAATTTGAAGCCGCTCGCGGTTTTAATCCCGTCCAAGTATTCGCCCAGCTTGAGCACGGAGGCGTGTATCCAGCCGCAAGCCGCGCCTTGTATGCGGCTGGGTATGGCACACGGCGAAGCGGGAAGGCGAAAACCGAAAAACCCGGCGAGTTTACAGACGCGCCGAATCAACAAAACGAAAAGTCTCCACTGCTGCCGCTAAAAACTATCCGAATGAGCGAAGTAACGGCTGAAAAAGTGGAATGGCTTTGGAATCCGTTTGTTCCGCTCGGAATGTTTACACTCATAGACGGCGAAGAGGGAATCGGAAAATCCCTTATTAGCTTGCAAGGGTTAGGTTGTGCCGTCGCTACGGGCAAAAAAATCGACACAAGCGGCGGTGTGCTTAGTTTTATTGATACCGACGCCAGCAACGTTTTGCTGATGTCGGCGGAGGAAAGCCTGTCTTTCGTCGTAAAACCTCGCCTACAAGCCATTAACGCGCCGTGTGAGCGGTTTATCGCTGTTGATGAGCCATTCACGCTCGACAGTGACGGAATAATTCGGCTTTCAATGGCAATTGCCGAACATGAGCCAAAGTTAGTAATAATCGACCCGTTGTTTTCATACACGGGAAAAATTCGATTGAATGATGACAACGAAATTCGCTCTGTTACCGACCCGCTTACAAGACTTGCGGAAAAGTTTGATTGCGCGATTATCGGCATCCGGCACATCAATAAATCCAAAGGATTTGGCGATGCGCGGAATGCCGGTCTAAATGGCGTAGGTTGGCGAGCTGCGGCACGGTCCGCTCTGCTTATCGGCGTTGATAAGGAAACGGGCGAAACCGCGATTGTTCAAACGAAAACGAATTTATCGGAAAAATCAAAAAAAGGTTTCGGTTATAAAATCGAATCCGCACAAATCACACTTGAAAACGGCGAAATTATTTCCGCTCCGAAACTTTACTGGACGGGCGCAAGTGATTTGACCGCGGAAACTATGCTTTCCGCACTCCGAAGTGAAACAACCGAAGAAAAAAGTGAAAAACAGGACGCGATTGATTTTTTACGGGAAACCTTGAAAGCCGGTCAGAAAACTTCAGCCGAAGTTTTTAGAGCGGCGAAGAAAATAGGAATTTCCGAGCGCACCTTAAACCGCGCCAAAGCGGCTTTGGGTATTAGAAGCGTAAAAAGAGGCGGAACTTTCGGCGGAGAACAGGGGTGGTTTTGGGAATTTCCGATTGCTGAAGACGCGCAAGAAAATGCTGAAGGTTGCCAGAGAGATAAGGTTGGCAACCTTCCGTCATATAGGGTTAATAATAGTATATATATCAATGACTTAGCTGAAGGTTGCCACGTGGCAACCTTCAGTCAAAAAACACCTGAAAAACCCACTGAAGGTTGCCACGTGGCAACCTTCAGCAAACCTGTTGAAAACAAAGGTAGTTACACCGATGAAACGACTGAAGGTTGCCAAGACACTATCTCTGGCACCCTTCAGTCGAATAATGGACATCTTCAGGAAGATTTCTACGACTGCCTGTACTGCGGCACGGCTATCGAACTTGCCGCCGAAGTTTGTCCTGGATGCGAAAAAACACAAATACCATTATTTTGAGCGGAGGAGATTTTATGCAGCAAGTCGCAGTCAGAGCAAAAGAATCGATGCCGAACACGGCAAAGCTAACAACCACTGAGTGGCGCGTTATTTTAATTCGCGGCGAATACACTCGCTTCGGCAAAAGTTGTGTGGAGATAACATTCAAGCCGGGCGTGCTTGGATACGCCCGGCGCAGTCGTTTCCAGCCCGGTTACATTCAAGTTGTGTGCCCGATAGAAGAGGGCAAAATAGGAAGCTGGTATATTCCCGAAACAGAAGCCGAAAGCCTCGTCACCGTCTCCCGCGCCGCGCCGAAACAAGACGCCGCGCAACGTGTGTGGCTGGCTGGTTGGATGCAGAGTTTTCAGAAATAAATGGAATGGTAATGGCAGCCTTCGACAATAAAAACGCCTCACAGAGGCAAGGAAAAATGAAAATTATGACAAATCACGAAAATAACAAACAAGACACCCAAGAATTAAACGAATTAAACGAATTTCAACAAATGTTAGAGAATTCAAAACTCAGGCGCGACTTTATACGAACGCGTTTTGAGCGGGAATTCGAGCAGATGCAACTAAAAGCCGACGAGTCAGAACTCACAGAACAGGAGAAAAAATAATGAAATTAAAATCACTAGAAATAAAAACTCAAATCGAAAAAACCAATTCGAGAATTCTCGAACTACAACCGCAGCTCACTGACCAAACCGCCGCCTTTGAAACAGCGCAGCGTGGATTTGTAATGGGCAAGGTCACTCTTGACGCTTTTCATACCGAACAATCAAAAATGCTGTTGGTAAAAACGACTATTGTGTCGCTGGAAACAGGCGCACAGCAACTCGAAATCGAACTCCAGTCCGCACTCGAAAACGAGGCGCGTCAAAGCGTAATCGCGCAGATGAAAGCCGTCGCAGCCGATGTGCGAAGGGGCTTTGACGCATTCGTCGCACGCCGCGATGAATTGGACGCAGCAGCACGCCGGGCGGTTGAGTCACTCGAAAACTTTCGCGGCGCACAAAATACTTTCGCGCAGAATTTCCGAAAACTTGCGCCAAATGTTGACTCTCTAACTTCAATTACGAAACATACACGCGAGGACTTTGACACGGTTGTCACCGAACTGGAAGCCGCCGGAATTTCAAAAGAATCCTTTGCTTTAGCCGTCAATCCAGGTCTGAATTTACCGCCCGTTGAATTTGGCGGGCGATTGGTCACAGTAGCCGAAGAGATTATCAACCTAAAAAACCATCACGCGCACCTAGCACAACGCGATAAAATCAGAGACGCGCAGATGCAGGTTCTGGCACTCGAAAATCAAAAAATAGCTGATGCGCGAGAAGCAGCCGACCAGGAGCGGCGCGATGAGTTGAAAGCCGAAAAGGTCAGGCTTGAAGTCGAACGACTGGAAAAAAATGCGGCGAAGGCAGAAGCGGCATCGCTCGCGACTAAAAAAGTCGGTGTTTTTCAATCAATGTGAAGTGAGAATTAACAAATGAAAACAGACGTTAAACAGACGGCAACGGGCAAATTCGCGCCCGGCAACAAAGTTGGCAAACAATTTGCGAAAGGCGTGAGCGGTAATCTAAACGGACGACCGAAACTTACAAAATTGACCGAAGCCTTGCGCGAGCAATTAGCCGAAGAAATGCCGAACGCGCCGGAGCGAACTGTTGCCGAATTAATCGCCCGAACATTAATAAAATTAGCACTTTCCGGCGATGTGGCGGCGATAAAGGAAGTCGGAAATAGAACTGAAGGCTTGCCAAGACAATCGCTTGATTTAGATATTCAGGCGACCAATTGGCGCGATGAGGCACGAAAATATGGAATTAACGAATCAGAGGTCGCACACCAGGCAAGACTATTACTCGCAGAATTTGATGATGCTGGCAGCGACGAAGCGAGCGATTGAACGGCGGGAATCGAACAGGGATTTTCGCTCGTTCATCGGCGACGTAAAACGAAACTTTGTATTTTACCGGCACTGCGAATTGCTGACAGGCGTGCTTGAACGAGTCGCAAGCGGCGCAATTAAGCGTTTAATCGTTCAACTGCCGCCCCGTCATAGCAAAAGCGAGATGGTAAGCCGCTTGTTCTCTGCCTACTATTTGAAAAAGAACCCGCATCATTTCGTCGGCATTTGTTCTTATTCGAGTGAATTGTCTTTTACACTAAGCCGCGCTGCGCGTGAGAACTATTTAGAAGGCGGCGGAATCGTAAAAGATGATGTTTTCGCGGTCAAGCATTGGGAAACGACATCCGGCGGCGGAGCGTGGTCA
>MWVZ01000045.1_pt1 | contig 13183 bp, 6 predicted proteins | sample 1047221 | NCBI WGS metagenome assembly MWVZ01 (sample SAMN06349980, study PRJNA376086) | soil metagenome | isolation source: MS6-5 sample Antarctic (ecotone) soil | place: Antarctica | collected 2015-01-13
CGAGCAATAATTTACGTTTCGGCATCGAATCAATTCTCGGAATCGCCGCCAAAGCCGGCAATTGCAGATACGTTTCGACTTCTTCAATCGTGCGAATCGTATCGTCGAGATATTCGAGGAAAAGCGCCAGACCCATTCCGAACAAAGTTGATAGAAACAGTGCTCCGACAACGGTCATTAAACGCCTCGGCGCAACCGGCTGTTCAGGAGGAATTGCAATTTCCGCGATACTTATATTATTGCCTGTTCCGCGCGCGATAACATCGTTGCCGCTTTGTTGAGCAGTTAATTCTTTCAAAAAACCTTTTTTAGTGTCAATGTCCTGCTTCAATAAACTCAGCGTTACCGCCGATTGATTTTGTCCCTGGGCTTGATTGTATTGTTGATCGAATGAAGCTCGAATTTGGTCTTCTTTATTTTTGGCTGAAAGATACTTAGTTCGTAAATTATTCAAAAGTTCCGCCGATTTTTGTTTACGAAACGTGGCTAAATCTTGTTCATTACCTGTTATCGCTTTTTTAACTTCACCCTCGAGAGCGTTAATTTGCGCGTCAATTTCCTTAACTTCAGGCGCAGTCGGCACATATTCTTCTAAAAGTCTTGCCCGCTGCGCTTTGAAATCTGCCACTTTCTTTTGCGTATCGTTAACTAAACCGCGAATAATATTCTCTCTTTCAGACGTATAACGGGCGGTCAGTTCTTCGGCGCGGGCATTCAAACTTTCCGCATTTTTACTGACCTGCGAATATTCAGCTTCGGCATTTTTGCGCTCATTCTCCGCGCTAAGCAAGTCCTTGTTCAATCCTGAGAGACGGTCGAGAGCAATTGTTTGACCTTCATCTGTTTTTAAAATGTCGGCATCTTTTGTTAAATTAAATAATTTGACTTCGCCGTTTTTAACTTCCGATTGCAAAGTCGCAATCCGTTCTTGAAGAAAATCGCTCGTCTTGCTGCTTGTTCCGGTGCGCTTCTCCTGATTTGCTTTTGAAAAAACCTCGCCTATTCCATTAACAATAAACGAAGCGAGTTCGGGGTCCGTATGACGAAATGAAACTTCAATTAAACGGGTGTCTTTGTTGGTCGTTCGCGTCTCTCTGACCGGTTCAACACCCAAATTCCTTTTGATTATGTCAACGTATGGAGCTAATCGAACGGCTTCGGCGATTTCCTCTGAAGACGCTAAAGAAGCACTGGCTGAAACTGAAACTTCATCCACTCCGGTACCGGGTTTTTTAACGCCCGTGCTGGCGAGTCCAACCGCTTTCAACATTTGCCGCCAAATTGGAACTGATTCATCCGATTTGGATTTTTGAAATTCCTTGTTGCTGTCCAAGCTAAGATCTTTGACAACCCGCCGCAAAAGACTTTCACTAACTAAAAGCTGCAATTGAGTATTAAAATACGATGGGTCTTGAGTTGACACCGGCAAACGTCGGTCGGTGACTACCAAATCAGGATTGGCTTGCTCTAAATCCACCTGGATAATCGCTCTTGATTGATAGATATCCGGCTTCCGAGCCATATAAATTGCCGTTAAGGTTGTCATAAGGACGGCAATTCCGACGACCATCCAAAATCTTTTACGGATTATCCGCCAATAGTTAACAAGCTGGAAACCGTCTTGCGTGCCGGTTTCTCGATACGCGCCATAGCCGCCGTTAGTCGTCGGAATTTGCGGTTCAAACGGACGTTCAATCTCGACCGTTTCCATTTGCCTTTGGATAATTTCTCTCGTATCTTTCATAGAAAAAATTAAGGAATTTTATAAAAAATGTTTCCGATACCGCCGGTTATCGCTTTTAAAAACTGATTGCGAATTGATTTGACGCCATCTTTCGGAACATTAACAATATCGTTTGCCTGCAAAACCGGGTCATCTACTTTTTTAGCTACAATTTCTTTTAAATCATAAACCGTTTCGGTTTTTGCGATACCGTCGGCTCCCTGTCTCTGAATTGTTATTTTGCTTGTTTTAGCTTCCGGCGCAATCCCGCCTGCCTTAGCGATAGCTTGCGTTAAAGTCATCGGTTCTCTAAGCGATACGGTCGCCGGCTCTTTAACATTACCGGTTACATACGCTTCTTCGGCTACCAATACGGAAACAATATCGCCTGGCTCCATCCACGGATTAGCATCGCCTGACATTACATCTTTTACTTTATAGCTGAGAAATACGACTTTATCATCTATACCATCCGCTTCAGCACAACCGGCTGTATTTCCGACTCGCGCAACTTGAATTTTCGCCCCGGCTTTTTCGACATCAGGTCCGCCGGCAAAAGCTAACAGTTCAAGCAGTCTGATTTTTCTATTTAAATAAAAATTTCCCGGCTTTTCAACCGCGCCGATGACCGCAAACGGTTGTGAACGTTGCTCAACCGCCCGCACATTAACAAACGGATTACGCAGATAATTTTTATAAAGCGTTCCGATTGTTTCTCTTAATTCTCTTTCGGTTTTACATACGGCGATGATCGGCTTATCAATTCGCGGCATCAAAATTGTGCCGTCCGGACTGACGCTGACGACTTGCGAAAGCTCCGGATGCCTGAAAACCTGAATCTCTAAGGTGTCCTGAAAACCGATTCGATACTTTTCGTCAGTTTGTCGTTGGGCGAGAATTTGTTTATCCGTCGAATCATCGCCGACCTTTTCCTGAATCACACCCGCTTTCTTTTCAAACGGCTGTGGATTTTCCGCATTTTGTCCAAAAACGCCGTTTATGAAAAAACCATTTAATATTAGGGCGGCACAAAAAACTGTCAAAGTTTTTATTACTTTCATAGATAATACTCCAAATTAATTTATATACAGTGGAAAGGAATTTCAAGCCTTTGATTCAGATTCATTCGTAAAAGTTTATTTTTAAATACTGCAGTTTAATTGTATCAAAATAATGTAGAAAAAGGCATTCTAGCAAAAATGGTTAAAAAGTTGTAGTTTAAATACTTTCCAAAATTATAGTTTTTTAATTTACCGTCTAAAAATAAAATTACCCGCTCATTTATTTATGGAAAACGCTACGCCGATGCTTCGGCAATATCTCGAAATCAAAAAACAATACCCCGGAACTTTACTTTTTTTCCGTCTGGGTGATTTTTACGAACTTTTTAATGATGATGCAATCGTCGGCGCGCGCGAACTCGACATTACGCTCACCGCCCGCCACAAAGATACAAAAAACCCGATTCCGATGTGCGGCGTTCCGCATCATTCGGCCGCCGGCTACATTTCAAAACTTGTCAAAAAGGGTTTTAGAGTGGCAATCTGCGAACAAACCGAAGCGGCCGGCAAGGACGTTAAGCTGGTCCGCCGCGAAGTCGTCCGGGTTATTACGCCCGGAACGGCGGTTGATTCGCAACTGGTCGAATCGAAAGAGTCAGTTTATCTGGCATCGGTCTGCGGGGCGGGCGAGAATTTCGGCGTGGCTTTTTTGGAACTTTCGACTGGAGAATTTACCGCCACGCAAATTTCCGGTTTCGATGCCTGGTCAAAGATTACGGCTGATATTGAAAGTTACTCGCCGCGCGAACTTCTTTTCCCCCAATCTCTACAAAAATTGATTGAGAATTCTTTTGCTAATTTGTCTCAACAAAATTTACCTGCTTCAAGCAATGTAGTTTCAATAACTCCGGCAAATTCTAATAAATTTTCGACGACTTTGACGGCATTGGACGATTGGCTTTTCCAAGTTGACGATTGCGAAATTGTTTTAAAACGTCAATTTAAGGTTAAAGATTTATCCGGTTTTGGTTTGGAAGGAAAATCCGAAGCAGTTCGGGCAGCGGGCGCTTGTCTAAATTATGCTCAGGAAACCCAACGCGCGGCTGCCGAACATATTGCCGATCTAACCTACTATGAAACAAATGAGTTTATGATTTTAGATGCCGTTACTTTAAGAAATCTTGAAATCGTCGAATCTCATAACGAAAAAAATAAACACTCGCTTCTGAGAGTAATTGATGAAACAGTTACCGGAATGGGCTCACGATTACTGCGCTCTTGGCTTCTTCGCCCGTCAATCAGGCAAAGCGAAATTAAAACCCGACTCGTGGCTGTCGCCGAATTAACCGATTTAATTCTGAGAGACAAAATTCGTTTTTTATTAAAAGAAATCTCTGATTTAGAAAGGTTGGTCGGCAGATTAAATCTCGGCACTGCTTCGCCCAGAGACTTGCTGGCTCTCAACCGTTCCCTTTCAAAAACCCCATCAATTAATTTTTCGTTATCGGACGCGCAGAGTCTTTTACTTCAAGTTTTGAGTGAAAATATATTTGAACTTCCTTTCATTCAAGAATTAATAACCGACGCAATTTCAAATGAAACGCCGATGAATATTACTGACGGGGGTGTAATTCGGGAAGGTTATAATTTGGACCTAGATGAAATGAGAAATATCTCTCTTTCTGCGAAACAAACTATTGCCGCATTCGAGGAGCAAGAAAAAAAACGCACCGGTATTTATAATCTAAAAATTAAATTTAATAATGTTTTTGGATATTTTATTGAAATTTCTAAAGGCAACGTCTCGCGCGTTCCTGCTGATTATGAACGCCGCCAAACTTTGACCAACGCCGAAAGATATACCACAGCCCAATTAAAAGATTGGGAAACAAAAGTTTTAGGAGCAGAAGAAAAAATTAAAGAACTGGAAAACGAAATTTTTCTCAAAATCCGCTCTGAAGTTCAAAAAGAAACGAAGAATCTACAATCTACCGCCCGTGCTTTGGCGACATTGGATGCTTTGGCAAGTTTGGCTGAGGTTGCCGCCCGGCGAAATTATAACGCGCCTATTTTGCACGACGGCGATGAAATTGAAATTAAAGACGGCAGGCACGCGATAGTTGAAGCGTTTAGTTCCGAAACATTTATTCCAAACGATTTGCAGATGAATAATTCGACCGATCGTTTATTGATTATCACCGGACCGAATATGGGCGGAAAATCTACAATGCTGCGGCAAATCGCGCTCATCCAAATTCTCGCGCAAATAGGTTCGTTCGTGCCCGCGCATTCGGCCAGACTTCCGATTATAGATAGAATTTGGACCAGAGTCGGCGCGTCCGACGATTTGGCTTCGGGTCGTTCGACCTTTATGGTTGAGATGACTGAAACGGCGACGATTCTGCACAACGCCACGCCGAGAAGTTTGATTTTATTAGATGAAATCGGACGCGGAACCTCTACCTTCGACGGACTTTCGATTGCTTGGGCGGTCGCCGAATATTTACACAATTCGCCGGAACATTCAGCGAAAACGCTTTTCGCAACGCATTATCACGAATTAACCGAGTTAGCGGAAAGTCTTCCGGGCGCGAGAAATTATCAAGTAATGGCAGCCGAAAAAGATGACCACGTTGTATTTCTTCATAAATTGAAAAAAGGAAAAGCGTCAAAATCCTACGGCATCGCGGTCGCGCAACTGGCTGGACTTCCCGCTCAAACGATTGCCCGGGCAAAAACCGTTTTAGCCAAACTCGAACAATACGAATTGGCTGTTTTCTCTGAGGTTAAACAAAAAAGCGATGTGTTAGAAACAGCGGTCGGATACGCTTCGAAAAGCAGTCGGGCATCGCAGTTTTCACTATTTGCAATTACCAATGAAAATGTTATTGATGCGTTGCGCAATCTAAAAATCAGCGAAATGTCTGAAAAGCAGGCAAAAGAATTTTTAGAACAACTTCAAAGCCGAATAATTTAGTAATGTTTATTATTGTAATTTCAAGTATCGCGTTAGCAGTCGGCATCCAGACACTTTATAAATCACTTTAACAATTGCTAGATTTCTCCTAATTTTATTATGTTTGAAGATTTTATTAAATTGCCCATAGAAAAGAAAATCGGTCAATTATTTTTTATCGGAATTCTCGATTCTGAGGTTACCGCCGACATTAAAGATTTTTTTCGAGAAATTTCGCCCGGCGGAGTATGCCTGTTTTCCAGAAATATCCGGGAAGCCGAGCAAACCCGCCAACTGCTTGATGACATTCGTGAAAACTTAAATATCGAACCGCTTTTGAGTCTTGACCAGGAAGGCGGTTTGGTAGACCGCCTGCGCCGCATAATAGCCCCGATGCCTGCCCCGAGTTCGCATAAAACTTTGGAAGATACGAAAAACTTTGCGATGATGACGGCTGAAATTATAAGAATGCTCGGTTTTAATATGAATTTTGCGCCGGTAGTTGATGTGATTGACGAATCGCGGGCAAATTCTTATAACGGACTTTATTCCCGTGCTTTCGGAAAATCAAAAAGCGAAGTAGTCGAATTTGCGAAAGAGTATTTGGAAAATTTGCAATATAACGGATGTTTAGGCTGTCTTAAACATTTTCCCGGAATTGGTGCGAGCCAAACTGATTCGCACGAAGAATTACCAATAGTTTATTTAACCGGCGACGAGTTGTTTGAAATTGATTTGTTTCCTTATCGCCGGCTTTTGCCGACCAAAACCGTTCACTCCGTTATGATTGCCCACGCAAGTTTCCCGAGGTTTGACTTGCAGGAAACTGACAACAATGGCAAACTCTTACCGTCTTCATTGAGTTTTAACATTGTTACCAAATTACTGCGCGAAGAATTAGGCTTTCAGGGAGTGGCAATCACTGACGACTTGGAGATGGGTGCGATTGTCAAAAATTACGGAATTGGGGAAGCCTGCCAGATGGCTATTTCGGCTGGCGTTGATATGCTGGCGATTTGCGCTAACACCAATTCCATCCGCGAAGGTTTTAATTCGATTTTAGATGCCGTTAAAACCGGAGATATTTCCGAATCGAGAATTGACGAATCCTTACGGAGAATTTCGCATCTAAAGTCTTTGATGAAACCGCCTCTTCCCTTCAACGCAAAGCGTTTGCAAATTCTCTCCGATGAAATAGTTAAGCTAAATAATATGATTAATAACAATTAAGGAGAATAAAAATTTTGTCCAAAGCATTTTTAATTCTAATTTCCGTGTGTCTTATCTTTTCATTTTCCTGTCGAACGAAAAATAAAGATTTCGTGACGATTGCTCTGCCGGAGAAATTTACTTCATTCGATACTTTAACTTCCGACCAATCTGATGCGGCGGCGGAACGACTACGTAATCTGATGTTCAATTCGTTGCTCAAAAAAAATGAAACATTTGATTATGTCGGCGAACTTGCTAAAGAAATTAAGCCCTCCGAAGGAGGAAAAATCATCACCTTCGTTTTGCAGGACAATGTGAAATTTCACAACGGCAAAGAATTCACCTCCGCCGATGTAAAATATACTTTCGATGTCCTTTTCAATAGTAAAAGTTTCAAGAAGAGCGCGTTTGCCGATACGGTGGACGATAAAACCATTCCGCATATTGACGCTATTGAAACGCCCGACTCGAAAACCGTAGTTTTTAAATTAAATCGCGCTTCATTACAAAATCAACTACTTTCAAACCTTGTCGCTATCCCAATAATTCCTGAAGGAACAGTTGAGCAACAAAAAAGTCAGCCTATTGGTTCGGGAGCATTTAAGTTTGTCGATTTTGATTCATCGCAGAATATAGTCGAATTGGAGGCGAATCCCGAATACTGGGAAGGCGCTCCGAAAGTCTCAAAAATTCGAGTTAAAACTGTTATTGATGCCAATTCTCTGCAAGCCGAATTGCAAAGCGGCGGTGTGGACCTCGCGCCTCTTCCGACAAATCTTTCGCCCGATACATTAAAATCTTTAGGAAATGTTCCGTCTTTAAAAGTCGAGCAATTTAGCGGCTCCAACATACAATACCTGCAATTCAATACTCAATCCGTGCCGCTTAACAACATAAAACTGCGACAGGCGATCGCTTATGGAATTGACCGCGAAAAAATCATTAACGAACTTCTTTTCGGGCAAGCAGAAATTGCTCATTCAATTTTGCCCGTCAAATCTTACGCTTATAATGCCGGAACAAAATACAGTTTCAATCCTGCAAAAGCTAAACAACTACTTCAAGAATCGGGTTACAAAGGCGAGCCGATAAAATTTAAATTTTCCGCTAGTAATGTTGCATTTAGTCAATACTCGCAAGTCATCCAAAATGCTCTTCGAGACCTCGGCATAAATATCGAAATCGAAACTATAGATCCGAATGTTCTGCGCTCACAAATCGCTCTTGGACAATTTCAAATGAATACCGGAATTTGGGTCGGCGGCAATCAAGACCCGATTTTTCTAAATAATTTATTTACGACCTCAAAAATTCCCAGCCCCAAAGTCGCCTGCTGCAACCGAAGCCGTTACAGCAATCCCGAAGTTGACCAAATTATCACCCAAGCCTTTAATTCAACCGACCGCGAGCAGGCAAAAAATTTATATTTCAAAGCGCAGGAAATTATCAGCAACGAAGTGCCTATGTTTCCGCTCTGGTATCCGGCAAATATGGTCGTGGCAAACAAACGCATCAGCAACATTAATATCAGCCCGAGCGGTGATTGGGGCTTTATCAAAGATATTACCGCCGACGGCAAATAACTTTCTCCGGCTTGACAAAAATTTCTTAGTTTGTAGAATTATCATTTGCAGCGCGGGAGTAGCTCAGTGGTAGAGCGCGACCTTGCCAAGGTCGAAGTCGCGAGTTCAAATCTCGTCTCCCGCTCCAAGATTTAAAGGAGAAAGGAGAAAGGCGGAAGGCGAAAAGCTAAGGAATTGTTTTCACTTTAACCTTTCGCCTTTCTCCTTTCAAAATCGGCGGCGTAGCCAAGTGGTAAGGCAGAGCTCTGCAAAAGCTTTATTCATCGGTTCGATTCCGATCGCCGCCTCCAATAAATTCAAGCTTTTCACAAATTTTCAAATTTCCTGTCGTGTTTATTCTCGTGCTTATGACTTGTTTCCAATTTTCGCCAATAGCCCAAAGGCGGTTTCTGAACATCGAGCTTTCGGCAAATTTTTCCCAGCATGACATCCGATATTCCAAGCTCCTTAGAAAGTTTAGTGGCTGGCGTTCCCCAAACTTTTTGATACAACATTTCCCTGGTCAGAAAGAATCGTTCATCGTACATAAATCATTGAGTTCAAATTGGTCGAGCCAAAACTTCTGAATGTAATAAATTTCAAAATTCTGTAAATGTGTTTAACTTATTTCCAACTTTTCAGTATCTAACTCTCTTATTACCGCTTTAATACGGGTGATTTCACCGTCAGTCAATTCAGGAAATTCGCTCGCCCGCTTTTTGTTTGACGGTTCGCCGCGATTTTGCAAAATGAAGCGCACGAGGAGCGAAGCGCGGCGGTCAGGCATATCCACGATTTCCATCACGGCTTTCATTGCCCGGTCGAAAACGTTCAAAAATCCGAGTTCCTCGCGCAAATCACGACGTATCGTTTCGCCAACGCAGCGATATAAAAACTCGGCAAAAGCCGTCGCGTCCCAGTAGCGATAAAGATTCGCGGTTTCGTTTTCAACCTTTATTTCGCCGCGATCATTCAACTCGTATTCAACAAATTCCAAAGTGGCTTTCGAATAGTTTTCTAAAACGCGGTCGTAATCCGCGCGCTCGCGCAACATGACTGCCGAAACCGGAAAAATCAGTTTTTGCGGCGCAAAGCCCGAACGCGCCAGTTCGTGATGAATCAGGAAGCGATGAATACGCCCGTTGCCATCTTCAAAGGGATGAATAAAAACAAATCCAAACGACATCGCCGCCGCCGCCGCAATGGCATCTACATTTGAGCTTTGCATTCTTTCGACAAACTTCATCCAGCCACTCATCAAATTTGGTACATCTTCCGGTTTCGGACAGACGAAATGCACCTGCTCGCTGTAATCGCGCATTGTCTGACCGACGAAGTTCTGAATGCTGCGCCAGTCTTGCGCCGCAAAACGGGGGTCAACGATCTTGTTTTGCAACTCGATAAAATTTGTTTTATCGTTAGCGTCAAATTCGGCGGCGTGAGTGAGCGCGGCAATAAAACGCTCAGATCGATTCTTTCCCGGCGTTTCGCCCTCAATCGCAAATGATGATTTGGTTTCTCTAGTGTATAGATAGCTGACCGCCCGTGCCAGAATAATTGGGTCGGTTTCTTCCACAATCGCCTTTGCTTCTTTGTCCAGCCCTTCGGTGATAAACCGCTCAAGCGCGTCCGTCCGCCGAATCAGCGGACAATACTCCTTATTTCCAAGCAAATTATCGTTAATTCGTTGGCGTCGAATTTGTATCGACTTTCCGGTAAATTGAAGTTTCGGACTGAGCAAATCAACATAACCAGTTGGCGGCACATCCAGCACATCCAGTGTTTGTCCCGTCAGCAATTCGTATAAATACCAAATACGCCGCGCGTAAATGCCTGTGCTTTCGCCGCGCACCCATTCGGCGACGGTTTCCGGTTCTATCTTTTCAAATGCCGCGCCCAGCACGCCCAAATCTATGGGTTCATAACGCACCGCAAATTTCAGGTTGTCAAATAATTCCGCCGTAGCGTAAGTTTTCGGATATTGTTCATAAACCGCATTTCCTTCAATACGCGTTTTCCTTGCACCGGCGGCAACAGTCGAACGCACCGCCGGAAGAGGAACTTGTAACTTCAGTTCCTCAATTACTGCCGAAAGACCAATGCTGCGTGGTAGCGAGTTTGTGTTAGTCGTTTCTTTCATTGAAATTCTTATTTCTAAAATGGCGACCGTCTTTCTGTTTATTAAGAGTCAAATTTTCTTATTAATCGCTCATCGAACGCAAATTTTCTTAAAGCGCGTGTGAGAATCTTATCAGATGACAAGGATGATGTGAAAACTTTATCGCAAAGGAGTTTAAAGTTCCCTTTTTCAATTGTGGATTAAAATGCTGTAAAATTCATCTCAGATAAATTTGGACGCACGGTTCCGAAATTTTTCGTGATCTGCTTGAAATAATTCAAGATATCAATAACGCAAACGGGATATTTAAATCACGGCTTTTGATATAAAGAAAATTTTCGTGTTTATTTTCGTGTTTATTCTTAAAAATGACCCTGTTTTACCACCTTTTTGATGGTCTTTCGCAAAACAACAAATCGCTGAAGCCCCATTTTTGCTGACTAATAATGATTTTTGAGGTTCGCCGTCGCGCTCTGCAAAAGCTTTATTCATCGGTTCGATTCCGATCGCCGCCTCCAACAAACATCGGTCTTCTACAATATTTGATAAAATCTCAAAATCGGCTGTGTGGTGATATTGGTGGAACTCGGAGGGTTTTCAAACATCCCATTTAGAAAGCGAGATGGTTAAAAAGCGGCGTTTGATTTTAGAACACTTTGAGAAGGCGCTGTACTTTACATCCTCATTGAATAAAGTCGAACTAAGAAATTATAACGGCTTGATTTGCGGATTGAGCTGTTTCGCTTTTCGGTAGGCGACTTCGGATTCAGGTTTTTTGCCCTTGGCTTTGAGGGCTTTGGCGAGATTGAAATAGCCGTCGGCGTTGTCGGGCGCGAGTTTTATGACCGTTTCAAACTGCAAAATCGCAGCGTCAAGTTTTCCGGCTTTGAGATTGGCGATGCCGGTGTTTAGCCTGAACATCGCCGATTGCCGGGTGGTTTTTATTCTATTGAGTCGCGCCGCTTCCTGCAGTTCTGCGCGGCTTCCGTCAATATCGCCTTTTGCGCGGAGAGTCGCGCCGAGCGTGTTGTGAATTTCCGGCGCGTCGGGTAAAAACTTTAGCGCCGCGCGGAAAAGCGTAATCGCTTCGTCGAGTTTGCCTTGCTGTTGACGCACCGACCCGAGCGTGTAAATCGCTTCGCCGTAATCGGGTTTGATTTCGGTCGCTTTTTGAAATGCGTTGGCGGATTCGTCGAGTTTCGCCTGTTGAAGCAAAATCACTCCGAGCGTGTAATAAATTTCGGGTAGTTTGTCGGGTTGAAATTCAAGAGCGCGGCGCAGATTTGTTACCGCTTCGTCCAATTTGTCCTGCTGCTTTAACGCCAGAGCGAGATTGTAGAAAGCGACGGCGTCGTCTGGCGAAAGCCGGATTAAATCTTGATAATTTTTGACCGCCGCCGCGAAATCCGCTTTTTGAATCAGAGCGATGCCGAGATTATGACGAATCAAAGTGTTGTTCGGTTCGAGTTCGAGAGCCTTTCGGAAAACGGCAATCGCTTCGTCGGGCGTGCGTTTTTCGATTAAAACCAAACCCAAACCGTTAAAGCCCGGCACAAAATCCGGTTTCAATTTGATAATCGCCCGAAATTCTTCCGCCGCCGCATCCCAGTTAGCGTCCGCCACCAATGCCTCAGCCATCGCCTGCCGCGCTTCGAGCATTTCAGGCGCGAGTTTAACCGCTTTTTGAAGCGAAGCAATCGCGGAAGGCAAATCGCTGGTTTTGCCGTAAGCAAGACCGAGATAATAATGCGCTTCGGTGTTGGTCGGCATCAGTTTCGCGGCACACGCGAGAGCCTTGACCGCGCCCGCCGCATCGTCTGAAAAATAACGCGCCGTGCCGAGATAATAATGCGCTTGGGCGAGCGTCGGCTTGAGTTTAATGGCGGTTTCAAATTCTTTGACGGCTTCGGGAAGCTGATTTGTCGCCGCTAAAACGAAACCGGCGGCGGAATGCGCTTCGGCGGAATTCGGGGTAATTTTTACGGCTTCGCGGTATTCGGCGAGTGCGCCGTTCGCGTCGTTTAGCTGTTGTAATAACGCGCCCAAAAGCAGATGCGGTTCGGCGGATTTCGGGCGCAACGCGATTGCCTGACGAAAGGCTTCGGCGGCGGAATCGAAAAGCTGCATTTGCTGACGCGCCAAACCTAATGCGACGAAGGCTTCGTAATACTTCGGATTTGCTTTGACGGCTTTTTCAAGCTCCTGAATCGCGCCCGTAAAATCGTTTTTCTTCGCTAATGCCATTCCTTTTTGATAAATAGCAGCGGCATTGGTGCCGCTTTTTTGGGCGAAAGCCGGCGCGGAAATCAAAATTAGCGAGAGAAATGAGAAAATTATTTTTTGAATAAATTTTGACCGCATATATTAGGTTCTGACTCAAAACTCAGTATCAGTAGGCAAATAACTCTTGCAACCTTTCACAAAGAATTCGAGCCGCTTCTTCGCTTAAAACAGCCATTCTTTTATTAAGACGATCCTTATCAACCGCGCGGATTTGGTCAAGCGCCAAATAGTTTTCGTTCTTATTTAACTCGAAGGGGATTCTGGTTGGAAACCCGCGCTTGCTGGAAGTTATCGGAACAACTAGAATCGTGCCAAGCGCGTCGTTGA